>ERZ773018.626-NODE-626-length-20195-cov-5.803078_pt1 | contig 20195 bp, 12 predicted proteins | sample MGYA00580840_ERZ773018 | MGnify/ENA primary metagenome ERZ773018 (study PRJEB29015, sample SAMEA2738125) | human oral metagenome | biome: human oral; feature: human-associated habitat; material: saliva | place: China | collected 2256 ... | reverse complement strand
TAGAGCGGGAGTCTCCAAAGCTCCGCGTCGCGAGTTCGATTCTTGCCAGCCCTGAATCAAGTTGAAAATGCTGAATTAAGTCAGTATTTTTTTTCTTTAATTAAAACTTTTTATCTGCTTGATTTTTATAATAAGAAAAATATGGTAAAGGAGATCTTTTATCTCCTTTTTTCTAAAAAGATGAAATCAGACCTTTTTTCTCCTTTCACCAATCTCTATCCCATCCAAAAAACCCTTCGCCGAGAGCTAAAACCGCTCAACGAAAATTTCCAATACGATCCAGCTCTTAGCGCACTCCGAAACTCAGAAATCCTACAGAGGGATGAGCAGAGAGAAAAAGACTATCAGGCAATCAAACCGCTCTTGGACGAGCTTCACAACCAGTTTATCACCGAAAGTCTTCAGTCGCTAGAACCTCAGAATCGATCAGATTTTGTCCTTTTTTACCAAACTTACCAAAAAAAGAAAAAGAACAAAGTGGACCTCTCCGAAAAAGAACTTAAAATGCTTAATGAAGAATTTGAAAGTCGCACAAAAGCCTTGAGAGCTGCTATTGGAACAAGTTTCTCTGCTACTGCAGAGCTCCGAAAAAGCAATCCCGATTATGTTAATGAAAAAGGGAAGCTCTTTCTGACTCAAAAAAGTTATAAAATCCTGACTGAAGCTGGAGTGCTCTGACTTTTGGAAAAGAAATACGCCTCTGATCCCGAGAAACTTGCACTGATTCGCCGTTTTGGAAATTTCTTTACCTATTTCACAGGCTTCAATCAAAACCGCGAGAATTACTATGCTACCGATGAGAAAGCTACGGCGGTTGCCTATCGTGCGATCAACGAAAATCTCCTTACTTTTGCCAATAATTGTGAGCTTTTTGAAAAACTTTCCGTGCTTTCACTTTCAGAATTAGAGAAAAAAATCTTCAATCCTGACTCCTATAGCGAATATCTTACTCAGTCAGGAATTGATTTTTACAATGAAATGCTTGCCAATATCAGATCAAAAGCAAATCTTTATACCCAAGAACACAAAATCAAACTTCCTCAGCCAAAACTTCTTTATAAACAAATCTGATCTCCAAGAGGGAATACCATTCCTTTTGATTTAATAGCTTCAGAAGTAGAGTTTCAAGAGATGCTTCACACTATGATTAGAGAAACAGATCAAAGAATCCCGGAATTCAACAAGCTTTTAGAGCAAATTTTTGAGGAGAAGGCTGATCTTTCACAGATTTTCTTGTCCAAAATAGCACTCAATATTATTTCTAACCGCTACTTCTCATCTTGGTATACTTTGCTAGAAAAGGGAGTTGAGCTCAAGCTTTTTAAGTTCAAAAAAAATGATGAAGAGCGTTTCCAACTTCCTGCTTATCTTTCGCTTACTGAACTCAAGGAGCTTTTGGAATCGGTGCCTTTTCAAACAGCAGAAAAATCTGATACCGCCGAAGGAAATCATCATCAAGTTTCTCTCCTCAAACTCCAACGAGAAAATCTTCATTGAGAAAATTCTCATTCTAACTGGGAACTTCTGCTTAAAAGTATGAAATCTGACTTTGAATCTTTTTGGACTTGAGAGGGAGAATTTTGATCCTATACTTCCGCAAAAAACGCCCTTCAATCCCTCTCAGCCCTAGAATCCACTAATCAAGAACACAAAAATCTGATTAAAATGCTTTTGGACAACGCTTTGTATGCCTATAGAATGCTCAAGTGGTTCAAAGTAGATACGAGTAAACTTGGATTTGTTCCAGAAGGGGAGTTTTATCCGAGTCTTGATCAGCTTTTACAGGATTATCCTTTGCCAAAGTGGTATGATATGATTAGAAATTATCTCACGAGAAAACCCTATTCACAAGCAAAATTAAAGCTGAATTTTGACTGTTCTACCTTGTTGAACGGACGAGATAAAAATAAAGAAACCCAGAACTTATCGGTGATTTTGAGAAAAGATGGGAAATTTTATCTCGCAATTATGAAAAAAGATCAGAATAAATTTTTTGAAAAATCGGCTCTCTATGAGGGAAATCTTGGAACGATGGAAAAAATGGACTATAAGCTCCTTCCCTGAGCCAATAAAATGCTTCCAAAGTGCTTGATGCCAGGTTCTGACAAGAAAAAATATAGAGCTTCTGATCAGGTTTTAGAGCTGTATACCAAAGGAAGTTTCAAAAAGTCGGAAAAGAGCTTCAATCTCGCAGATCTCCATACTTTGATTGATTTTTATAAGTCTGCATTGCCAAAATATGAGGATTGGAAAGTGTTCAATTTCCAGTTTCAAGCGACAGAAAATTATCAAGATATTTCTCAGTTTTATAGAGAAGTTGAGCAACAAGGCTATTTGCTAAACTGGAGAAAGGTTAATGAAGAACTGATTAAACAAGGAATAAAAGACTGATCTCTCTTTCTCTTTCAGATTTCTTCCAAAGATTTTGAAGGAAAGTCAAATACTCCTGATTTGCAAACGCTTTATTGGCAACAGCTTTTTAAAAATCAAACCAATGTAAAACTCAATGGAGAAGCAGAAATTTTCTTCAGACCATGAAGTATGAAAAAGGAGAAAAAAACGCTGAAGGTAGATAACTACGATGTTTTCAAGCACAAAAGATATACGGAAGATAAAATCCTTTTCCATGTGCCGATTACCTTGTGATTTTGAAATAATGAGGTCAGCCCTTCTGCTCCTTCAAAGTTTAATCAGAAACTGAATCAAGAGCTGATTATTCCTCATTTTGATGATCTCCATGTGATTGGGGTGGATCGCTGAGAAAAACATCTGGCTTTTTATTCTGTTGTTTCGGTGAAAACTGGGAAAATTGTCAAACAAGGAACGCTCAATCTCCTCAATGGTACCGACTATGAAGCAAAACTCTCTCAAAAAGCTGAAAACAGACTCCATGCTCGTCAAAACCGAGATACGATTGAGAAAATCGCTGATCTCAAGAATGGCTACATTTCGCAGGTCGTAAATAAGCTTGTAGAGCTGGTTTTGGAATATAATGCAGTGATCGTTTTTGAAGACTTAAATGCTGGTTTCAAAAGAGGTCGTCAAAAGATTGAGCAATCTGTTTACCAAAAATTAGAGCTTGCCCTCGCCAAAAAGCTGAATTTTATCGTAAAAAAGGAGAAAGCCGTTGGAGAGTCATGAAGTGTGACTTCTGCGTATCAGCTTGCCCCTCAGATCAATACTTTCTGAGATATTAAATGAAAACAGCGAGGAATCATGCTTTATACGCGTGCAAATTATACGTCTGTGACGGATCCGCTTACTGGCTGGAGGAAGCAGCATTATTTCAAAAAAGGCTCTTCTGAAGAGATGAAAGCTCAGTTTTTCAAAAGCTATAAAAATCTGACTCGAGATGCTGGTCAAAAAGCCTATATCTTTGATGACGGAACTTGGCTACTTTATTCAAATGTAGAGAGACGAAGAGGAAAAAGAGGCGATCACCGAGAGCGAACGCAAATCAAATATGATCCAAGTTTAGAACTTGATACTCTTTTCTCCAAATACCAAATAGAAAAATCTCATTCCCTCTTTGATCAGCTCAAAAATCGCGAACTTCCTCAGACTTTTTGGACTTCATTTTTCTGAATTCTTGACTTGATTATGCAGATCAGAAATACTGATGATGAAGGTAGGGATATTATTCTCTCTCCGATCGGGAATGCTCAAGAGAGATTTGATTCTCGCAAGCGATATGACCAGCTTCCTCGTGATGAAAATAGGCTTGTTATTGAGGAGAGTGTCTTTGAATATCCGACTTCTGGAGATGCGAATGGTGCTTACAATATCGCCAGAAAAGGAGTGATGATGCTTGAGAGAATTAAAGAAAATCCAGAAAAGCCTGACTTATTGATTAGGGATGCTGAGTGGGATAAAAAATAACAAACCAACATAAAAAAAGCTCTTGATTTTTTCATTAAAGAAATTATCTCTATGGTAGATAGTGTAAATCAGATTAGGGGAGGAGAACCTTCTCTCCTAGTAGATTTCTGCTATTGCAGATTGTTAGTTTGTACCTAAAGTATTGGTATAAGCATAAATCTAAAATTCATTTTTTATCTTTTAAAAAGAATGATCATGGTAAATCTAGAAAGTTTTAAAAATTTGTATGAAGTGAGGAAGACCGTCAGATTTGAATTGAAGCCTTATAAAAAAACAAGAGAAATTCTAAAATGAGATAATAATTATCAGAGTTTAGATTCTTATATTAAACATATTAAAGATTGAGAGTTTGAGGATGGATTTGATTGGAATGACTTTTGTCTCTGAAAATATGAAGATTTTTTAAAAGAATCTAAAAAATACTATTGATTTTTGTTGCAGATAAATGCCGAAATTCAGAAATGAAGGAATGATACAACAAAGAAAAACATTTATTTTGACTTTAAAAAAAGTAAGGGGATTTTTAAAAATATTCCTTCCCTAAAAAAGATCCAATGATTTGAATGACTAAAATCTAAGTTGCTTGAAATACAGGATGAATATCAGAATTATTTTAACTTTTTTGATCAATTACAAGATAAACAGCATAAAAATGAGAAAAAATCTGATATTTCAATTCATTTAAGAAAGATAGCTTACTTAAACAGAAATCTATTTACAATTTTTAATTTTTTTGATATCTACAAAACACATAAAGAAATTTTAGACGAATATAAGGAAATTATAGATTATGATTTTGAGAAACTTAATAACTCAATTATTGCAAGCCATGAAAATGAAATTTCTGGAGCATGCTTTTGAAAGTTTACCTTTAATAAGTTCGCTTTGTTTAGGAGGGAAGCATCTCTTTTAAAAGAAAAATTTGAGGCAAACAAACAGGTATTACAAAAAGCTGTAGCAACTATGGTTGAGGATGGAGAAATTGTAAAGGATAATTGAAAAAAAGTTGATATAAAAACAAATCAAATTTGTTCTTTAAATCTCCAAAAAGAAAATTCAGATTTAGAAGAAAGGCTTAAAAAATTTAATTTTGATAGAAGCCTTGATGAAGTAATTTCTGAATTAGATGATATCAATGGTCAATTATTAAATCAATATATTCAAGATTTTAGGGAAGCATATAAAAAGAATCCAAGTATTATTTCCGCAAAGTTTTCTAAAAAAATTAATATCCAAACTAAAGTAGAGGAGAATAATTATAGTGCAAAAACTGAAATCAGTCTTAATGGTAATCATATAAGCATAAAACCATTACCTTCACAGACTTTAGAGTGATATGTGTACCTAGAAGAAATTATTATAAAAGAAATAAAAAATAAGGATAAATCCCTTTTAGTAAACAAATTTTTACAGATTCTTTTTAAACAAAAATCTATTAATCCTGATTACAATACTATTAAAGAGTTTAGAGATACGCTTGCAAAACATAGGTGAAAACTAAGGCAGAATGTAAGAACAAGTGAGAGAGAATTTATCCAAGAAGCAATGGTAAGATATTACGGTCAGATACTAGAAAAAAATGGTTGTTATTTTGTAGCTTTATTTGATAAAGATAAGCTTCAAAATGATATAAAAAATATTGTTATAGATTCTCAAATAAAAGATAAGTGAATGGAGGGGAGTTATTTTAAAATTTATAAATATTCTCAACTTTCGTTTTCTGCACTTGAAAAATTATGTCTCTCAAAAGATTGAGATTTATTGAAAAATAGTGATTTACAAAAAGCTTGGGATAAATACAAAAATCAGAAAAAAGAAATTGATGAAAAATGTAGTTTATTTTACCAAAATAAGTATGAGCACTGAAAATTGACAAAATGAAATTGTGATGATTGTATAGCTAAAACTGAAGAAAAAACAAAATGGTTTATAGATACCTTTAAAGACTATGTTTTAAAAGCTTTAGAAAAACTTAAAAATGATGAAAAATACAAATGAGAAGATTGGTCTTATTTATGTTGAGAGTTGAAACAAAAAAACTCTGTAGAAGATATTGTAAGTTTTATCAATCAAAAATTCTATAAATTAGAGGAAAAGTATATAGAGCAGGAGGAAGTTTTTAAATTAGCAGATGCTTGAGAAATATTACTTTTTCAGGTATATAGTAAAGATTTTAATATTTTTAATGGTAGTTTTGTATCTGATGAAGAGAATTTAAGAGATCATGAAAAAAATACTTGAGAATGACAAAAAACAATAGAAATTTCAAAGAGAGAAGATAGTAAACAAGAAAATCTCTTTACTACTTATTTTAAAAATATTTTCAAAAGCGATTGAGAAACATATTTAGGGCAAGAATGAGGAATCTTTTTTAGAAAGGCAGATCCTGAGAGTGATAGAAAGAGATTTAGAAATGATAAATTTTTTATTAGTTTAGATACACTTTTTAATAAAGGAAAAGAAATTAGTAAATCAAAAATATGTGAAAAAAAAGAAAAAATACAAAATAATAAAAGAGAACAACTTAATAGAATTACAAAAGAATGTATTATGGACAGCTCTCGAAAAATAAAGGATAATATCGTGCTTGTGTGACTTGATAGATGAAAGAAAGAACATTTAAGTATCGGATTTTATGATTCAAATCTTAAATTTGAGTGAATTATAGGTAACACAAACTTTGTTAAGAAAATAAAGGAAAATACAGAGCAATTAGAAATTCTATTTGCCCCTGAATTAACTTATTTTGAGGGATATGAGACAGATATTTATGAACAAATACAACTGAATTCCTTTTATTTTAACGAAAAAGGTGAGGAGGAATCCTGAAAGTACCTAGAAGTTTTATGATTACAAGATTATCATATCAAGAAAATTTTTCAAAAAGATCAAGAATGACTCTTTTTTTCAGAGCTCAAAGATTGAGGAAAATTTATACTTAATCAATGAACTTATTGATATACAATTTTAGATGGAAACTGAAAAGAGGTAAAATTAGTTGATAAAGCGGATGGAAAGGAAGTTATTGATTATTATCTTCTATTTGAATCAGAAAGATATAAAAGGGTTCTTGATATCAATACAGAATTGCAATATGCAAATAATATGAGGAATTTAAAAAAAGGATATATTGCGATCATTAAAGATTATTTTAAAAAGCAAGTTGAGGAATTTCACAAACAAGGTAAATGGCTAGTTTTTATATTTGAAAATCAAAGCACTAATAAATGAAAAAATATTACTAAAGATTATATGTGAGCATCAATTATTTCTGATATTGAAGATGAGCTATTAAATAGTTTTTCGTATATCTTATATAAAAGTAATGAAAATAAAGCTCTAAATGGAATGCAGTTGGGAATTAATGTAAAAAAGTCTGAACTTATATCATTAAATGAAAAATGAAATGCTGAAAATCAAAAATATCAAATGTTTGCTCATTTTCTTTTTGTAAATCCAGATTACACTTCAGAGGCTTGTCCTATATGCAACTGAGATTTTATTCAAGAGATTGATGAAAATTGAAAAGTATCAGAAAATAAAAATATTAATAAATTATTTGGACATTGAAGATGAAAAAAATTTGAAACATCAATGCATCATTATTCAGAAAATAACAAAGTTAATTATGGAGGCTACCTTGATGAAGCAAAAAAAACAAGGAATGATAACTGTGATTATCATATTGGAAACGAAAATTATCCAGAATTTAAATTTATAAAATCATGAGATGACCTAGCAACTTACAATATCGCAAAGAAAGCTAAAGAGTATCTTGAAAAAAAAACCAGTAGAATCAAAACAAGTAGATTCAGAATGATCATGAAAAATCTTAGGGAATATTACATTTACTCAATATAAATAAATCCCTATGGACCAATACATCCGCATCTCCTCCCTCAATGACTTCATCTTCTGCCCATACTCTATCTATTTCCACAACCTCTACGAGAACTATGAAAAGCAGCTCTACCAAGATACTCGGCAAATCAACGGAACGCTCAATCATAGCCTCATTGATAGCGGAAATTATTCAACTTCTAAAGATATTCTCCAATGAACTGCGGTATTCTCAGAAAAGTATGGCTTGATAGGAAAGATAGATTGCTTTCATATAGTCAAAAAATCGCTCATTGAGAGGAAGTCGCACATTTCGGAAGTATATCTTGGTATGAAATACCAGCTCTATGCGCAATCCATCTGTCTTACAGAAATGGGATATGAAGTTGAGAAACTCAAGCTTTATTCCCTAGATGATAATAAAGTTTATGAAATCCCACTTCCAAACGAGGAAGAAATTCAGACTTTTGAAGCTTTTTTAGAGGAATACAAGCGTTTTGATCCAAGAAAATCGGACTTCAAAGCTCAACTAGATAAGTGCCAAAACTGCATTTATGCTGAGCTTTGTGATCGCTCTTTAGTCTAAAATTTGCAAAATCAAAAATCAGGACTATACTTAAGTGTCTTTAGTTTCTAAAATGAGAAAGATGCTTTCGGCTCCTGATTTTTTAGAAAAGCAAATCGTAGTTATCACCTCGGAACAAGTCAAAGACCTAATGCTGAGAAACGATAATCTTCTGATCAAAGAAAATGATAAAATCCTAAATCAGATTTCATGTTTCAAGATTTTCAGTATTTTTATCATTGGGGAGTATACCATCAGTTCGAAACTGATTGATCGCTTGGCAAAGTATCAGATTTGCCTTTTTTGTCTTGGCTATAATCTCAAGCCCAAATGCATGATCGGTGATACTCTGCAGGGAAATTACCTCCTCAGAGAGAAACAATATACTCAGCTTCCAGAGCTAGAAATCGCGAAGAAAATTGTCAAAAATAAGGTCCAAAACCAGCTTTCTTTACTTCAAGAAATAAGAGAAAAATCTGATAGCTTCAAGGAAAATATCCTCCGTATCAAGGAACTTCTCTCCAAAATAGAGGAGGTTGAAAGCGATGATTCGCTCAGAGGACTTGAATGAAACGCTTCAAAGCTCTTTTTTGCTTCCTATTTTGAGGAGATGAAGCGGTATAAGAGGATGCCAAGAACAAGAAATGATATCATCAATTTTCTGATGGATATCGGCTATTCTTTCCTCTATAACTTCATAGAGGCAAACCTCTGTTTGTATGGTTTTGATGTCTATAAGGGAGTTTATCATAAGCTTTTTTATGAAAGGAAATCGCTTGCCTGCGATCTCGTTGAGCCTTTTAGATGTATTATTGACAAAAAGATCAGAAAAATGCACAATCTAGGGCAAATCAATGAGCAAGATTTTAAGTTTAAAAATGGAGAATACACGATTGAATGGGAAAAACAGAAGAAATATATTCAGAATTTTTTGTCTGCTTTATTGGAGCAGAAAATGCAGGTCTTCTACTATGTTAAAGAGTATTATAGATATTGCATGGATCAAAGTAGAGAATTCCCAGCTTTTACCTTTGTAGAAAAATAAAAGTATCACTTTTCGTTATCCAATTTTATACATAAAATTAAAAAATGCTGATTGTATCCTATGATATCTCATCAAACAAGCTCAGATTCAGATTTTCTAAATTTTTGGAAAAATACGGTCGTAGACTCCAATATTCTGTCCGAGAACTTAAAAATTCAGATCGTATCTTGGCAATTGTCTTACTAGAAATTGAGAAAAAATTTGCAAAAAGATTTGAAAATACTGACAGTATTCTTATATTTGAAGTGTGTGAATGATGTAAAAAGAAAATTCACAGGTATGGATATGCAGTGCATGAAGAGGAAGAACTTGTCTTTATGTAGTGGCTTGATCATTAACAAATAGAAAAGATAGAAATCTGATTATTCAGAAAGTAAAAATCATGATATTGTTTCTAAAAAATGTAAACCTACCGTCTTCATAAAACTGGAAGATGGTCTTAAGCAGATTTGGAGCTATTGGGTAAAAAACTTAATAGCTTCAAAAAGGCTTATCTAAGCCAAAAGTGGGGTTTAGAAATTATATAAGATTTCTACTTTTGTAGATTCAAGCGGGGAAAAATGCACAAGAATTTGTTTAGAAATTATATAAGATTTCTACTTTTGTAGATATGGTGTCGATCAACTCAATGTTCTCGTTTAGAAATTATATAAGATTTCTACTTTTGTAGATCTTCTTGGAACGTTTATTATAGTGAGGTTTAGAAATTATATAAGATTTCTACTTTTGTAGATTTTTTCTTCTACCTTCATCTGCTCTGCGTTTAGAAATTATATAAGATTTCTACTTTTGTAGATTGTTTGTAAAGAAGGTTTTGTAAATGTTTAGAAATTATATAAGATTTCTACTTTTGTAGATGGCTCTTTCCAGTCTCTCTACTTCATCAGTTTAGAAATTATATAAGATTTCTACTTTTGTAGATTCCTCATTTCCAAAGAAATGCATGCCTGTTTAGAAATTATATAAGATTTCTACTTTTGTAGATATTTGTGAGATTTAAGAAATAAATTTTGTTTAGAAATTATATAAGATTTCTACTTTTGTAGATAGGGTTTCGGTATCAGTAGCCTCTTCAGTTTAGAAATTATATAAGATTTCTACTTTTGTAGATAAGCCCTCAAACAGGGTTTTGAAAAAGTCGTTTAGAAATTATATAAGATTTCTACTTTTGTAGATTTCTACATCTTCTTTAGAGAGGTAATTCGTTTAGAAATTATATAAGATTTCTACTTTTGTAGATGTTAGGAAGTTTTCAATTCCAAATATCCATGTTTAGAAATTATATAAGATTTCTACTTTTGTAGATCATTATTTCAAGTTTTACAGTCATACTTGTTTAGAAATTATATAAGATTTCTACTTTTGTAGATAGGACAACAGCTTTATGAGGTAGATTGTTTAGAAATTATATAAGATTTCTACTTTTGTAGATACAAATCCTGTCCCACTCCCTCTCTTGTTTAGAAATTATATAAGATTTCTACTTTTGTAGATTAAAAAGTTATGGGGGTCGGTCCTGTTGTTTAGAAATTATATAAGATTTCTACTTTTGTAGATGGCTCTTTCCAGTCTCTCTACTTCATCAGTTTAGAAATTATATAAGATTTCTACTTTTGTAGATGCATGTGGGTTAAAGACGCACATTTTCGGTTTAGAAATTATATAAGATTTCTGCTTTTGTGTGGATTAGCTAAGAGTAAACTTCTTTTTTTTGAAGATTTTCTCTATAAAGAAGGGTTTTGAAGAATAAATTATGTAACAATAAAAAGAGTCTCAAGTGTGGGGGAATATCCTATCTAACGATCGCCATTCCTAAACGTCCGAAACGGTCATCCACAATATCTTGAGACTCTTTTTATAGAGAAAATGGTATTCAAAAAAATACAAAAATCAAGCATACAATAAAAAGACCTGTAAAATGACATGTCTCTTGATTTAGGTAGAGAATCTTGCCCAAATTTCGTACGATACTTCTTGCGTCAGTGAGAAATTATTATAAAAAACTCTCTTTAGATATTACTAAGGAGAGTATTATTCCTTTAGAAATACTAAGGGAAATGTTTCGATAGTATGCTAATTTTGACTAAGTAATCTTATCATGCTTATTCCCATAGGTAATCGTTATGCTCGTATTTTATAATAGAAGCTCCTGGTGTAAGACTATAACCATGAGCATCTTCTGCTACAAGGTAAACATATGATTTATTTACACGAGCATAACCATAACTCCTTTCATAACTTGCATAAGCATATGAATTTTCTGCTTCAGCGTAGGCATGAGATTCATAATTTTCGGCGTACGCATAGGTATGGTTTTTCATTGCGTAAGCAACGCTATACTTTCCCATAGCATATGCAATAGCTTCTTCTTCCATAGCATATGCATATGATCTATATGCTTCAGCATAGGCCTTTGATGCTATACCGATTGCATAAGCATATGAGAACCTTCCCTTAGCATAAGCATATGAGAAACGTATCTCAGCATAAGCATATGCACCCTGTGCAGTGGCATAAGCATGAGAGCCTTCAGCAATAGCATGTGCTATCGTATCTTTAGCATCAGCATAAGCATGAGAGCCTTCAACTATAGCATATGCATGTGCACCCTTGACAAGGGCGTGTGCTTTAGCGCCTTTGAAAGAAGCATATGCTTTAGCCCCATCTACTTTAGCTAAGAGAATACAGCCATTACCTCCATAGACACATACCGCAGTAATAATTTCAATAATGAGTTTATCACACGAAAATTCTTTAGCCGTGAAAATATGCCCATCAAAGAGTAATTTTTTAGTAGAGAGAGACTGCAATTCTTTCCCCTTATTATCTACTAAAAAAGATAACTCATTTTTAATGATAAGTTTTTTAGTCTGGTGTTCCATATTATCCTTAAATATAAGTTGGTGGTGAATTATTATAAACATTAAATCGAGCAAGGGTTATCTCTACTCAGATATTTTGATAAGATTTCTTATTAATGAGCACACCTCTATCATTAAGATAATGTTTTTCCTATAAATGTCAAGCTATTAAGATCTTTTTAAAAAAATTGACAATTAGAATGAATGTGAATATAATAAGGAAAGTTTTATCTAACATGTTTGAAATATGAGAAATTCATCACTATTTCTAGATTCACAAGAAAGAAAAGAAAATAATAGACAAACAACCTCAAAAGAAATCTCAGCAAAAACTTCAGAGGATCTTGTACAACTATTAAACGCAGAATCATATAAAGAAGAAGAGATTAAAAAGATTTATGGGCTTGAGGGGAATTTTGTTTCTCGTATGGATAAAAAATATATAGAAGAACAAAATAAGCCTGAAAATCTGATAGCATTGAGCGAATATTTTTTGAAACATCCAGAATATGATGAAGATCTTAGTTTACAGCACGTTAGCAAACTTCCTAGAGGGTTTCATTTCCCCAAAAATCTGAAAGGTACGCTTTCATTCCCAAATTTAGTGACTCGACCTGAAGGTGTAAATATTCCGATTTGAGTAACAAAACTTAATCTTCCAAAATTAAAAAAATACCCTAATAATAGTATTTTCCCAGAAAATTTAGAGGAGCTAACTATTGGAATAGAAGAGCTATTGGATCCTTCACCAATTTCAAATAAATTAAAAAAATTACAAATCAATCAATTAAAATCGCTGCCAGAAAATACGGTTTTCCCAGAATGATTAAGATTTTTGTCTTGTAATAGTATAAAATCTCGACCGAAATCAGTACTTTTCCCCCAAACTATAAAAAATTTCTATAGTAATCTTTCTGAAATTGAGGGGGAAATGATATTTCCTAAGGAAATGCAAGCATTAGAGCTACCAAATTTAAAATCTTTACAAAATATTACGTTACCTGAAGTAATTACAGATACCTGCTTTTTAGATAATATTGAAATCATCACTAAAGGTACAAGAATTCCAAAAGGTGGCACCTTCCGTTTCACTGGATTAAAAAAGATTGAAAAAGATGTGATATTCCTTGGGGAAATTGATATTCTTTGAGTACAAAGTTTAGAATCATGGGAGATTGAAAAATCAGATTTACCTACTATTTCAAAGATTCTTTTCCCAAAACAAGATTCTTCCTATCGAAGAAGTACACCTATTAGTTTATTAGCAGATTACTTTGAAAAAAATGGTACTAAGATAACCTGGTGGTAATAATAAACATATAAGTCTAAAAGTTTCAACTGATATAGTTTATTTGTATTGAGTTTAATATTCCCTATTGACGAAAAGAAAAAGAGCTAGTATCCCTAAAAGAAACTAGCTCTTATTTTTTTAGTATATTATTCAGCAGAGAGTTTTCTCTCATCTTTTTCAGATGCTACCTGAGCGATGAAATCTTCAACAGACTTTTCATATTGAGCCTTTGATCTAAATTCACGAACTGAAACAGAGTCAGAATTTTGTTCTTTTTCTCCTACGATAAGAGTATACGGTATTTTCATCAATTCGGCATTACGGATTTTCTTTGAGAAAGAATCAGATCCATCATCAACTTTAGCTCTAACATCAAGCTGATTGAGCTGAGATTTGAGCTGAAATGCATAATCATTGAACTTCTCAGCTACAGGAACAATTTGAACTTGAATTGGAGCAAGCCAAAGAGGAAATGCTCCTCCAAAGTGCTCGATCATTACCCCCATAAATCTCTCTAGAGAACCTGAAATCGCTCTATGAATTACTACTGGTCTCTCTTTTTCCCCTTGCTCATTGGTAAAAGATAGATCAAACCTAACTGGAAGATTGAAATCACACTGAATTGTAGCAAGCTGTCGCTCTCTACCGATAGCATCTTTAAACATAAAGTCAAGCTTCGGTCCATAGAATGCTGCCTCATCAATTCCGATCTTGAATGGAAGATCAAATTTTTCACAAGCAGCTCTGAGTGCTCCTTCAGCCTTTTCCCAAACTTCATCTGATCCGAGATATTTTCCCTCAGGTCCACGAACTGAGAGACGAACCCAGTAATCATTGATCATACCAAGAGTTGAGTAGAACTTTTTGATGATTTCTACAATAGTTCCTACCTCTTGCATGATTTGATCTACACGACAGAAAAGATGCCCATCATCTTGAGTAATCGATCTCACACGAGTTAACCCAGAAAGTTGTCAGGTTTTTTCATCTCTATATACTGTTGCAGGTTCAAAGTAACGAACTGGCATATCACGATAACTAAATTGGTTATCCGCAAAAATCTGCATATGATGAGGACAGTTCATGGGCTTCATGAAGAAGTTTTCTTCTTTACCTTTTACTCTAAAGAGTTCATCTCCAAACTTTTCTGCATGTCCTGAAGTTTTATAAAGATCTTCTTTAGCAAGGTGAGGAGTCCAGACTCTCTGATATCCTTTGTCCTTATGTAGTTGCCAAAGGAAATCTTCAATTTCTTTTCTAATAATCATTCCATGAGGCTGTAAAAGTGGCAAACCTGATCCAACCAATGGAGAAATAGTAAAAAGTTTAAGTTTTTGTCCTAAAATTCTATGATCTCTCTTTTTTGCCTCTTCCATCATAGTAATGTATGATTGAAGTTCATCCTTAGTATCAAATGCAAGTCCATATACTCTCGTCATCATTACATTGTCAGAGTTTCCTCTCCAGTAAGCACCAGCAAGCTTTTCAAGTTTGAATGCGCGAGGATCAATCTCTTTTGTTGAGTTTACATGCCCTCCCTCACACATATCAAGGAAAGTCACAAATTTACCAGCAAACTGTTCTGGGAAACGAGACTGCAAAAAATCAGTCACTGACTGATAATATGCGATATAATCAGGATTAATACCTTTTAACAAAGCATCTTTTGCAGATTCTACAATAGTATTTGCCCAGAAAGTAATCTCCTCCCCAGCTGCAGCAAACTCAGATCTCATCTCCTCTTTATATTGCTGTTTCATAAGATCAAGTACAAGCTTTTGTGATTCAGCATCTGGCAAAGAAAAACCAACAAAATCCTGATTCTCTTTGATAATTTTCTCCATTTGAGACTGAATTCTCTTGAGATCTTCTTCCTTAAGTTGTTTGTCTTGAGAGAACAAAAAATCATAATAAAAACCATTGTCAATTGCAGGTCCAATCGCTACTTCTACATCTCGCTGCTGTTCTCTTTGCATCGCCTGTGCAAGAATATGTGAGAGGGAATGCCTCTTCCTATAAAGTCCATCTTCCATCGTGAACAAAAAAAAACTAAAACTTATCTGAGATTTTAGTATTTTTTTCACCTAATGCAAGAGAAAGTCTGATTTTTTGTTTTTTACTTACTAAATAGAGAAGGGATAGTTATTTTCAATAATCTAAGGTTGTTAATAAAGTTTTAATTACTAAATCTGATATAATGGAGCTTTTAACAAAAATACTTATAGTCTGTTTTGATCAATTTTAGGAGATGAAAATGGCAATATGCTTGTAGTATTTGCAACGGATAATTTTGGAGCAGGTGAGTACAGAACGGTAGTTAGTGTAAGATGACTATCACAATAAAATAATATTGTAAATAAGTCTATTTACTTTAAGCTAAAAAAGAAAAAGAAATCAGACTTCTTTTCTCTTTTTTAGATTTCATGGATTGATAAAATACTTTTAATCTTGCTTTTTTTGAGAAAAAAACTAAAATTTACGCTGGTTTTATTTTATACTTATTATAAGTTATGTCATACACAATTAGTAAAGTTCATGCGAGAGAAGTTCTCGATTCTAGAGGAAATCCTACTGTAGAAGTGGAAATCACCCTTGATAATGGTATTATGGGAAGAGCTTTGGTTCCTTCTGGAGCATCTACAGGAATTCATGAAGCCTTGGAGCTCAGAGATGGAGATAAGTCTAGATATCTCGGAAAAGGAACACTCAAAGCAGTAGAAAATGTAAACACTACTATCGCAAATGCAATCCAAGGTCAGACTTTTGAAAACTTTAGAAAGCTGGATGAGACTTTGATCGCCCTTGATGGAACAGCAAATAAATCAAATCTTGGAGCCAATGCAATCCTTGGAGTGAGTATGGCTTTTGTAGTAGCGTGTGCTCAAACTGAAAAGAAATGGGTATATGAATATCTTGGAGAATGAAAGGGAAATACACTTCCATTCCCTATGATGAATATCCTCAATGGAGGTTCTCATGCAGACAATAATGTAGATATTCAAGAATTTATGATTATCCCTACAGGTGCTCCAGATTTCAGAGAAGGACTCAGATGGGGAGCGGAAATCTTCCACAACCTCAAATCTATCCTTAAGTCAAAAGGTCTTGTAACTTCAGTAGGAGATGAAGGTGGGTTCGCACCAAATCTTGGATCTAACGAAGAAGCTTTGCAAGTAATTATGGAAGCTATCGAAAAGGCAGGTTATACTGGTAAAATTTCTCTTGCACTTGATGTCGCTTCATCAGAATTCTTCAAAGATGGAGTATACGACTTGGCAGGAGAAGGTAGAAAACTCAATGCTGATGAGCTTGTAGCGCTTTATCAAGATTGGGCAAGTAAATATCCTATCATCTCTATCGAAGATGGTATGGCAGAAGATGATTTTGATGGATGGAAAAAGCTTACTGATGCACTTGGAGACAAGATGATGCTCGTAGGAGATGATCTCTTTGTTACTAACATTTCTAGACTTCAGATGGGAATCGAAAAAGGAATTGCAAACTCAATCCTTATCAAGCTTAACCAAATCGGTTCAGTTTCAGAAACGCTTGATGCTATCAATATGGCTCATGAAAACGGAATGAGATCAATTTCTTCTCATAGATCTGGAGAAACTGAAGATACTTTCATCGCAGATTTGGCAGTTGCTCTCAATACTGGATTTATCAAAACTGGATCAGCATCCAGAACTGACCGTATTGCAAAGTACAATCAACTTTTGAGAATTCAAGAAAACCTTGGAGCAAACGCAAAATATGGTAAATAAGGAGAAGAATCAAAAAAAGAAATCTGACTGAATTTTTTGGTCAGGGTTTTATGTCTTAGTTTTGGACTATGTTATCATGAATAAAATTAATACAAGATATAAAAAAATGAGGGGGGGGGAGATCTTAGTTCTCAATAGGGCTTTCACGCTTGTAGAGATGTTAATTGTGGTGATTATAGTGGGTATTCTGAGTGCTGCGATCTTGCCCAGACTCACTGGATATATGGCAAGAACAAGAGACCTCAAGAGACAAGCAGATCTTAGAAATATCGCCGCAGCAATCAATATGTACAAATCCAACAAAGGAACTCGACCTGAAGTTTACAACAAAAATGGTCAACTTTTCCCTCAAATTGATTTTAAATCTGCTGGGAGAGCAACTCAACTCCTCTGAATCAAAGAATACATTAATGAGATTCCCAAAGATCCGAGCAATCTTTTTGTATGAAATATCTTGAAGCCATTGCATATTGGCCATTTCATCACAGACCGACATTTATTAGATAAATGAGATTACCTCTATATCTCTACAAGGAGTAATGAAGAAACAAAAATTCCGGATTGAGCACTTTTATTTGCCAAAGTAGAAACCCCAGAATATGCTAATTATATCAGAATTTATCCAGATAACGTATTCGTTGATAGTAGAAACCGCTTAGGAGGAGTCTTTTGGCGAGCAAACCACACTCCAACAGCACCTAGTCATATTGATCACAATGCTTTACACCTCTGTACCAGTGTCAAGAAAGCTGATGCACCTACTATGAACAAAAAAGATGATGGAACGGTAGAATGTACTTACTCAGATCCAGAGCAACTCTACTATATTGTTAAAGTAGACGGATAAACAAAAAAGAGAAGTCTGACTTCTCTCTTTTTTTATACTTATTTACGATATTTTGCATTTGCACCAGGGTGTTCTTGGATTCTCAACAGTTGGTTGTATTTTGCAATACGATCTATTCAGTGATGCATTAAGTACTCTTTTTTGAATTATTTATAAAAAAGAGCTGTTAAATGCTCTTTTTATTTATTATCTACTTTGACGATATAATAGAGTTGATTTGTATCAGAATAGGTACAATCTACACTTCCATCCTCATTTTTTGTCATGGAAGGTTTGTCAGATTTGCTAATTTTCGTACAAAAGAGCAAACTCTTGGAAGGCACATGTGGAGGTACGAGCGGATAGCCTCATGTTTTCGGATTGTAATTCCCCCCATAAAACACCCCTCCTAAGGAAGTGATGTCCGGTCCAACTACTTTATTTGAGTGAACTTTGATATAATTTGCATATTCAGGAGTTTCTACCCTTGCAAATAGGAGAGCACCATTGGCCTCAAGTAGGCTACCTACATCTCTTATAGATAAATAAAGATAATCTCCATCACCGAGGAAGCTTTCCTTTGTACGACTTCTTCGATGAGCGGGATGCATCATCTCTCACACAAACAAGTTACTAGGATCTTTAGGAAAACTCTTGATATATTCTTTGATTCATAACAGCCATGTGACTCTTCAGGCAAAGTCAGAGATTACTTTGTTGTTTTTATCATAAATTTCAGGCCATTTTCCCTTGTTCGATTTGTACAGTTCAATCGCAGCGGCGATATTTCTCAGATCCATATGCCTTTGCAAATCTCTAGTTCTTGCCATATAGCCAGTGAGCTTTGGTAAGATCGCAGCACTCAAGATACCCACTATAATCACCACAATTAACATCTCTACGAGCGTAAAGGCAGATTTTAGACTGCTTTTACTTCTTCAATTGTTTAAAACAATTTTTTTCTCTTGGTATTCGCTCTTGACAAACATCATGATAAATAAAATAGATAAATTGATTTTTAATAAAATTATTGAATTTTAACAATATAATAAAGCTGTTTTGGATCTGAGTAGGTACAAGAATCATCTCATTCATATTCAGCTCTCTTTGCTCTATTTGATTTGACAATACGTGAGCAGAGACGGATTTTATTCATATTAAATTCTATGGGTTTTTCCTCAAGCGGGACCAGTGAATGATTACAAAAAAGATAGGCCCCCATAGGGAAACGATTCCCCCAAATCCTCCACAAAAAAGGGTGAGCATTCATATCAAAAACATAATTACTCATATCTGGGGTCTCAGTCTTTGCTAGTAGCAATGCAGCTCCTGACAAAGTTGATCCTGGCACTGGCATTTGCTGATAAAGATATTCTCCTCTTGGAATCGCTATTTTTCATCGAACACCTCGAGGTCAATTTTGACCATTAAAGGCTTCATGTACTCCAACTTGTTGATTATTGGGATCAGAGGGGAGTTCTTTGATGTAGTCTTTTAAAGAGAGTAATCTAGTCACAGGGGAGAGGTTTTGAGTATCTGCACGTCAATAACAAATTGTTCCTAAGTTTTTAGAAGCATCTATAACTTCTTTAAGAGGAGTTCCCAAAGGAAGTTCTCACTTATCCCCCTTATACATCTCAATTGCAGCTGCTACATTTCTCAGATCCACTTGTCTTTTGAGATCTCTAGTTCTTGCCATATATCCAGTGAGCCTTGGCAAGATCGCAGCACTCAGGATTCCCACTATAATAACTACAATTAGCATCTCTACAAGCGTAAAGGCAGATATTAAGCTGCTTTTACCCCCTCTAAAATCTCTCAAAATCAGGTTCTTATCTTTAGCTTTTTCATTGTAGTATATCATATATAGAGCTAAAATATATAAAGCTATTGAATCTTGACAATATAATAAAGCTGTTTTGGATCTGAGTAGGTACATTCTACACTTCAGTCATCTTTTTTTGTCATGGAAGGCTTGTCAGATTTGCTAATTTTCGTACAAAAGAGCAAACTCTTGGCAGGCACAAGTGTCGATACGAGCGGATAGCGTCATGTTTTTGGATTGTAATTTGCCCCCCAAAACACCCCTCCTAAGGAAGTGATGTCCCGTCCAAGTACTTG
>ERZ773018.625-NODE-625-length-20223-cov-19.900982_pt1 | contig 20223 bp, 18 predicted proteins | sample MGYA00580840_ERZ773018 | MGnify/ENA primary metagenome ERZ773018 (study PRJEB29015, sample SAMEA2738125) | human oral metagenome | biome: human oral; feature: human-associated habitat; material: saliva | place: China | collected 2256 ... | reverse complement strand
GACAAGCGATGATGTATGGAATCTTCAAACTCCAGGAGAGAGGACCAATCTTCGTGGACCCAGCTCAGCCAATCTATGAAGGAATGATCGTGGGGGAGCATTTGAAGGGAGGAGATATGACCGTAAACCTCACCATCAACAAACAAATGAATAATGTCCGCAACTCTGGAAATGATGAAGCGATGAGAATTGACCCAATCGTTCATCTCTCACTTGAACAGGCAATGGGATATATTGCACATGATGAACTGGTTGAGATTACGCCAAAGGCTATTAGAATTAGAAAGAAGTATTTGACCGAGTCTGCTAGGACGATTGCAAGAAAGCAGGGATTGATTTAAAATCCCTGATTTTTTATTATTTAATCCTGTGTATTATGCAAGAAGTTAAAAAATTAACTAAAAAGCAAAAGATTCAACTATTCCTCTATCAAGTATGACAACGATTAAAAGAGAAATGGAATCTTCTTAAAAGCAAAATATTAAACTTTTTAGATTCTCATCAATCACTATTTATTATTATTCTAGCTATTTGTTGTTTAGAATTTTATATTTTATCTTCTCAAAATATCTTTATTTCCCAAGATCATTTTTATACATTAAGCTTTACTTTGGCAGGTATTATTGGTGCTGCCATTACTATTATTTTTTCTTTTTCTACTTTTGTGTTGCAAAGCTCCTCAGAATTATTTTCCACACAATATCTAAATAAATTTTTAAATAATCCTAAAGAAAAAGGGTTCTTTTTCTTGTTGGTATTATATCTTATAATATGTTTTTCTCTTCCAATATGTTCTCCTTATAGTGACTTAAATCGGGAAGAGGATCTTTTTAACACATTCTTCCGAGTCTTTGAGAATCAAAACTCTACATTATTTTTAAATAGCATACTGCCATTATTGGTATTAAGTTTTATTTTATTACATTCTTTTTGACTTATATACATTTTGTATAAAGATATGAGAATGAGAATGAATCCAGAAACAACATTAAAAATAATTAAAGATGATGCGATGAAACAACTATCAATTATTCATAAAAAATTTAGAAAAACATCTAATGCTCAAAATTGTATTTTTCAGTACGACCCAGAACAGCAAAAGAAGCTTCTAGAGGTTCAATATAAGAATAGTCCAAAACGGAATAGTGAGGTATTAAGTAATGTGAAATATTTATATGAAATAGGACTGAGGCTTCTCTCTAAAAATGAAATAACTTCTTTTAATGTGGTTTTAAATCATATTGTTGAAATTTATTTAAAACATTTAGAATTAAGAAATAGTTCTTTTATTAAAGAACCTATTGATATTTTTGGCACTACAACAGTTGATGATCAGAATTTTTCTACAACAATATTTGAATATCTACAATCTATTTCAGATAGACTCATTTTAGAACAGAGAAAAGAAAATCTATTATATTTATTTAAAATATATCAAAATATCATTGTTTATACTTCAAAGATAAAATACATAGAGATGACAAAAATTCATCTAGATGACCATAATCCCTTATTAAATTTAGCAATCGCATATTATTCAAATTTTATTAATAAAATAATTGCTTCAAAAGATTATGATCTCATACGAGAATCTATTCAATCAACATCAAAAATATCTAATTTTTTATTACAAAAAACAAATGAACATCTATTATATAAAAATGTAATTAAAATCTTAGATCAATTACTTTTTTCTTGCTTAAATAAAGAAGTGTTTTTGAACGAAATTACAAAAATCTATTTTATTTGGATAGGAATCTCTCGAAATAGGTATGAAAATGATAATATTTTCTGGAATGATTTATTTGACCAATTAGAAAAAAGTGTTTTATCTTTACTTCTCGCATCGAATGACTTAAGTCTTTCTTCTAATCTAATATTTATTTCTTTTGAAGAACGAAAAATAAAGATTGCTAATACTTCATTTAAAACCCCTGAGCTAAAAGAAAAATTCCTTAAGTTCTTAAAGAGATGGAGCAAGTTTTTATTAAATTTTACGAGAAAAATTGGACTGAATGATAATAAAATTGGATTACCCATTATTCAGTCAATCGAAAATAATCTGAAGATCCTCTATCTTTTTGATTCTCATAATTTACAAGAGATTTATCTATTACAATTTTATATACTGAGTTGGTATTTTGAAAAAGTGGATACTGTAGATAATAGTGCCTTAATTAATTTTGAAAAGGTAATGTATATTTTATTAGATGAAATAGATGCTGCTTGTAATAATAAAAGAGATTGTTTAGATGAAATTATGAAAATTTATATAAGTTTAATAAAACAACATTTTGAAAAGTGTAAGGATGCATACGGATATGAACAACCAAGAATTATTATAAATCTAGTCTCTTTAGGTTTATTGTTGCAAAAATATGATAGGAATACAGAAGTTGAGAAAGTTATAAAAGAAGTTACTCTTTTAAATGAAGCATATTTAAAAAATCATGAACAATATTTTAAAATGAAGAAGGAGGGAAAAAATATTCTTTGACCTGAAGAAGATCAATTATGTATTAAATTAAATGAATTGTGAGAAAAAATACTTTGGAAATCTACTAATGATGATATTGCCAATTTATTAAAGAGTAAGATTACAAAAGAGATTTGGCATTCTTTTATGGAGAAGATGAAACTTTGTAAATCCATAGATTAATCGCTTCAAACTTCCCTCATTTCCCTCAACTTCCCCTTACAAATGTTTCCCGCTCCCTATACTCCCATTAAGCAAACACTAAAAAGCTGACTTCATCCGGAGGTCAGTTTTCTTTTATTAATTTTAGAAACCTATTACTATTTCCATTCAAAAGTTATTTTTTTCGTCTCAATTCACATAAGATCAGATAAAACATCCCTTTTGTTATAGAGAAGAAAATGGATGAGTACCGTATCTATATACTTCATTTCAGGAATTTGAGCTCCCTTAACTTTTCCCATATCTTCGACAATGTCTTGAATAATAAGATCTCTATTTTCCCAAGTTAGGGTATTTTTTTCATAGTAGGCTTTGATAATTTTTGCAATGCTTGTTTTATGTTTTTCTACATATTCTTGATATCACTCTCTTCACATAACATAAATAAATGTTCATGCAGTTTGTAACCTTTCTTTATCTTTAGATAATTCTTCAATTTCTCTATTGACTCTCCCTATTTGTTGGGATAATTCATTGTTATTATGATCTTTACTCTTGATCTCTTTTTGAAAATTTTGTATTCTTTCAATAATCCAAGAAAAAAGCAAGACTTGTCATAAGAATTTTAACATTGTAGTCTATAGAAAATACCATCTAAATCTTAATTCTACGGACAGGATAGTTAATAAGTAGTATTTTTCAAGAGAAGTATCTGCACTTGAAAATTGTTTGCTTTTGAGCATTATGCTTTTTTTAACTGCAATATTAATTTTTTTATTTCTTTTTGCATCTCTATGATGCTCATGCTGTTGCTATATATTTAAAAAAGACAAAAATTGGTTACATTCTGAGAGTAGATAACAAAGAGATCTCAAAACTTTTAGAAGCAGGTTATGCTGATCTTTTTTATAGCAAAAATAAATATAATCTCTCCAGAAGAAGATACTGAAAATCAGATTGGCATTGTTTTTCTTAAAATGAACACTAAGAAATAATTTTCCTAGTTCTTTTTCCTTTTGCTTTTAGAGGGTAAATTCCTAGAATACAGGAAATTTATTTCTTTTTTTATACAATGGCTAAAGAAACAACTTCCGCTTTTGAATCTCAACTTTTTAAAGCGGCCGATAAACTCAGAAAAAATATTGATGCTGCTGAATATAAAAATGTTGTACTCGGATTAATCTTTCTCAAATATATCTCAGATAGTTTTGAGGAGCTTTATCGTAAACTTCAAAATAAGGAAAATTCTCCTTATGATGATCCAGAAGATAGAGACGAATATATCGCACAAAATATCTTTTTTGTTCCTCCACAGGCGAGATGGACAACAATTCAATCAAGAGCTAAGCTTCCAACAATCTGACTAGAGCTAGATCAAGCTATGGATGCAATAGAAAAAGAGAATCCTCAACTCAAAAATGTATTGCCTAAAGTCTTTGGGAAACCAAATTTGGATATTATGGCACTCGGAGGATTAATTGATCTGATTTCCAATACTGAACTCAAGGAACAGAGTCAGAATTCTAAAGATCTTTTTGGAAGGGTGTATGAGTATTTCCTCGGAGAATTTGCCAATGCTGAAGGGAAAAAGTGAGGGCAGTTCTATACTCCAAAAGCAATCGTAAAATTGATGGTAGAAATGATTGAGCCATATCAATGACTCGTCTATGATCCTGCATGTGGTAGTGGAGGAATGTTTGTCATGAGTGAAAAATTTATCAAAGAACATCAAGGGAATATTCAAGATATTACGATTTATGGGCAAGAGTCTAACCAAACTACTTGGAAGCTCTCCAAGATGAACCTTGCAATTCGCAATATCAATTCCCAGTTTGTAGCATGGAATACTGAAGGATCTTTTCTCAAAGATGCTCATCCTGATCTCAAGGCTGATTTTATCTTGGCAAATCCTCCTTTTAATCAGTCAGACTGGGGGCAAGAATTGCTCCAATGAGATGCAAGACGGCAATATGGAACACCTCCATCTGGGAATGCAAACTTTGCTTGGATGCAACATATGCTCTATCATCTCAAACCTACAGGAGTGATGGCAACCGTTCTTGCCAATGGATCGCTCAGTTCAAATACTGGAGGAGAAGGAGGTATTAGAAAAAATCTGATCCAAAATGGATTGGTAGAATGTATTGTAGCTTTGCCAAAGCAGCTCTTTTACAATACAGGAATCCCTGCTTGTATCTGGTTTCTCAGGAGAGGAAGGAAAGATAATACCGATAAAATCCTCTTTATCGATGCTTCAGAGATGGGATTTATGAAAGATAGAGTTCATAGAGAACTCTCAGACGAGGATATCGCAAAGATTGCTGATACTTATCATCATTGGAGGAAGGGAGCCGGTTATGAAGATGAGCTCGGATATTGTAAGTCAGCTCCACTTGCAGAAGTAGAGGCTCAAGGCTTTGTGCTTACTCTTGGGCGTTATGTGGGGATTCCAGAGGCAGAAGATGATGGGATTCCATTTGAAGAAAAGATGAAAACACTGACTGCACAGCTCGCCGATCAGTTGACCAAGGAACAAGAGTTGAACAAGGAAATCAAAAATCAGCTTTCTAAACTTGGTTTTAACTTGTAAGAATGAGAAAATGCACGAAAAATTAGCACTATTTCAAGAACAAAAAATTCGTCGTCATCGAGACGAAAAACTAGAAAAACGATATTTTTCTGTGATAGATATTGTTGGAGTGTTGGTATGACATACAGATTACCAAAAAGCAAAAAGTTATTGGACTACACTAAAAAATAGGTTAAAAGCAGAATGATCTGAAGTGGTCACAAATTGTGACCAGTTGAAAATGTTGGCTCAAGATGGTAAAATGAGACTTACTGATCTTGCTGATGTTGAAACTATTCTCCGCCTTGTCCAGTATATTAAAAAAATATAAAAATCAAGTTATTTAGATTGACAAAGTGGTGGAATGTGATATAAAGAAATATAATTTAATTTAAAAATGGAAACGCATGAAAAATGAAACTTTAGAAAAGGAGCAGGCAGAACTTGCAATAAATTGGATTGAAAGGTTGGGGGAGGATTTACCCAAGATGGTGGACTATAAAAAAGAAATAGATACATTTGTTAGGGATTTTTTGAAACTTATTATTTGATTGTCTGCATGAGTTGTTGGTTTCTCAGTCCCCATTTTTAAAGATGCATCAATTATTCAATGTCTCTGGATTTTTAAGGTTGCATTATTTTTGTGCATTGTTTCGATAATCTCAGGAATCCTATTTTTTTATAAATCAATAAAAGATAAAGATTCAGATTATAAAAAATGAGTAAAGCAAATTTTTAAAAGAGAAAAACAGATATATGATTATGAACTCAGACAAATTGAAATGACAGAAGAAGAAAAGAAAAAAGAGTGAGAAGAATTTATTAAGAGAATGTGAACTGGAGTAAAAGCTTATTTGGAGGAAGTTTGAGAATCTGTTAAAAAATCAGAAGCTTGGAATCGATTTTGGCATGTAAGTTGTCGAACCTTTGTTTCAGCAATAATCTTGTTGTTTATGTCACTTATATAGAAGAGTTATATCTAATAAAAACCTGACATTACTCATTAGTTCCCTTTAGGGGAGGAATAGAGAGAAGAGATTCTCTAACAAGAGGGTTAACCCCCACTTAGCCTCCCCCTATCAGGGGAGGAATAAAGCGAGGATAAATAAAACCAAAGAAAGAAAAAATAACGAGAATATTTCCCCTCTGTTAGGAGGGGATAGGGGAGGTTAACAAACCATTTATCATTTATACTTATACTTATGCCACAGATACCAGCAGGATGGAAGGAAACAACATTGGGAGAAGTTGTTGAATTTATTGATTGAGATCGTGGAAAAAATTATCCAAATTGAGATGATTTTAAAACAACATGATTTTGTGTATTTTTAAATGCAAAAAATCTGCCTAATAGAATTTTCGATTTCTCTGAAACTATGTTTATTTCCGAAGAGAAAGATTTAATTTTAAGAAAAGGAAAATTAAAAAGGTGAGATTATGTTATGACAACCAGATGAACAATTGGGAACTTTGCATATTACAATGATCAGGTTGTATATTCAAACATGAGAATAAATTCGTGAATGGTAATTATAAGAGCATATAAAGATCTTATAAATGAGAAATTTCTTTGATTGTTTTTTTCATCAAATATTTTTAAATACTATTTATCGTGATTTACTTCTTGAAGTGCAGTTCCTCAATTGCCCATAAAAGATATAAAACAACTTCCTATTCACCTCCCCCCCCTCCCAGAGCAGCAAGCCATCGCAGCAGTCCTCAGCTCCTTTGATGACAAGATGGAACTCCTCAGAGCTGAAAATCAGACCCTCGAGCAGATGGGGCAGGAGCTTTTTAAGGAGCGATTTGGCAAGTGGAAGGTTGGAGATGAGTTGCCTGAGGGCTGGAGAGTTGGGAAAATTACAGAAATTATTAGAAGGGAATCTATTTCATATAAGTGTGATAAAAAAGATCTTGATGATAAAGGTTTGACTCCTATTTTAGATCAAGGAAGTACAGGTTTATATGGTTATACCTCAAGAGATCCTGATTTTATAGCAACAAAGGATAGTCCAGTCATAATTTTTACAAATCATACTTGTAATTTTTGGTTTATAGATTATCCATTCTGTGCTATTCAAAATGTATTGCCTTATAGATGAATTAATGGTTATGATGAGTATTTTCTTTATTTCATGACAAAAGGAAGTATTAAATTTACTGAATACAAAGGACATCGACCAAGTTTTGTAGCTCTTGATTTTGTTATTCCTCCTGTTGAATTAGCACAAGAATTTAGTAAAATTGCAGAGGGAATCTTAAAAAAAATATCATGAAATAAAGAGCAAATTCAAACCCTTTCAGCTACTCGTGATCAGCTCCTCCCAAAGCTCATGAGTGGAGAAGTGAGAGTGGAGTTTTAGACTAGTAAAAAGTTGTAATGAAAAAGATTTTGCAATTTATAAAAAAATATTATATTTTTGAAATTGTAACTTTTATTCTATCTTTTATTTCTTTGCGAATTTCCTCGTGAATTAGTTCTTCTCAGTTAGCATTAGAAAGAGAAATATGGAATTATGAAAGACAAGAAAAAAGTACTAATCATATTTCTAATGCATATGATAAAATAATGGAAAATGAAGCTTTGTATAAGGTGTGGAGGGCTATATCTGGAGAAATCCCTTTTGAAAAGTGAATGCAGTTTAGATTATTTATTGATCAATTGGAGTGACTTTGAGGGAAATATTGTCAAGCACAAGTTTTTACAAAAGATTTGAAAGATTATAGGCCTTTTTTTGAAAAAATATGCAAGAATTGAGAAGTTCTTAGAATATTTAAATCAAAAAATGGATTATCTAAAATATGTCTTGATGTGATTTGAGAGGAGGGGATGTGAGTTTATTATAGAGAGACTGGAAGTTGTAATGTTTTAAAATAATAAATTAATTCAAAAGAATGGAGAAATATTTATGTTATCCAGATGTTAATACTTTAAAGGGTAAATGGGGGTTGTCTGAAAATAAAACTTTTGAGTTTTTGTGTAAAGCTCTATTAGAAAAGCATTATGATTTTTCAGAAAGTTTTATTATTGGAAGTAATGATTCTTGAGTTGAATGTCCTGCTATTAAGGATTCTGATTGAAAATATCACACTTTTCAAGCAAAATTTTCAAAAAAATCTACTCCATTATTGGTAGACTCTTTTTTCTCAGAGAAAATGACAATTAAAAATTTAGAACTTAAGTCCAAAGATGATTTAAAAATAAAAATAAAAGAACACAATTTAGATATTTTGCACATTTTTTATTTATGAGGAGTTGACGATAAATCTAAACATGTAATAGAAGAAAAATTAAAATTATTTTATCCAAATTTAGAGGTTCTCCGATATAAATTTGAAGAAATTAATGAACTTTTAAGAGGTGTTAATTTTATTGATATTGCAGAAACCTTTTTACCTGCAAAGCAAATATTGACGGCAGTGCATACACAAGATAGTCAAATTGCACAATCTCGTAGTGAAAATTATATTCGTGAAAAGATTGCTGCAGAATGAGATGATCGTTTGAAATCAGATATAGAATCATGTTTTGAATGAAATTATACAGAAAAAGATGTTAATTTGGCAACTAATTGTTATGATCATTACTTATTAACTAAATATTCTTTTATTACAACACCTTCTTTTAAATATTTTAAAAAGATTGAATCCTTTGTAGAAGACGATAAGTTTGAAGATTTAATGCAACATACAGAATATGATGATTTAAATTTTTATAAACTCTTGAAGGATTTTACAGATGAGTTATCTAAGATTCCTGAAACAAGACCTGAGAAAATATCTTTGGATTTGTTGATTGATAAAACTGAGTCTAGAAAATGAATACTCATTAATAGTGCAGTACATAATAAATGTAATTTTATTGTTGAACATGAAAATAAAGTTTTATTTAGGATTATTAAAGATGTTAACTAGGTTTGAGCAAATAGATCCACAAAAGGTTTATGAGATTTTCTTAAACATAAGATCAAAGATTTTTTCAGATTTATATGAGCAGACGATTAAGCAATGAATTGCTCTGGGATCTTCTAATAACTTCTTTGGGGTTTTTAAGCAGAAAATCGGAGTAACAGATGCGATATATTGAAATTATAGTGATTTTTTATTCTATTATTTTAAGAAAAAATGGGGAATAAAATAGAGGTTCTTTCTATTAAATGTTCAGGATGACCATTTTCAGTTCCTTTCTATTGGGAAAAAAATGATAAAAAAGTTAATATTTTTTATGCCGAAAATGGAGCAGGTAAAAGTTTGTTATTTACAACATTAAATTATATGATTGCTGGCGAAAATAAGAAAGATTATATAGCATATGATATGCAGTCTTTTTCAGCGAATTTAGAATTATTAATTAATAATAAAAGAGTTTCATATAAAAAAGATAATTTCATTTTAGATATTAGCATGGATGGAAGTCCTATTTCTTTGCTAGATTATAAAATATTTTTAAAAGAAGAGTTAGATTTGGATCAAAATTTAACCGCGTATTCAAGGGGGAGAAAAGTAAGAAAAAACACAATTTTGTCTACATTGAGATATAATTTTATTAGTGACAATGATTTATATAGAAAGGCAAAATGATATCAAAATAAAATACCGTTAGTTAATACGCATTATGATTACAATAGTAAGACGCCCTTGTTAGGATATTTCTTATGAATTGATTTTACTATTAAACAGTTTGAAGATTTTTGTGAATTATGTAAAATGAAAAAATTTTTGATAGAAAAGAAATGTTTATATGAAAAGATATTAAACTATCAAAATATATTTGATACAGAAAAAGAAAAAGAATTATATTCTAAATATATGAGTATTAAAACAAGTGTTGTGGACTTGAATTATGCAATTCAGAATATTGTTAATATTTTAACTCTAGCTCAAGCTCAAGCTCAAGAGTCTGAAATAGTGTGAATTGATGAAGATATTCTCTTTTTAAACGAGCAAAAAAAGATGTTATCGGAAACGTTAGAGAATTTGAAGAAAGAGAAAAGAGAAATAAAAAAACAAATAGATGGTTTGACAGATATCTGAAGAGAGTTCTTATTGAGAAGTGAAGAAGCATGAGCTAATAATAAAAAAAGACTGTTAAAAGAATATGAAGAATATCAAGATAAAGTACCAGTCTTAGAGAATAAGTTAAAATGATTATTGACTGAATATCACATAATTTTTGCAAATTTATATCAATTTTTATTTACTCAGTTTAATAAATATGGGATATACTCAAATAACTATCCTTTCCTTGATATTGATACTCAAGAGCTTATTCTTGAAAAACCTGTAAGTGAAGGACAAATTATTTGAGTAAGAATAATCTGAATTATATTACTACTGTTGTTCTCTTATACTAACAAGGGTAGAATACCAAATATTCTGTTTTTGGATTCTATTTCAGAAAAAATTAGTGAATATTGATCAGGAAATACTATTTATGCAGCTATCAATAAATTGGTTTCAGAGTATCAGGAATTCCCTCAGACTTTTTTATTTGTATCTTGAAATTTTGATAATGTGAAATATTTATCTAATTTTCAAAATTTTTCTATTTTAGAGCTTAATGAAGATTTTAAATGAACGAATCCACTATAGAAAATCTCCTTATTGAGCTTCTCCAGGCTCAAGGCTACACTTATCATCACGGCTCAGAGACCAGCCCTAAAGCTACCCCTCAGCTCAGAAACTCACGAGATGAAGTCCTCCTTTCTCCCATTCTCAAAGCTCAGCTTAAACTTATCAATCCTACTGCCTCAGATTCTGCTTTGCAAGAAGTCTATCAAAAGCTGACTCATATTGAAGGTTCTGACCTTATATCTAGAAATGAGCAGTTCCACTATCGGCTCAGAGATGGGATTAAGGTTGAGTCTTTTAGCAATGGCGAGACCATCAATGAACAGATCTTTCTCGTAGATATGCACAATATCGAGCACAACGATTTTCGCGTGATCAATCAGTTTACCATCAAGGAAAACAATCAGGAAAAAAGATGTGATGTCGTGATCTTTGTCAATGGACTACCTCTTGTTCTCTGTGAACTCAAAAATCCATTAGATGAAAAAGCTGACCTCCAGAGAGCCTATACCCAGATCCACAATTATCAAATAGCTATTCCTTCCCTCTTTCATTACAATGGGCTTTGTGTGATCTCTGATGGGATGTTGGCGAGAGTTTCTACTTTCCCAGCTCCTTTTTCTCGCTATCTTGCTTGGAAATCAGGAGTTGATAAGGATTCCACTTCCTTTGAAATAGAGACGCTGGCTACGCATATGCTCGCTCCATCGGTGTTGTTGGATCTGATCCTTAATTATACTGTCTTTGAAACTCAGGAACAAAAAGACCAAAAAACCTGACAGATTTTTACCGTTAAACTCAAAAAGACCGCAGCATATCATCAGTATTACGCAGTACAAAAAGCCGTTCATGCTACCTTGCAAGCCGTCAATGGTGATCATAAAATCGGAGTAGTGCGACATACTCAGGGAAGCGGAAAATCACTCTCTATGGTTTTTTATGCGGGTAAGCTTATTACTCATCCAACCCTCAAAAATCCTACCTTGCTTGTGATCACAGATAGAAATGATCTCGATGATCAGCTTTTCCAGACTTTTTCTCAGTCGCGTTCATTACTCAGGCAGTCTCCACAGCAGGCAGAGTCTCGTGAGCATCTCAAAGAGCTTTTGAAAGTAGCAGGTGGAGGAGTAATCTTCTCTACGATTCAAAAATTCTCTCCAGAAGAGGGAAATGTCTTTGAAACCTTATCAGAGAGAGAAAATATTATCGTGATTGCTGATGAGGCACATCGTAGTCAATACGGTTTCAAAGCCAAAGCAGTACAAAAAGATCAAAAATCTGACCTCAGATATGGAAATGCTAAATATCTCAGAGATGCACTTCCCAATGCTTCTTTTATCGGATTTACAGGTACCCCAATAGAAAAGACAGATAAGTCTACAAGAGGAGTTTTTGGTGATGAGATTGATATTTATGATATCAGGCAGGCAGTAGAAGATGGAGCTACCGTTCCTATTAGTTACGAGGGCAGATTGATCAAGCTTGGAGTTGATCAGCAGGTACTTGAGCAGATTGATCAAGAGATCGAAAATTTTGACTGAGTTTCTTCCTCAGACAAGGATGCTATCAAATCAAGACTTGCTCAAGTAGAAATTCTAGTCTGAAATCCAAAGAGACTTGAACTTTTGGCTCAGGATTTTGTTGCTCATTTTGAGCAGAGGCAAGCAGTATTTGAGGGGAAAGTGATGTTTGTTGCGATGAGTAGAGGAGTGCTTGTCCGTCTGTATGATCAGATCGTTGCGCTTCGTCCAGACTGGGCACAGCAAGGAAAGATCAAAGTAGTTATGACGACTTCAAGTGATGATCCTGAGGAGTTTCAACCCCATTTTACTACTTCTCAGCAAAGAAAAGACCTCGCTATCGCTTTCAAAAATCCCAAAGATCCATTTCAGATTGCACTAGTATGTGATATGTGGTTGACGGGATTTGATGTGCCTTGTCTTCATACGCTTTATCTGGACAAGAAAATGCAAGGAGCTGCACTAATGCAAGCTATTGCAAGAGTAAATCGTGTATACAAGGATAAACCATGAGGATTGATTGTCGATTATATCGGTATCGCTCAGGATCTGAGAGATGCTATGGCAGTCTATACACAGAGTGGAGGAACCGGACTTGCAGTTCATCAAAAGCAAGAGAATATCCAAGAGTTTTTGAGTAAATATGAAGTTGTAGAACAGATGTTCTATGGTTCAGATTGGAAAGATTATTTCTTGGTTTCTTCTGAGCAAGAGAAGTTTAGAATTCTGAGCTGATCTTGTGATCGAATCCTTCAGTCCGAAGATTTGAAACAGAGATTTCTCAAAGAGTTTACTCAGCTCAATAAGCTTTTTACCTTAGCAATGCCATCTCCAGAGGCAGAAGAGCATAGAGATGAGCTCGCATTTTTTCAGGCTATTAAAGTGAGTTTGATCAAAATTTCCAGATCTCGTGGAGAGAATATTGCTCTGGAGACAACGATCAGACAGATTTTGGATTGAGCTGTTGCACATGGAGAAGTCATAGATATTTTCCAATCTGTAGGAATAAATAAACCTCAGGTGGATCTCCTTTCTGATGATTTTCTCCTGGAGGTGAAAAATATGAAATACAAAAATCTTGCTCTCGAATTACTCAAAAGAATTTTAAATGATGAGATATCAATTAGGCAAACTACAAATCTTGCTCAAGCAAAAAAGTTTTCTGAGATGATGACAGGAGTCTTTAAAAGATATACCAATGCACAGATCGATACTGCACAAGTATTGCAAGAATTATGCGATATTGTAGAGCATCTCCGTCTTGAAGATAATTCAGCAAAACAGCTTGGACTTTCCCCAGAGGAATTTGCTTTTTATACGGTTCTTTCCCAAAATCAATCCACACAATTTCTTCAAGATGAGAAGATGAAAGAGCTGATTCATGCAATCGTTACTCGTGTTCGCAAGAGTGCAACTTGATTATGGCTCAAAAAATCCGATATTCAAGCAGAACTCAGGCTTCAGGTTAAAAAAATTCTAATGCAGTATGGATACCCACCTGATCTTGCAAGAATGGAAGCTGATAAAGTCCTTGAACAAAGTGAACTTCTTGCTGAGCAGATGGCGCTTAACAGCTAAAACATTTAATTCAGACTCTCTCCCTATGCAGCACAAAGTCTACGGTTGTAAAGTCAATAAATTCTACCTCAATAAACGAATCGCTCACCTTGAATCGACCAATCAAGTGAACGATAACCTTTTTCTCGTTGCGACTTGCGTGGTGACCGATAGAGCCAAGATGAAATGGGTCAAAGAAATCATTGAACAAGCCAAACTCGGTAAGCAAATCCTTATCGCTGGTTGTGGCTCTATCACCAAAGGGAAAGCCACGGAGAGATCAGCTTTTTTTACCTATTATCCTGAATTACAGCCCTATGAAGAGCAAATCACGCTTCTTGCAGAAGATCCGCTAGAAGAGGAGAGCGAACTTGCCTTTAGTTTCAAAATGCCAAATCAGAAGCTCCGAACCAAGAACTATGTGATCATTCAGAATGGTTGTGATAATCATTGCAGTTTCTGTCTCACGATTTTCAAGAGGGGAGCACATAGAAATCGTCCTTTACCTGAGATTATTGAGGAGATTAAACAGATTGAGGCGGAAGGTGGGAAAGAGATCGTGCTGACCGGGATCAATCTTGCGGCTTGGGGTGCGAGCAATACGAGGAATGCTAAGGAAAGTAGATTCAACGAGCTTTTGGAAGCGATCTTGGAGCAAACCACGATTCCAAGGATCAGAATTTCTAGTCTTGACCCCCAGTATCTTGATGATCGTTTTTTTAGTCTGATGAATAATCCGAGGTTCTGTCCGCATTTCCATCTCTCCATTCAGAGTTTTTCTGATACGGTGCTGAAGCTGATGAATAGAGCCTATGATAGCAAAAAGCTTGATGAAGTGCTAAAAAAGTTAAGAAATCTGAATCGCCCTGATGCGGAGCTTGTTTCTATCGGTGCAGATCTTATTTCTGGCTTTCCCTGAGAAACGGAGGCGGATTTTCAGATCACTTGCGAGGCAGTACAGAAGTATCGCATTACCAAGCTCCATGCTTTCCCTTTTTCCGATCATCATAAAGCTGAGAGGATCCCTGCTTCTTCGCTCCCAGACCAAGTGCCAAATGAAATCAGAAAAAGCAGAAATAGAAAGTTGATTAAGATCGGCGATCAGGTTCGTGATGCCTTTGTCGCTCAAAACTATGGCAGAAAGCTCCAAGTTCTAATTGAAGAAAGTAAGAATGGAAAAGCGAAAGGCTGGACTGAGAACTATCTTCAGATTTCCTTGCCTTGAAGCTATGAAAAGGGGAGTATTGTTGAGGTGATTGTAGATGAAAAGAATTGTGTGTTTTAGATTTATTTAAACGATATTTTCGTTTATAGTTTTTTCCCTTTTTATTTTCTCCTTGATATTGGGAGATTTTTTTATATAGTTTTCTTTGTCTGACAGACAACTAAGCAACTCATTCCAATGAGTGTTGTGATAAACATAAAAAGTGGCTTTGGACATATAATCCAACCAAATACTTTTTGTGTTTATTGATTGTTGTTTGTCAGACACTTTCATGGATTATGTGTCCTTTTTTATTTTCTGTAAATTTACTCAATGACAAACAAACAAAGAAACTTTCCGACACTACTTAAAAAAATGTTTCAGTTGATTTGAGTATGGCTTTTAGCATTTACCTTATTAGGTTCAACACTTAGTAATCCTGATATTTTAATTTTGAAACTATTTCATTTTTCTTTTTTATGAGCTTTTTTATTGTCAGCATGGATTTTTACTTCTACTTGGAGGTTTAGCATATGAAGATGGATTGGTGTAGGCTTTTTTTCTTTGTTTTGAATCATGACACTTATGGGGGACACTCCAAACCAAGATGATATTCCAAATTTTGAAATTCAAAATGAATACTTAGTTGAAATTCCTACTGAAACTACAGGATTATCTATAACTCAGCTTCAAAATACTGAACAGCCAGAAACAGAAGAAATTGATACTGAACTTAACAGAAAAATATTTTATCTTATTTCTCTTGCTGAAAATATTGGAATTCATTTATCAGATGATAAGTTTGGGGTAGCATACGGAGAGAGTTTTGAGGATATTAAAAAACAACAGGATTATATTGATCAGCAAACAGATTTTTACTTTCAGAAATTACTTAAGAAAGAAAAGATTGATAAAAATTATATTGATACTCATAAATCAGCTATTGTGCATGCAGGAATACTTAACGAACGAGATACTCCGTGTTTTCATAATAATGAGGTCTATGATGCTTATCTTTCTAAAGCACAATACAATACAAGAAAATCAAAAATCAAATCAGCACAAGAAAAAGAAAGAGAAATCGTTTTGAGAAATAGAGAAAAGAAAAAAAATAATCCTTCTATTACAGCCCAATGTAGCTTTGATTATTAGTTTTTTATCTATCTTAACAAGAAAAAGAATGAATAAGATCTTGCAATGTCCTCAATGTGGAAGTCAAAATGTAAATGTTCAAGTAGCTTCTTTAGTTCAGTATAAGAAAAAAGGTTGTATATACCGATTGTTTATTGGTTGGTGGTTAGAGTTATTATTATGGCTTTGTTTAACAATTCCTATGTTATTATTTAAATTGTTTTGAGCAAAAGGAAAAATACAAACAAAAATTAATAGTTATATGGTTTGTCAGAACTGTTGATATACGCAAAAGGTAAAGTAAATTTTAAGAGTAAGTTGTAAAAAGAAAGATTTTTTTAATTTGTTTAAGTTTGACAACAAGAATCAAATCTTTATCTTGAATCAGATTTATTTCTTTTTTGATGATGAAATCCTTTCAAGAGCTTGCTCGTAAAAATCTCTCTGAGAAATTTCAGGGGAATCGTATGCTCGGATCGCTTGCTATGCAAACCGTTAGGGATTTTTTGAAAATAGAAAAAAAAACTGATACTTTTATAGGCGAAGAGCTAGTATCTGGGTATCTTAAGTTCCAAACCTTATTTCTTAAAACTTCTGATCAGTTTCTTAAAATCACGCTTTTTAAAGAGAAAAAAAATCTGATTTCCCTTATTAATTCCCATTTCGAAAAAATATGATATTCACAAAGAATTTCAGATATTCGTTTAAAGTAGTTAGAAATTCTCATCAAACTTTAAAAAGTTGTTAATTCCTACAAAAGGAGAATAGTTGTAGTGAACGTTTAATTTTTGATCTCGGAGTTTTGCTCTGACTTGATCATTTTTTTGTAAAGTATTACTATAATCAGCAAAATGGCAGGGACATTGATTGCATAGTGGTTTTACGAGAGGGCAATTTGTTCATTCACAAGGAGTAGGAACTTCAGGACAGCATCAATTTATTCCTGGAAGATTTGGACAAGGATCTGTTATATCAGGACAACCATCTTCGTCTCTATCACAGTTCGGAACATCTTGAGGACAGTTAGTGCAGTTTTCTCCTGGATCAATTTTCCCATTTCCACAGGATATTTTTCCATCATCAATACATATATCTTTTAAGTCTTGAGGACAGTTAGTACAGTCTTCTCATGGATCAATTTTTCCATTTCCACAGTTTGGTTTTTTTGGATTAATAAGAGAGCAAGAGATTGAACATTTTCAGTCTTTTCCATTTTTTTTCCCATGATCACAATCCTCTCCTGGATCGATTTTTTCATTTCCACAGGTAATCGGACAAATTGGAACGTCTTTTGGACAATTTTTACAATCTTCAGCAACTTCAACTTTTCAGTTACCACAGAAAGCGGTACAAGGTCAAACATCTTTTGAACAGTTTTTGCAGTTTTCTCCTGGATCAATTTTCCCATCTCAACAAGAAGATTTTCATTCTTCACATTGATCACCAACGCCATTTAGATTAATGTCTATTTGATCTTTATTTGCATTAAAAGGGCAATTATCAAGGCTACAAACTCAAAAATGTTGCTGATAGCGTCTTTTATCAACATTTTCTCCAATAATTAACTTACAGTCATCTCTTTCATAAAGAATCATTCCAAGTAAGTTTTTTACCCCATCACCATCAAGATCATCATCATAAAGATCAGGAATTCCATCTTTATCAAGATCACATTTTAATCCGGAAAAGAGTTGATCAGTATTGAAATCTATTCAGGCATTTTTATTTTTGAGAAAAGCAATTCCTTCGTGTTCAAGTACAGTATTTTCAGCTATTTGAATTTTATTTTTTATTTTTAGGGATCCTTGTCTTTGATTAAGAGTCAAAAAAGGTTTATGAAGAGAAACATTTGAAGTAGAGAAATTTAGTTTCCCATTAATAAATGTTTTTAGTCAAATTGAAGCTGGATTTAAATTTTCTAAACTTTGTATTCTGAGAGAGATATTCCCTTTATCCTCTCCTAATATTAGATTAAAAGCCTGATTTCATAGTGCTTTGGGATCGGTAATTGTCAATGATGATGTAGCAATGAGTTCTTGTCCATTTTTTAGATGGATTTTCTGGATCAAAACTTTCATCCCATCTTCTGAATACACATGAGTATTTGCGAGTTTTTTGTCTGAGAAATTTGTTCCATCTCAAAAATCCCATTTTATATTTTCGATTGTGTTTAAAGAGAGGTTATTGAGCAATAGACTTGTAGAAATTTTACTATCTAGAGTTTTGAGGAGTGGAGTATATTTAGGATTAAAGCTGAAAAATATTCAATTTTGATCCAAAATATCGAGTGAAGCTACAGCTACGAGTTCCCCCTGAATATCATAGCCCTTGAGGGTAATATTATTTCTTTTTCAAGCTTCAAGTGAAGTAGTAAAAGGACTAAGAGAATTAAGCTTCTGTAGTTTTCAATTTGCAGTATTTGTTCGTTCTAAGGAGTCAAAATTACCCTGGATTTCCGCTTGAAATTTTGCGGTTTTATTTTGATTATTGATCTCTAAAATTTTTATGTTGAGAGCATAGGCTGAATCTTGATGCGATCAGATCGATATTTGTTGAGAAAGGAGAAAAGTCTGTCCTCATTTTAAAGTTACTTTTGCAGTTATCGTTTTTATGCCAGATGAGATATAGGTATGTTGGACGATAGTCCCTTTACTTGTTGTTGAATCTCCAAAATCTCGCTCAACTTGAGCAGGGTTTTCTTGTCCAGTAATTTCAAATCTTGCAAGAGTAGGTAGAGTATTACTTAAAGCTGTAACTTTTATGCCGTAAGAACTCTCCTCCTTACTTTCTCCAAGTGGAGTTGGGTCTTCTGACTTTTGGTGTTTTAAGAGTCAATAGTTAATATTTCAGGTATCATCTACTAGACCTACAGGATTTTTTAGCCCATCTCCATCAATATCATCATCACAAACATCTCCAATACCGTAGCCATCAAGATCATTTTGACTTGGATTATAAGTGTATGGACAGTTATCTTCGTGGTTAGGAATTCCATCACAGTCATAGTCACTGTTGATCTCACATTTTGTGTGAAGATCATAAAGTAAATTTAATTTTTCTAGAGCTTGTTTAGGAGTTATTGCTAAGGAAAGGTTTTTTGTATCTTGAGAACTAATAATTTCTGCTTGAACGAGAATATTGAGTTCAGAGAGAGGCCAAACTCCCTTCCCAATCGTTTCAAAAGTCTGAAATCAGCATTCATAAGGATTAAACATACAGTATTTCAAATAGCTTGTGAATTCAGTTCTTGTAGTGATTTTTTCTGTAATTTTTTGTTTGCTATTGATTAGATCTAATTCTTCTGTGGTAAATACTCTGTATTCATAACTTTTTTTATTCTGTTTTTCTAGCCAGGCTTTTATTGCTTTCCGTGGAGCAGAATAGTTGTTTTTAATATTATCTATTAAGAGGTTACTTAAGGTTTGAAAAAATTCTCCTTTACTTACTTTTCTTTCTCCACAAAATTTTCCAGCACAGATATTACTTGTAGCTAAAGGGTATCCTCTCATCATGTCATGTTCTCAAACACTTGCTACGCAATAATAGTAGTTTTTCCCTTGAAAACTTCAGGAAAGATAAGGAATATCTCTAAAATCTTTTCCTGGCAGTAAGATAAATTGATCCCAAAAAGATTTATTAAAATGCTCATGAGTAAGAGCGTTTGGGATAATGCAGTCCTGACATTGCACAGCGTTAAGAAGTCTTGTCAGTTCATAACGAGAGAGTGAAGTTTTTTGTAGGAGTTGATCAGTAGAAATTCAGAGTTGGTGTAATTTCTGATAAAAGATAGGCTCTTTTCAGAACGTTATCGCAGAAAAAAATATCAAAAACTGAATACCAATAATTCCTCGCTTAAAAAAATTTCTCATCTTTCAGTAATACAGGGATGGTTTTAAAACTATTTTATTTATAAATAATTTAGTAATTCATTATAAAACCTTACACACCTTAGCACATCTATTACTAGGGGTCATAGGAGTCCAAGTTTTACCATTACAGTAGCAGAAACATCCTGCTTGGTTATTGTTTCCTT
>ERZ773018.624-NODE-624-length-20224-cov-4.057712_pt1 | contig 20224 bp, 24 predicted proteins | sample MGYA00580840_ERZ773018 | MGnify/ENA primary metagenome ERZ773018 (study PRJEB29015, sample SAMEA2738125) | human oral metagenome | biome: human oral; feature: human-associated habitat; material: saliva | place: China | collected 2256 ... | reverse complement strand
CTGGTGCTCACCGCGTGCTTCGTGCTCGCCTGGCTCTTTGCGCCGAGGCACGGCCTCCTCGCGCGGAGCCTGCGCGAGAGGCGGGGGTGAGGTCGGCGTTGCCGTGAGTGGGCCTCGGTGTGGGCCTCTCCGAGGACCCGGCCCCGGCCCCGTGAACCTGTAATTCGCTTGTTAACGTGAACAACTGGTCATATCCTTGGCGAGGTAGCACAGTGTTCCGTGGCCCACGTTTCGTGGGCTGGTTGATCAGGAGGTAGCGCGTCGTTGACGTCGGCTTTGATTCCGATAAGCACGCCCAGACGCGTGACGATATGAAGCGGGGAAGGGAGTCCCTGGGGGGACTCATCGGAGGCTCTCGGGCGGCTCATTGACGCGCAAGACCCCTCGTATTGGTCCGACGAGGGCGGCTTCCAGGCCATGCGCACGGCGATCATTTCGCTACTGAAGACCGAGGATCGTCTGATCGGCACGCAGAAGCAGAACTTCACAGAGTTTGACGGCAATGTTGAAGAGGCTGCCGAGGCCTTCGAGGCCGCGGAGACGGCGAATGCTGACCAGCTTGCCGCTATCCTGGCGGGCCTGGACCAGGGCCCGACGAGTGGCTGTGGTCCGACTGCCTATGCGGCTTACACCGCAGCTCCGACGCCTGTCGACAATTCCACTCCGGCGGCGGATTCGGGGACCGACGCCGGTGCCTCGTCCTCCGAACCCGCCCAAAACGCGCCGTCGGCCATCTGAGAACGAGGAGTACGAATCATGGTTGAGAGCCCGATGTACGAGCGCCTCATGCAGCTGGTCGCCGCGATCGAGACGGCCTCCGCGCTGGATGCCTCGGACAACGAACACAATACGGTCGTGTGCGGCCTGAACGAGGCCAACAACTCGACGTACCACATGCGCACGAACCAGGGTTTCACCGGTGAAACCGGAGACCAGATCGACGCGTGGACCGACCGCGCCATGAAGCAGGTGCAGGCCATCAAGGATGGGCACAACACCGCGATGGAATTCTACGCGGAGGCCCGTCGCGTCATGAAGCACGTGCGCGAGGACGCTATGCAGCTCTCGCCCACCCTGGTCGACTCGAAGCTGCAGGCGTTGGCAGACGCAGCCCACGTCGTCATTCCTGTGACAGGGTATATGGGCCTCGCGGGACTGCCGATCAATGCGGTCGCTACGACGGGTGAAGCGTACGTCCAAGGTCTCATCATCCAGGCGAACAACCAGCGTGAAGCCGCCGCGACGGACATCCTGCAGCGCGCGAACGACACGATGCAGGCTCTGGCGGATGGGACGAATGCGCAGTCTGCAAAGATGGAAGAGCGTGTCAATAACCCGGGTGGATACACCGGACAGACTCCGGGGCCTTCGAGTGGTAGTGTGCGTCACGACATTGAGCGTGGATACCTGAATACCTCTGCTCACGAGGCGGGTGTGTACCCAGGCAGTCGCGATAATGACTACGGGCGGTCTGATCTGCGGGGTTCTGATTCCGGACTGTATCCGGCGGGTTACGACGAGGGCGGTCCTGTGAACGGTCGCGTCATGTCGTCGCCTCGTGTCCCGAATCGCTTCGTGACCGAGGGTGAGGTGGGGTCGCGCCTGAACCCGATTTCCGATCCGCAGGACCTCATGGGTGTCGATCTGCTGCATACGCGAGTGAACGGGGACTGGCACCGCAACGGTGTCGTTGGCGGCTACACGCCGGCGCCCCCGGTAGACCGATACCACCCACTGTGGAACGTCAATGGTGGCCCGGGAAGTGAGTCCGTGTTGACTGCCCGCTTGGGTGGAGCCGGCATGCTGGGAGCGGGAGCCCTCGGCGTTGGTGGTGCGGCCCGCATGGCGGGAGGCCTCGGCTCGTCGGCGAGCGCTCTCGGCCGTAGTGCTGCAGCTGCCCTCGGGCAAGGGGGAACGGCAGGCAACGTGAGTGGCATGTCCGCGCTGCGCGCGGGATCCTACTCCGGTCCGGGATATGGGACGTACAAGGAGCCCTCTGGTACCGCTGGCCTATCTGGTATCGTCGGAGCTGATGGCTCCCGCGGGGCGGGCGCCGGTGTTGGTGCCGCTGGCTCCGGGAAAGCCGGAACCCAGGGAGCCTCTGGCTTCATGGGCGGCGGTGCTGGTGCGGGTGCCGGCCGTGGCAAGGACGACGAGAAGGCGAAGCGTCGCAAGTACACGCCTTTCCGCGTGGAGGACGACGATGAGTTGCCGGAAGGGTACGTGAATCCGATGTCGCAGACATACGGGACCGATAAGGATATTGCGCCTGCTCCGCGCCGGGACGACGGATGGGACCCGCGCCAATGGTGACGGCTAAGAGGAACCGTCGAACCCGCGTGAGGAACAGCGTCGCCGTTGCTGCCGTGGGCGCGCTCGCGGCGGGCATCATGTCGATTCCCGCTGCCCCTGCGAATGCAGCCGACACGATTACTGCGGCCGATCAGGCGTACTTCTCGTACTACGGCTTCGATCGGGCGCGCGCGAAGGGCTACACGGGCGAGGGCGTTACCATCGCGATGATCGATGGTCCTGTAGACACATCCGTGCCCGAACTCAAGGGTGCAAAAATTACGGCTAAGGAAACCTGTACTATAACGAGTTCCAATGGTTCTCGTAAGCATGGCACGGGTGTGGCTTCTATCCTCGTGTCGGATGTCTATGGTGTTGCTCCCGGCAGTTCCCTGTGGAGTTACACGATTCCTTTTGGTACCCAGGATGATCAGGGATCAAGCGACTGCTTCGGTGGCGGTGGTTACGTGGGTAAAACAGAGCCGGTCTGGGTGCTGAATCAGGCGATGAATGATGGGGCCCAGATCATCAACCTGTCCGCTTCCAGCGATGATGGCAATGATCAGATGAAATGGACCGTTGCTCGCGCGATGTCGAGTGGAGTAATCCTTGTCGCGGCTGCTGGCAATGACGGTTTTGACAATGATGATCTGTCCTTGTCTAAGTGGTCGGGCGTTGTCGGTGTAACGGCGATCGGTGTCGATGGGACCCGACAGGACTACTCCTCGTGGGGCGAGGGTGTGGTGACGACATCGATCGGCGGGCCTGTGCTCTTCCGTAACTTCGATACTGGCGCTAACGATACTGTCTCTGGTACGTCGGTTGCCTCGCCGATCGTTGCGGGTGTTCTGGCGTTGGCGAAGCAGCGGTGGCCTGAGGCGACTTCCAATCAGTTGCTGCAGTTGCTGGTGAAGACGGGCTTGAATCCTGATCACAGGTGGAATCAGTACACCGGGTTTGGTGGCATTGATCCGGGCGCGATTTTGAATACGGATCCGTCGCAGTTCCCTGACGAGAACCCGTTGGCGCAGAAGCAGGGCGGGTCGAGCCCGACGCCGGAGGAGGTCCAGCAGTACGCGGATGGCGTTGTGGATCCGACGGATATCGTGAACGATAGTTCGTACACGTATCGCGGCTTCGACGAGTCGAAGCTGAAGGATGGCCTGAACGTCTACCCGACGCACTTGGGCACGAGCCCGCGCTACCACCGCAAGTAGTTGCGGCACCGCACTCGAGGCCGCTTGGTGACTGTTCTCGCGATTGTTTCACGTGAAACATTGACGCGAGGCCCCGGCCTACAAAACCAGACCAGGCCACGGTTTTTCTTCGAAAACCCAATATCGAGTGTCGTGACGGTCATGCTTGCACCTGACTTTCACGCTCGATCACTGGGAGGATGCCGAGCTGCTTCTTCAAAAGGTCGTAGATGAACAAGCGACCCTTCTGGGTCCAGTACATGTGGGTGCGGGTCTGGCCTTCGCGGTATTCGTGGGTCTTGGACTGGGTGTATCCCTGCTCGGCGTACTTCGCGTAGAGGAACCACCGGCCAGACTGATGGAACTGTACGCGAGCATCTCGTAGGATCCGGTTGAGCTTCTTCGCGGAAAGTCCGTAGTCCTTCGCAATCGCCGTCGTCGTCAACAAAGAATCCGATTGCAACACAACGTCGTAGTACGAGACTTTCGGTTCCGCTTCAAGTAGCGCTTGCTCTGCTGCCAGGCGCTTGGCTCGCTCGGCACGCAGCGTGACGATGGCATGTTCAAGGAACTCATCATCAGCGAGCCGTTCGTCGTATGCGAATATGCCGTAGCGACGAATTGTCGGCAACACCTCATCAAACACCCAGGCTTCGAACTTCTGCGCTGCTGGGAGCTTCGAGGAAATAATGAGACGGTAGAGGTCGCCTCCGGTAATGAAGGTGGTTTCTTGTTCGCGTCCCATGGCATCGATGATGGGGTAACGTTTTAGACCCCCATCGGCGCGAGCATGATCGCGTACTGCCTTGCTGGGATTGGCATACCCGAGAGCCGCGGCGACGTCCTTGCCGCAGAAAAGGGTCTGCCCGTCGCCCGTGATGGTGCGGATGGCTCCGAATGCATCGTTAGTGAATGTTTGAATCTGGTTTCCCATGGCGGAGTCCCTTCCCGAGACCCCGTCGAGAAAAAGTCGTGCCGGGCGGCACAAGGAGTTAAGGGCCTCACCCCACTGCCGACGAACCTAAAAGTGTTAAATCCATGCCGCGTATACCCCGCAGATAAACAGTGGTACGCGAGTGAACATGGATGGCATGAGTGAGATTGATAAGGGAACGGTGTGGGTGATGGCGAAAAACATGCGCCCATTCGCTTTCATGGAATATCTGCGCGACCTCGATAACGACCCGGCTCCGAGCGATGCGGATCAGCAGATCGCTACGTATCTTCGAGAGTTCATGACAACCGACCCGAAGCTGCTGGCCGGCGATGAGTAGGAGTTAGTCCTTGCGGTAGTAGCCGTCCGCATCCAACGGCAGGCCTTCAGCCCAGGCTGGGAGCGTAGACATGAGATGGCAAGCATCGGTGACGGTGAAGCCCGAATCCAGAGGTTCATCGATGACTATTTCATCATGAACATGCATCACAATCCGATGCCCAGCATTGACGACTGCGTGCATGCCAGTGACGAGCAGATCACGAGCGATCGCCTGAACTATGTTCTCGGTAAGTTTCTCACCGTAGGTTTCTAACTGTCCCCAGCGGCGTGCTGTGGTGGTGCCGGTGTAGGTGATGGACGTGCCACCCCAACGATTCTCACCCAGACGCGGCTGGATGTAGGCAAGCCGTCTTCCCGAGGGCAGTTCGATGAAGAGAATCCCAGACTCAATAATAAAGCGCAGGTTGCGCAGCCGGATCGACTGGCGTGAGGTGATGGCTGCGATCGCAGCCTCTTCAACGTCTGCCCAGAGCTGAACGATGTGTGGGTTAGCTTGCCGCTATGCGTCGACGATAGGTTTGAGCTCATGCTCGGCGAGTCCCATGGTGAGGGCTCCCATGGCTTTGAGAGTACCAGCTGACCCTTGATAACCACAGCTGAGGGTCGTAATCTTCCCTTTCTGCCGAAGGTCACTGTTCACACCATGTTTTTCGACCGGGACGACGAACATCCGGCTCGCGGTTTCGCAGTAGAGGTCCTTGCCGTCGCGGAACGCGTCCATAGTGGTGGTTTCTCCGGCGAGCCAGGCGACGACACGCGCCTCGATTGCAGAATAGTCCGCAACAATAAACCGCTTGCCGTTACTAGGGATGAAGGCGGTGCGCATCAACTGCGAGAGAGTGTCGGGCACGGAGTCGTAGAGCAGCTCAAGTGCGTCGAGGTTGCCTGTTCTGACGAGCGTGCGTGCTTGATCGAGATCAGGCAGATAATTCCTTGGCAGGTTTTGGACTTGGATGAGGCGTCCTGCGAAGCGTCCGGTTCGGCCTGCTCCGTAGAATTGGATGAGCCCGCGCGCACGGCCATCGGTTCCGGCGACGTTTTGCATCGCCTGGTATTTCTATACGCTCGATTTCGCTAGATCGCCGCGCAGTTCGAGGAATTCTCTCACCACGCCAGTGGCGGTGTCGAGGGCGGCGTTGACATCAGCTTCCGCTAGTGATTCGAGTTCGCAGCCGTGGTTGTGGAGCCATTGTTTGAGTTGGATTGGCGAGTTGGGATTGTCCAACCCCGTGAGCTTCTGCGCCCGCGCAAGCGACGCGTTGCGGTGGTGCTCGTCCACGGCGACAGCGTTGCCCACGAGCGTGTGGTCGAGAATAATCCCAGCATCATTGATCCGTTGGTTGAGGGCGTAGGTCTCCCACTCGGCATCGGGCATCGGGAATGATGAGAGCCGCTCGTGGATAGCGAGCTCTACTTCGATGTCACGATGGTTGTAGTCGATAAACCTCTCCCAGCCGGTCGGGTCAGCTGATGGTGGGTTCCTGCGTTTTCCACCGTTGAGCACTCAGGGTGTGGTGGGAGTGCAGAATTGCTTGATCAACTTGCGCCTGGCGCTGTCCTTTTGAACATTGAGGTTGAGGACAGTGGCCACTGCGTCGAGGCTCATTGGCAAACCGAGGTAGGAGGACCAGATCATGGTGCAGCGCCACTGGGATGGATCAAGAAACCCATCAGTGAGAAGCTCTGGATGATGCGTGTGGAGCCACGCTGACAAGCAGACACGCTCGAAGGCGGCGTTATGCGCCCACTTGACCACACCCGAATCCACCAAAGCCGCCAGAACCTCGTCAGGGATGGTCTGGCCGCCTGCAAGATCGACCACCTCGACTGGGCCACCGTCAACCGAATAGCCGAAGAGAAGCAGGTCAAAGTCTGGGTGGTCGGCATACGGGTAAACACCCGTCTTGGCGAGCCGAACAGGGCTGAAAGTTTCGATATCAATGGAGAGCATGTGCATGACGAAACTCCTTTCACGTAACGGAAATGAGGTGGAGGGAACCACCGTGATTGGTAGTTCCCTCCACGAGTCGGTTACTTACAGGGGCGAGGCTTTTGCCTTCGCGACTTCGCTGGCCTTGATGCGTGCTCGTTCTTCTTCGAGCATCGCTACGTATCGGCGTTCTTCACGCTTGTCCATCACCCACGAAACGAAGGCAACAATGCCGTTCGGGATGAGGTAGTAGGTCCAGTAAGCCAAAGTGATAGCCCAGAAACAATCCATAAACATGATGTGTCCTCTCAGTTCAGGAAGTCGTCGTCGGCCGGGGTGAAAGCACCGAAGTCGGTCTCAGTAGAGACACGCCCGCCGCCAAGGCTCTCCCCGTCGCGGATCTTTTGAATATTCACGAGCCTGCAGGCAGTCCCACGGTTGCCATTCGTGTTGAACGCATAGAAGCTCAGGGATACGCGGGCGTAGCAGCCGGAGTAGACTTCGGCACGATCCAGATTCGGTGCCACATGCTCGTCGACGATCTGCGGGGCCGTGAGGCTATTGGCGTTGAGGAAGTAGGCGTTCGCGTAGGCTTCATCGTCACGCTCAATATCCCCATCATGCAGCGGAAGCTTGAGGGCGGCCTTGTTGGGGCGCTTCCCACCAAACTTCCCGATCCCCTGCTCGATGGCGGCGTCTGCGGCCTTCTCGATTGCAGTGATCGTGGCGGTGTCGGACTTCGGGATAATCAGGGAGACGGAGTACTTGGGCTTGCCGCCTTGGATGGAGTTTGGCTCCCACACGTTCGCATAGCTGAGTCGTACTTCGCCGGTGACAATGCGAGTCGGATTCTGATTAGTCATAACCCTGTTCTTCTTTCTGTTCGTTACTTGTTGGGTTGAAAATCGGTGGCCGCGCTCACCAGATCGAGTGCTGGCCGTTTGTCGGATGCAGGAACCAGTGTTGGTTTGCCTGCAAGTTTGGTCACGAGATCGCCAAGAATCTCGTTGAAGGCGGGTTTGCCCATGAGCTTTTCCATGGCTGTGAGGGTGATGAGCTTGCGGTCCCAGATGTCCCTATAGCCAGCTCCTTCAGCCGCCACAGCCACGTCGGTTTCGGAGATGTACTTGCGTACCGAACGACCGGCAACAAGCTTGAACCCCTCAAAAACCACGCCCTGATTGACCGCTTTCGACAGGGCGTAGTCCTCGACATCCGACGCCCAGGACTTCAGATCTGGAATCCGAGCTAGCACGTTAGCAATCTCTGCATCCGACAGTTCTGCTGGTGGAGCGAACTCCAACTTGGCCAGCGTAAGATTGGCTTCAGCCCGCGCCCGACACGTCGGTGCGATACGACAGAACTGACACCACGACCCAGGACAAAACTCGCCCTCACCAGCCGAGGGCAGCTCTGCCTTAGGTATCACCTCGGTTTCAGCCCACTGTTGGAGCTCGGCGACGGAGAATTCCCAGGTGTCGACGTTCGCCCGGCACGGCTGGTAGATCGTGACCGCTACGCGCTCGATGTCGTACGGGTCGCCGAAGGTGTGGAGCGCTCCGAGGGCATAGAGCATCAACTGCGGTTTGTTCTCGTCTTCGACGAGGACGCCTTGCCCGTACTTGAGATCGATGATCTGCAAGGTGGGTTCGGCGATGATGACGCAATCCCCGGTGCCGAAACCTCCCGGCACAATGTGGGAGAAGTCCAGGTGCTGCTCGACACGCGGTGTGAACGATGGATTTACCATCTTCGCTGGGCTGCCTGTTCGAGCACGAATGTCGCATACTCGTCCGTATAGCGTTCCATCTCCTCGTCGATCCGCTCGCTGACGGGCTTGTCACCGGCAAAATTGACCAGGCGGTGGTCAAGGCAGCGCACCTTCCACTCAGCTAAAGCGTGAGCGACGGTACCTTGCTTGGCAGCTTCCGAGGACGAATCAGGTAGACCAGCCTCGGCTCGTGCTGAAGGTGGACACGATAACCATCGGTGAGCGCCCGAGGCAGACAAAAGAGCATGTTGATCAGGCATTGGTGAGCCTCCGTGCTGATTCAAGAAGCCATGCGTATTTGGATGGGTTCACTGATGAGAGCCTGTCCACCCCAGCCTCGACGATCAGCTCGCGCACCCTCGCCGTATGCCCTTGCACTGAAAGACCATCGAGCATGCCACGCACATCCGCACGCGTCACACTTGGTTCAGGTTCAACCTCAGGCTCGTCGTCAAGACGTTCTGGCTGGGGGTGCGTGGCTGGAATGGTTTCGAAGGGTTCCTTGATCTGCAGGGTAAGCTCCGGGCGTTCACCAGGCATTCCTGCGTGGTCTTCGAAACTCTCCTCAGCATTCTGCTGAGCTCGCGCAAGCAAATCAGCAAGCGACCGCAGCGCCTGGTTCCCATCACGAATTAAGACATTGAGCTGTGGCATCATCATCTCGATTCACCCGCCTTGAGAACGTTCGCCAGGGCCATGAGGTCATCGTCGGTGTTTTCGGTGATGTCGATCTGCTTGACCGAATCACCAGGGACAAGGATCATGACTTTGCGCGGAGTACCAAGCAGCAGACGTATGAGCCGTTCACGCAACCCCACGTTTTTAGTCGCGACGATTCCTGGATCGTCAGGGATACGCCGAGCGATAGGAAGCTTGAGACTATGTCGGGTCATTGGGCTTACCTTTCTTCCTCATTTGTGGGAGTAGCCCGGTTGGCTTCCCCTTTCACCCCAATGCCGACACCGCCGAAAGTGTTAAATCGGGCCTCCTCAACCGCCTGCCGGATCAGCGGTTTCACCTCCGCCACCAGCTGCGATACCCGAGCACGGCTCAACCCCATATCGCGTGCCACCTCTGCCTGATTGAGCTTGTCGGTTGTAAGCAGACGAGTCATCACCTCATGATGTTGGGGATCTAAATCGTCGATGACGCCGCGCATGACCTTGAGCTCAAGGACGTGCTGGGTGTTGTCTGCACGTTCAATGACCTGGTCTTCGGCGCTGATACATGGCGAGGCAGGGTCAAGGTCGATCTCGAGCATCTGCTCATACGAAAACGGTGCGCTGTTCGGCAGACGGCATCCACGTCGAGGACCGCACCCAGCCCCGCACGTACAATTCTTCTTACCCTTGCCGCGATCCCCGCGAACCGCCTGATGCGTGGCAGCTTCCTCTGCGTTCCACAACTCGTCGAGAATCTTCTGTGCCGTGCGGGTCTTAACCTGATCAAGCGGAACACCAGTAGCTGCGGCACGTTGCTGTCGGTCGGTAGCGATCATGAGAGCTAACTCGCCAGGGTCAATGTCGAAAGTGTCAGTGATGGACTCGTTCTTGTTGTTGTCTGCTTCATGCTTGAAGGTGACCTTCATCGAAGGATCTCCATTTCTCCGGGAATCCCGGTGATTTGGAGACCTGATCTGCTTGGCTCAGATCACTGTTGAGAACTGCTAGGAAGACGACAAAGGCGAGCCACCCCACCCAGCCCTCCGCAAAGAGGTTTGGGTGAGGTGACCCGCCGAGCGCTCCCAGAGCAGGTCCCACTAGTGAATCTTTTGTCGAACCCCACGGCCTGCACCCGCCATAGGGCTTACTCATCCGCCAGATGAGCTCCCGAACAATCACGCTCAGGCTTCGGAGAACGTCAGTGCTGGTGGCCACCAGCACTACCGCCTCCACTGCTTGGCGCGAGAAGCACTCACACCAGGCAGGAGTGGTTGCGGCTACTTGCCGCGCTTGGACGGCTTGGCCTGCGCCAAGGCTGACGCGGCAACAGACTTCGAGTCCTTGCCATAACGGCCATCGGTCAGAATCTTCGACGCCTTGGACGCCACCTTCGCCGACGTCTGCTTACGGTTCTTACCCATGTGCTTCACCTCCTTCGCTACGATCAGGGCACCCACCACCAGCTGGTGCGTGTTCGTGAGCGTTAGCGCGAGTCGGCGTGCGATACTGAGATAGAAGTTGTTCGTCTCGTCGGCTCGTGTTTTGCTCACATACTCATCAAACGCTGTGGTTTTGGGACTTCAGATCGGTGAGGGAAGCAAAAACTGGGACTTCTGGGACTAGTTTTGGGACTCGGCATAGAGGAGCGTGACGCATATGGGTTTGCCCGAGTTTTGTCGCGCTGTTTTCAAGCGGAAGAGGCCCATCACTAGCCAGGCAAAATTCGTCCAAGCCGTATTCCAACACGCTGACAGTGCAGAGCGGTTGGACGACGAGTACGCACGCAAGATCTTTACCGGGGCAAAACCGATCTCCGAACCGCAATACGAGTCATTTCCTACACCGGTGAGCAAGAAATCGTTGCATGATTTCCTTCTTAGCAACCTGACGCCCCTCCCGAGCAAGAAGCGCACGTTGAATGAGCGTTGCCAAGAAGTCGGCAAAGGTGCCGGGTTGCCCTCAACCCTCACTATCGAACCAGAAGCGTTCATTTGGGCACTTACGGATTGGTTCGACGCGATCATCCACGATCCAGACCATTGCGATGTCCTCGAACGCTGCTACCGACTTCGCCTTGAAGGCCTGGAACCAGAAGAAATAAACCCCGCGCCGCAGCCGCTCTATCAAGGAGATCGCGTCGACGTGACGGAACCGCCTGCACTGCAAAAACACAGGCCAGGATTTTGGGACAAGTTCACTCACACATGGACAATGCGCAACGTTGGCAGCATCGACTGGACCGGTCGGACACTCGTCTGTACGAATCCCACAGACCCGCAACTCCGCCCCGTCGACGCGATCACGATTGACATTCCTGACAGCCCACCAGCGACAGGAAAGTTCATAAAGATCTCCTGCACGTTTCGGGCGCAAGGCTACGAAGGAGCAGCCTCAAGCCACTGGGAAATGCGCAATCAGGAAGGCGAGAACTGCTTCCCTCGTGAAAGCACGACCTTCAATGTCGATGCCACAGTTATTAACCCGGATCTTCACTCGACAAGGTAGGGATGATGAGTGAAGCTGAACTAGATAACTGGGTCACTATGAAAGAAGCGCAAGCTCACCTCGGGGTGCGCCGGGAGACCATCACGAAATGGATCACAACGCACAATCTTCCCGCCTACAAAGTCGGCAGGGTCTGGAAATTCAAACTCTCAGAAATTGACGAATGAGTTCGTATCGGTCAAGCCGCAGAAGAACCACATTCCAACAACCCTCACGAACCTAAGGAGGAACGCTAATGCCAGAGCTCAACTGGGTCGGCAAAGACAAGGTGATCACCCACCACCTCGACGTTCCCTATCGTGTCCTCGACCGCCAATACTCCTATGACGAGCACGGCCAACAAGATGCGGACAACGGCTCTCAGAACATGATCATCCACGGTGACAACCTCGAAGCCCTCAAAGCGCTCCTCCCGCGCTATGAAGGCAAGGTCGACTGCGTCTACATCGATCCTCCCTACAACACGGGCAATGAGAGCTGGGTGTACAACGACAACGTCAACGACCCCCAGATCAAGCGATGGCTGGGTGAAGTCGTCGGTAAGGAAGGCGAGGACCTGTCACGTCATGACAAGTGGCTGTGCATGATGTATCCACGCCTGCGCCTCCTGCACCGTTTGCTCGCACCGACGGGGTCGATCTTCATCAGCATTGACGACTGGGAGGCGGCATCGCTGCGGCTGGTGTGTGACGAGATTTTTGGCAAGCGGTGCTTCGTGGCCGACTTGTCCTGGCAGCGCACCTACTCCACGCGTAACGATTCCAAAGGTATCCCAGCTGAGGTCGAACACCTCTTGGTGTATTCACGTGAGCCCGGGTGGAACCCGAACAAGCTGGAACGAACCGCATCGATGGACTCGATCTACAAGAATCCCGACAATGATCGGTGCGCATGGACGTCTGACAATCCATTCGCTCCTGGGGCGGCAACCCACCAGGGCATGGTCTACGCCATCCAGCACCCTTTCACAGGTGAGTTGATTTACCCGGGAACCGGAAACTGTTGGCGTTACCAGCAAGACGAGATGCTCCGCATCTTCAATGGTTGGACGGACTACGAGCTCCGCGACATTGATGATTCTGAAGCACGCGCCGCGGTTTGCGGCATTAGTGCAGACGACGTGAAGTCGGGTGTGAAGGCATTGATGCTCGCGAAGCCCCTCGAGGAAGCCAGAACCGATGCCCAGGCTGTGTATGAGCGGGGCCAGTGGCCGCGTTTCTATTTCACGAAGGGCGGCCAAGGCGGAGTGCGTCGCAAGACCTATCTGGACAGTGTCGGCGGAGCATTGCCGACGAACTTCTGGTCCTATGAGGTTGCCGGTCACACTGATGAAGCCAAAAAGGAGATCCGGGCAATCTTCGATGGGCGAGTCGCTTTCGACACTCCAAAGCCGACTCGTTTGATCGAGCGGGTCTTGGCGGTCGCGGCAGACGAGAACTCACTGGTGCTGGATTCTTTCGCCGGTTCGGGTACGACCGCACACGCAGTGCTCAATCTCAACAAGGCTGATGGAGGCGACCGGCGGTTCATCCTGGTCGAGTTGGGTGACTACGCTGACTCGGTCACTGCTGAACGTGTACGCCGCACGATCACAGGTTATAAGGACGTACGCGAGGAGCAGGTGGTGCTCTTTGAACACAAGCTGACTCTTGCCACCCTTAAAAAAGGTGCTGACCTTGTTGCTGAAGCGACCATGGTGTACCAAGAAGCTCTCGACCAGGACTATAGCAAGGTCTCTCGCCCAAAGGTTGTCACCCAGGTCAGCGGTAAGAGTGCCACAGCCTCTGTGCAGGTGGTTGCTACTCGTATTCACGATCGTGATGTCTCGGGTACCGGAGGGGATTTCTCTTTCTACGAGCTGGGGCCAGCCCTGCTCGTGGATGGTCTGATCAACCCCGACATCGATGTGAGCAAGGTGCGTGAGTATGTGTGGTTCACCGAGACGAGTCAACCGTTCACGCCACCGTCAAGTGCTCACCCTTATTTCCTTGGTAATCACGATGATACATCGCTGTTCTTCGAATATGAGCCGGATCGTGTGACGAGTTTGGATCGTGAATATTTGGCTTCTATCCCGGCCGAGTGTGCCGCCAGTTCGTATATTATTTATGCTGACACGTGTTTGTTGTCGGAGGAAGAGCTGCGCTCACTGAATATCATGTTTAAGAAGATCCCTCGGGATATCACCCGTCTCTAAGGAGCTTGGTCATGGAGTTGAAGCAGTATCAAAATCGGGTGATCGCGGATCTTTCGGATTACCTGAAGCAGGTCAATGAGCAGCCCACGCTGAGTGAAGCTTTCAAGATGTTTTGGGAGTCTCGTCAGATCGAGGTTGGCACCCCGCAGATGCTGGGCTACCAGAACGTGATCGATGGTGTGCCGCACGTGTGTTTCAAGGTCCCGACCGGTGGTGGGAAGACGTTCTTGGCGTGCGCGTCGGTGAAGCCAATTTTCGAAGCTTTACCGCCGACACGTAAGAAAGCTGTGGTGTGGCTGGTACCGTCGGACTCGATTCTGACGCAGACGTTGGCAGCATTGAAGAATCCTTCGCACCCGTATAGACAGAAGCTGAATGTCGATTTCGGTGGCCGTGTTGAGGTGTATTCGAAGGAAGAGTTACTGGCGGGGCAGAATTTCAGTCCAGCCACGGTGACTGAGCAGTTGTCGGTAATGGTGCTCTCGTATGATTCGTTCCGCTCGCGAACAAAGGACGGGCGCAAGGCATACCAAGCTAATGGGAATCTCGCCTCGTTCGCGACCGCGTTTGGTGCCCCGGAGCAGCCGATCTCGAACGCGGATGAGACTGCACTGTTCCAGGTGATTAACCAGTTGAATCCCGTCGTGATCGTGGATGAGTCGCACCATGCGACGAGCACGTTGAGCCAGGAGATGCTCACGAATTTCAACCCTGCATTCATTCTTGATCTGACCGCAACCCCGAAGCGGCAAGCGAACGTGATCTCGTATGTGGATGCGCTCTCACTCAAGAACGAGAGCATGGTCAAACTTCCGGTCATTGCATACAATCGAGCGTCACAAAAGGATGTTGTCACAGACGCGATCGACCTGCGCCGTTCACTAGAAGTCGCGGCTACACAGCAGTATGAAAGTGGTGGCGCTTATATTCGCCCAATCGTGTTGTTTCAGGCTCAGCCGAAGACGAGCGAGGACGCTACATCGTTTGAGCGGCTGCGTGACAAGCTCGTCAAGGCGGGTATTCCTGCCGAGCAGATCGCGATCAAGACTGCCGGCGTAAACGAGCTCAAGGGCGTGGATCTGCTCAGCGAAGAGTGCCCGATTAGGTTCATCATCACGGTGAACGCGTTGAAAGAAGGTTGGGATTGCCCCTTCGCCTACATTCTGGCCTCCTTGGCGAACAAGACCAGCCAGGTCGATGTTGAACAGATCCTTGGCCGTGTTCTGCGTCAACCCCACGCCAGGAAGCAGCCGAACCCGTTGTTGAACATGAGTTACGTGTTGACCTCTTCAAACGATTTCGGCGCCACGCTCAAACAGATCGTCGCGGGGCTCAACAGTGCCGGATTCTCCAAGCGTGACTTCCGTGCAGCCGATCAAGTAGCTTTCAACTTCACTGGCACGAGCCAGTCAACCGAACCTGCCCCGACGCCTGCAGACCCGGAGCAGAGTGTGGATGTTGAAGAGTTCTTGGAGTTCGATGAAGAACAGGTTGCAGTGGATTTAGATGCGCGTGAAGAATCTGCTAGTTCACCAGAGCCGTCGGCGGATGCTGCTGTGGCAGAGATGATTGAGCAGGCTACTCGGCAGGGCGTGGACTATGAGCAGGAAGCTGAAGAAGCTGCTCAGATGGGTGATGGTTTTGTGCCTTCAGATTTGGAGGATGCTGTGAAAACGAGCTTCGTAAACCCTGATTTTGCTGACGACATCGAGACCACTCGGTTACCACAGTTTGTGATCAGGACTCCCGAATCAGCTCTGTTTTCCACCGGCGGCGAATTCGATGTTCTGCGTCATGAGGCTTTGGCGGCGGGATTCGTACTCCTCAACAAGGACATTGAGATTGATCTGTCAGCAACCGATGAGCAGATGTATCGCATCGACGTGCAAAAGGGGGTAGATGTGCCCAAAGCCTTCCGCATGTCGAGCACAGATCAGCGTTTCATGCGCGAGCATTTCTCGAAGCTTAGTGTTGAGAGCCAGAAACGCAATGCCGCCGAAGCTGTATACACGCGTCTAAAACCGATCAACTCGATCAATGATTCAGACCTCCGATCCTATATTGGTCGAGTTGTAGATGCTTTCGGTAGTGAACAACTTCTGACCTACCAAGAGCATCCCCAAGCAGTTGCGGAGAAAGTCAAACAGAAGATTCTTGGTTTGCTAGAGGTGCATAAATTCAAAAAGTTCTACGAGGACATCGAGACACGGCGCGTTGATATCCAAGAGCTGTATGCGTTCCCTAAAGCTATCCAGCCCATTCATGCCAGCTCCCTCATTGGTGGGTCGCTATATGAGGCCGAAGACCAGATGAACAATGACGAGCTCGAACTCGCCGGGCGTTTCTCCGGCATGAACAATGTTCGCTGGTGGCACCGGATCATTGAACGCAGGGGTTTCTGCCTCAATGGGCCCTTCAACCATTACCCGGACTTCGTCTTGATGACCGCCAACGGCACCGTCGTCGTTGTCGAGACCAAGGGTGAACAACTAAAGAACGACGACTCAAGGCGCAAGCTTAAACTCGGATGCACGTGGGCACACATGTCAGGTAATCGCTTCCGCTACTACATGGTCTTCCAAGATGGAGTCACCCCACTCGAAGGAGCGGTCACCGTGTCAAAGTTCTTGCGTATCCTCGAAAAGCTGTAGGCGGGAAGAGTACCTTTTGGGAGAAGACGAGATGGCACAGGCAATGATTTCTTCAACGCTACGTGGTGATACGTTTGCTTCCACGTTCATCGAAGTACCGCATTCAAATACGTTAGGTCTTCGAAACGACGAACAGTTATGCCTGTTCCATCTCTCTGTCCAAAATAACCGCTTCGATCACACAGCGCTCATCCAGTTCCTCAAACGAAACGTTGGACGCTACGTCTTCTCACGCGCCGACTACGAAGGTTACAAGCAGCGAGACGATCTTGAAGAAGTTGCTCTCGACGCGGTGAACCTAATGCGTTCACAACAAGACGGCATGGGGCTTGGGGAAATCTTGCTCTACGTCCTACTCGAACAAATCCTTGGGGCTCCCAAAGTGTTGAGTAAAATCGAGCTCAATAAGGCGCAAGGCAAGATCCACAGCCGTTGCGACGCCATGCACCTACTCGCGCCAGACAGTCAGCGAACGAGTAGCAGTATCGTGTTTGGAACTTCCAGCGTGATTGGCAACATTGGTGATGCTATCACTGCCGCATTTGACCGCGTTGTAGATATCGAGCAGAATCGAACAGACGAGGTGCAGCTCGCTGAACAGACCGTGTTCACTAAAACCGTTGACGCAGCAACCGCAGGCTACGTTAAGGATCTACTGATCCCCAAGCCGGGCGGGGCGCGCGTGTTCGATACCGCGTATTCGATGTTCCTGTGCTACGACATCGGTTTGGATCCGAAGAACTATGGCAACCAGCAATATCGTGCTGCACTCGATCAGAAAATGCAGGGCGATATCGCCGCACACGCCCAAATCATTGCCAACGAAATCAACACACGAAATCTCGATAATTTCTCGTTCTACATCTACATTCTGCCCCTCAACGAAGTAGACGTTGACGCGGGTACGATTATGGACGGGCTCGTGGGCGGGCCAGGTGGTAGCCATGCCTGACAAGCAAGTAACCGTCGGCGACCTCGTATTTTCCGACATCGATTCCAATGAATTCCTCAAACAGCTGTATGCCAACCTGCTATACAACTACGGACTGCACAGACTGGGGCTGACGCAGCGTCAACCATACGACGTGGACCTTGAAGCAGCACTGCGATTCGCTGACCTGCTGTCGAAATCGATCCACCCAACCAGCCGTGACCGACACAGGGTGTGGGCGCAAGAAATCGCGCTCCTCTGCCACATCCTGTATCCGAATGATCCCCGCACGAAAGCATACGTTCCTGCAATCTTCACCACGCTAGGCAACTATCCAGGCCTGAAGCAGCTGGGCGTGACTGCCGATGCAGGCATCCTCGACGCCGCATTCAATGCCTACCAAGCCAAATACCTCACCGTACCCGGCGATAAGTCGATGAAGTTTTTCGCGCCGCAAAAGAAGATCTACGACCGCCTGACCGATGGCAAGTTTTCCTTTTCAGCCCCAACGTCACTGGGCAAGTCCTTCATCATGCGTACCTTCATCATGAACCAGATCAAATCCGGGGTGAAGGCCAACTTTGCGATCATCGTGCCGTCAAAAGCGCTGATCAACGAGACGCGCTCGAAACTGATCGCTGACCTTGGCGAAGACCTTGAACGCCGCAACTACCGAATCGTCAGTGCCGCTGGTGACATCGTGCTTGAAGGTGAGCACAACTTCATCTTCGTGCTCACCCCAGAACGGTTGCTTTACCTTCTGATCGGCAAACCTACGATCGAGTTCGAGTACGTCTTTTTCGACGAATCACACAAACTCTCTGGCAAGAACAGTCGCGCACCGTTCTACTACCAAACCGTTACGGTCCTTCAACACCGCCCTAGGCCACCGCACTTTGTCTTCGCCTCACCCAACATTCCCAACCCAGAGGTATTCCTGAGGCTGGTCGATCCGAACTCTGACGAGAACGAAGCCAACGCGGTCGCAACCCAGTATTCTCCAGTCGCGCAATTCAAATACCTCGTCAACCTGGATACGAACACAATATCCAGCTACAACGACTACACCCAAGAATTCACGCACCTAGCCTCACTTCACGCTCAGGGCGCTACTACACAGGACCTAACCCGGTTCGTTAGTAAATCATCACGAAGCTCAGATCACCGTGGGCAAACCATCGTGTTCCATGCTGCCCGGCATCACGCGGTCCAAGCGGCACGTGACTACGCTCAAGGCTTGGCAGATCTCAACGATAAAGACTTGGACTCTCTCGCAAAAGACATCGAACGCGACGTCCACGAGGACTACTACCTCAGCGGTCTCATCCGCAAAGGTGTCAGCTACCACATCGGCTACCTTCCACCAGCAATCCGCGAACGCATCGAAGGACTATTCCGCGAAGGCAAAATCTCGACACTATTTTGTACCAGCACGCTCCTCGAAGGAGTCAACCTGCCCGCCGACAACCTCGTCATCACAACCAGCAAAATCGGCAGAGCAGGAATGACAGCAGTCGACTTCAAGAATCTGATCGGACGAGTCGGGCGTATCGAGTTCAACCTCTACGGCAACGTATTCATCATCGTGGGCGATAAACTTGCATCCGCGCAAAAGGCCAAGGAACTCCTGCAAGCGAACGTTGCTGCACAGAAGCTATCTGTACAAACCGACTCACAAATCATCAGCAAGAAAATGAAGCAAGGAGTCGTTGCTGATCTCCAAGAAGGAAAGATCGAGTTCGCCAAGGGCGGTGAAAGCAACGAACGCTACAACATGAAGCGCAAATTCGGCCTCATGCTCTTGCGCGACATCACCACCGGACGTCAAAGCTTGGTGCGTGAAGAATTCTCCGACTACCTCGACAACCAAACCATCAGCCGAATCCGAGAGTCCTTCGCGCGACGAGAAGGGCAACAAGACGATGACATCAACGTATCTGTTGACCAAGCAGAATCCTTAACTCAAGCTGTCCGAGCCGGACTAAAATATCCGCATATCTCTCCAGACGGGAAGTTCAACTACGACGAGACTCTCGCGTTTCTTGAACGGCTCGCCTCAATTTTTAAATGGCGCGTCTACGACCGCGAAACACTCGGAAAAACAGATAGGGACGGCAACCAGCTCACGATGCTGCGCTGGTACACCGTGTTGCTTACACAGTGGATGGAAGGTCACGGACTCCGTTCCATTATGAACCGTGCCCTCAGGTACCGCCTGCAACAAGGAACGCTCTACATCAAAGGGCAAGGAGAGATCCCTTACGAGAACACACTCCAGCACCGCAACATCGTCATCAGTGAAATCCTGAAAGTCCTTGAAGATGTCATCCTCTTCAGCCTGTCGAGCTACTTTCTCAAATTCTCCAACGAATACAAGAAGGTCCACGGAGTAGAGCAGTTCGACAACGACTGGTACGAGTACATCGAGTACGGCACGACAAAGCAGGAAACCATCCTTCTCCAACGACTCGGATTCACCCGCGAGAGCGCCACCTACATTCGAAAAAACGTCTCCAATGCAATCTTCCTTCACGAAGGAAAGCCCTACCTGAACCCGATTCTCCTCGAAAGCTCGAACATCAACGTCCGCAAAGAAGCCAACGAAATCAGATACAACGTGCCAGAAGCCTTCTCGATGCCAGATTTTATGTTCTAGCCCCCGCACTAGGTACCCGCTAACGCAAGCTCACCAGCAGACCCCCTCAACTAGAAACGTGCACCAATCCAATGGGAAGATCGGGGACGAGCATCCGAATACTGGCTCTTCATAATTGGGGGTGTAGTTGGGGTCTGAATCCTCCTGTTTCGAGGAG
>ERZ773018.617-NODE-617-length-20425-cov-3.181738_pt1 | contig 20425 bp, 37 predicted proteins | sample MGYA00580840_ERZ773018 | MGnify/ENA primary metagenome ERZ773018 (study PRJEB29015, sample SAMEA2738125) | human oral metagenome | biome: human oral; feature: human-associated habitat; material: saliva | place: China | collected 2256 ... | reverse complement strand
CTTTTGCATATCCTCTTTTGATATATCTTTCGCAGCCGAGAATAGAAGTCTAGCATTCGGCCGAGTGCGTAACATTTCAGCATATTCGGCCGTTTCTTTGTCTACATAGTATCCATTTTGTTTTGTTGATAGTTCTCCTTTCTGTACGCTTGAAGATTGCTCTCCGGTGAGCGTTGCAAGAGGTACACCGAAATAGTCAGCTATTTTCTTTAATTTGTCTATCTTCGGAGTATATTCGCCCTTTTTCCATGCAGCAAGTGTCGAGCGTGAAACACCTGTTTCTTTTGCGACCTTGTAAGCGGTCAATCCGCTTGTTTGTAGTAATTCATTAAATTTTTCGTACATTTTTCTGTCCTAGTTTATAGAATAGTTAAGAAAGTTTTACGAAAAGTTTACTAGATACGTTCAGATTTCTGTGTTACAATACAGCCATAAGGACGTTAAGAAAACTTGACGTAAGCAAAATTAATTAATAAAACTTAACTAAATTATAGCAAAAGGAAAGGGGTGAATCAATGGAGTACACCAAAATTGAAGGTTTGATGAAAGCCAAAAACATCACAGCATATAGAATGTGCAAGGATTTGAACATCAGCACACCATCTGTTACTGCTTGGAAAAAAGGCGATTACAAACCAAGTTTAAGCAACTTGAAAAAAATTGCAGACTACTTCAACGTGCCAATTGATTATTTCTTGTAATTAAGAAAGGAAACCACACAATGAACATAATTCCTGTAAATGTAAGTAAAAATGACGAGCAATATGTAAGTGGTAGAGATTTGCATATGTTCTTAGAAATTAATACTCCATACTCTAAATGGTTTAACAGAATGTGTGAGTATGGTTTCGTTGAAAATGTCGACTATTTGACGGTGGACAAAAAAGTCCTCCGTGAAGATGGAAGAGTTATGCCGCAAACACAGTTTGAACACAGCCTAACAATCGAGATGGCTAAACAGTTGTGTATGTTAGCTAGAAACGAAAAAGGTCGAGAGGCTAGGGAATACTTCATCCAAGTCGAACGTGAGTGGAACTCACCGGAGAAGGTGATGGGGAGAGCCTTGAAAATCGCCAATATGGTGATTAATGAGCAAAAGGTGTTGATTGCAGCACAGGAGCAACAAATCTCCGAGTTCAAGCCAATCAGAGATTATGTCGATGAAATCCTAAGCAGCACGAGTGCTTTGACAATCACGCAGATTGCTGCTGATTACGATATCACAGCAAGAGCATTGAATAAAATCCTCGAAGAAGAGAAGATTCAACGCAGCGTGGGTGGTCAATGGATTCTATATAAGAATCAAATGGGTAAAGGTTACACCAAAAGTGAAACATTTACATTCACACGTTCAGATGGTCGATTGGATTCTAAAATCACCACAAAGTGGACTCAAAAAGGCAGATTAATGATCCACGAAATCATGAAAAGCCGAGGCATTGATGCGGTGTGCAAGGATATCGCATGAACCTATTAATAGATGCAATATATGAGTTTTATAAAAATCCTCAGAATCTAGCTGATTTCGAGGAATGGAAAGAGAGGGAAAATGAGGATTCACAGATTGAGAGCAGCGGAGAAACGTGCAAAACGAAGAGCGCTGCGCAATAACGAACCAAGCACATTTGAAATGCTAGTATTCACAGCATTCACGCTGTTTTTATTCTTCGGTATTTCATATTGGTGGGTTACAGGGGAATATCTATGGTAGATAAAGTTATCAATATATTGGCAGCCACAATATTCACCATCACAATGGCTGTTGCTGTTATTAATTTGATGATATTCATCACAAAATAAAAAAAGTGCCATTTCTCAAAGGAGAAATAGCACTCAGCCTTCTTGCGAATTACAAGAAAGGCAACCACACACCTATATTTTAAGTCATTCAATATGAATTGTAAAGAAAGGAAACCACACACATGGAAATGACTGATGTTCAAGTAGTAAAAAATGTAGAGCCTCAAATTATTCAATCTGTAGGCAGAGCGGTATGGAACAATGCCGAAATCTCCAAATATTTAGAGGAGAAACTAGAAAAATATAACGGTCTTGTGGTAACGCAAGATAATTTAAAAGAAATGAAGGGTGTCCTTCGTGAGATTGTAAGTGTTCGCACACATTTGCAGCGATTTGGCACCGAGCAAAAACGATTATTGAAAGAGCCTTACAACGTATTCGCAGCAGAACTTGAACAGGTGCTTGCTGTAGTCAGCCGAGTAGAGGCACCAATCTCCAATCAGATTCAAGAGTTCGAGAATATCGAAACCGAAAAACGCAAAGAATTAGTGATGAATATGATTCGAGATAAATTCGAGGTACTTGGTATTCGTGAGGAATATCGAAATCGGTTTGTGGCTGATCCAAAGTGGTGGCAAAACAAAACCGCCAAAATCGATGCCACAGCAAGTGCCATTGATTCCGCAATGAATGACCTTTTAGCACAGCAAAATAACGATGATGAACTCGCAAAAATGAGAGCAGAGAAGGAAGAAATGGTCAAATTAAAGATTGATTTATTCAACTCACAATATGAATTGAATACACCAATCACATTTGATGATGTGGCTCATAAAGTCATGAATGTTTCTATCTCTGAATTAGATGGATATCTCGCTGATGAGTTTGATAAACGATTAGAGATTGAGATGCAAGCTGCTAAGGCCCACACAGTCGATGTTGATAAGGTGGAACCTGTAGCGATAGAACTTCCGCTCCCACAACAACCTATGAAATTTGAGGAAGCCGAAGAAACTATCCGCACAACATATGTGCTAAAAGCAACTGAATCTCAACGAAAAATCATCGAAGATACTTTGAATAAAATCGGTGTGGAATGGAGCAGAATCTAATGAAACATAGTGAATCACTTATTGAAATCTCAAAGGCATTGGCTAAGTTCCAAGCTGATGTATCGGATCCGGAACGTAATAAAAAGAATGAGTTCCTTAAAAGCAAATATGTGACTCTTGATGCATTGCTGCAAGCGGTTCGGCCTATCTTGGCAAAGAATGGCATCTCGTTCTTACAGATTCCGGAAACCTCTGAGGGAACTGTAACTGTAACTACACGCTTGCTGCATGAAAGCGGTGAGTGGATTGAGGCAGAGCCTTTCACATTGCCATTAGTGAAGAAAGATCCGCAAGGTGTCGGCAGCGTTGTAACGTATGGCCGAAGATATAGCCTCTCTTCAATCCTCGGAGTTGCGTGGGAAGAGGATGACGATGGCAACTCCAATAATGTGTCTGAGGTTACAATTCAAGCCTTGAATGAAGTTGTTGAGTTAGCAACAGCAAAAGGCATTGAGAAATCTGATTTGGCCAAATACACAAAAGCTACCTTCAATAAGATTAGCACTCAATAAGATTTGAGCGAAATTCAACAGTTAAAGGCTTGGGTGAATAGCTACTAATGAAATGGATTACAAAGGGAATTGAAACCTTTAAATCCCCTATCGGAGTAATGGTGATGATGCCGGCTCCACGAGATAATGAACTCTCTGATATCGATAAGGATATTGAATATTCCATAGAAATCAAGAAGAAGTCAAAATCTCGCAGCTTGAATGCCAATGCATTCTGTTGGGTTCTATGCGAGAAAATCGCAAAGGAACTATCCAAGAATGGCTATATATCGAAGGTCGATGTATATAAAAGAGCCATCAGAGAATGCGGTGTGTTTGAGCGAGTGTTAGTGCTGCCAAGTGCTAAACAGAAAATCATAGATAGATGGAGTCGGAACGGATTGGGATGGTTCGCTGAGGATATGGGCGAAAGCGCCAAAATCGAAGGAACCACAGTCCTGTTCTTATATATGGGTTCCTCATCATATGACACTAAGCAGATGGCAAGGCTAATTGATAGCTTGGTTACAGAATGTAATCAGCTAGGCATAGCACTCGAAGATGGCAGCTATATCAATTCACTCCTCGATAGGTGGGAAGATGAACAGCCGAAAGAAGGCTGATGAGGCCTTATATAAAAAGACTAGACCACAGGCCATTGAACGTGATCAAGGATTGTGTGTGCTGTGCGGCGCGATGGCATCCGAAGTGCATCATATCCTGTTCCGTGGCCGAGGTGGTTTGTCGAATCTTGATAATTTAGCTTGCTTATGTAGAGAGTGCCACGAAATGGCACATGGCCCACAAGCAGCAGAAGTTATGAAAGTGTTAAAAGAAAGGATATCAAAATGAATCATGAGTTCGATGTAACAGTAAAAGCGGTGTTATTGATGCGAATCAAGGCACTTGCAAAAGAAAATGGTGCTTACCAATCTAAGCAACCCATTATCGATGAACTATATTCCATCTATTGCTTTATTTGTACTTGCTGCAATGAGGAAACTGCACCATTGAAAGATTTAATCGGAAATGACGAGGTGAAAGATGAACAATGAAGATAAGATGCTGCAACAGTTTGGAGCGGCATGGGTTACTGTGAAGGATTCCATCAAGGCGAATGCATTGAAATCAAATGGCTCACCAATCCCTTATAATCCGTTGTTTTTCGTACTAACCGAGAAACGCACAAAGGTGCCGGCTAATGATGTAAAAAGCATGATTGATTATGCTCTTCAAATTGGATATTTGAAGATGGGCAGATCTAAAGAATATGTAAAGTTCTAGGAAGGTGGAGTTAATGGCTAGACCGAAGGCGAAAGGGGTTGAATATTTCCCACTCGATGTAGGGTTTTTGAGCGACTTGAAGATACGAAAAATCATGCTTTCGCATGGTGCGGCCTCAATCGCTGTGCTGATATATATATTCGCTGCGATATATAAGGATGAAGGTTACTTCATGAGCATTAAAGATGATGAGATTTCACTCGTTGCTCTTGATACAAATCTCGATGCAGATTATGTGAAACAGGTTATCAATAGAGCGTGTGAGGTGGGATTATTCTCATTTAGAATATATGACAATTTTCGTATTCTAACATCCGAAGGTATACAAAATAGATACCTTAAAATCACGGAGCGAAGAAAATCGGTGAAAATTAATGCAGACATTAATCTAGTTAATGCAGACATAATGCATACAGAAACTAGGGTTAGTGTTGCAGAAACTAGGGTTAATGTTGCAGAAACTAGGGTTAATGTATACCAAAATGAACAAAGTAAAGTAAAGGAAATAGAAAGTAAAGTAAATAAAAGTAAAGAAAAGAGTTTCATGCAGCCTGTATTCAATAATTGGATTAATAACTTTGGTGATATCTCTTCTTATTTAATGGAAGTTTTAGAAAGTTTGGTTCTTGAATATGGAGTTGATGAAGTATTGAGTGCCTTAAAAGTAGCTAAGGACAAAGGCACAACAAATGTGAAGTATATAGAAGGGGTGTTGAAAAATCGAAAAATACAATCCTACGCAGATGATCGAAAATCTGCGAAAAAAGATGAACAAGTCGATTGGGATAAAGAATCAGCGAGGGTTCACGGAGCCACCTAAATATGAGTTCTTTCATCCAATTTATGAAAGTCCGATAGTGGTTCGTGATGAAAAATCAAGAGCCTATGACATTGCCGGCATCCCAAAACGATATGCAACCATGTCATTTGATTGGCTGCGTGAACACGGAACTTTTCCGGCAGAAAATAAAGAGGCATATGCGATTGTGAAAGCCTATGCGGATAACCTCAAACACAATCTTGATTTCGGAAAGGGATTAATCCTCAGAGGACCGGCCGGCACAGGAAAAACATCAATTGCTGTGAGTGTGCTAAAAAGAGCGATTGACATGGGCAAAGGCGGAATGATGATTTCGATGCCAAACCTCTTGGATAATATGCTCACGTTATCAAAGGGCGATAACGTGGCATTCATGAACTATGAACAAAAACTGAGAAATATTCCGCTGCTGCTACTCGATGATTTTGGAGCAGAATACTCAAAATCGGAATGGGTATCGGCGAAGGTTGAGTCTATAATCATCGACCGCTACAACCGAATGAAACCCATTGTATTGACAACGAATTACAGCGATGGTTGGACTAAAGATCATTACAGCCAACGCATTTATGACCGCCTCAGAGGTGAATATGAAGAGGCAATATTTAAAGGAGCATCCCATCGATGAGAAAAATCAAAATCAAAGAAAAAAATCACAATCTCAAAATTAAATACAAGGAAGGCGAGTGGCAAAGTGCTGAGTCAGTTGCTACAGCATTATGCGCAGCAGCCACACAGGTGATATTTGAATCAATGATTGATGATTCAGATAAGAAACAATTCTTCGATGCAATGGTGATTGGATTCACCGCAGCGAAGGCCGGTGTCGATGGCATTGAGGCACTTGATAAAGCATTCGCTAAAATCACCGGTGAGTTCGGCGAGGGGGTGGATAAACCACTCAATTGATTTAAACGCTCTATAAGGCGAGTTAATATTCTCCACGATAATTCTATCGAGGGAAATGTTAGACGAGCCTCAGCGGTTAAATTTGGGGTATAGAATTAGAAAATTAAAGCAGAAATATAGAGGTGCAATGTGGAAGTAGTAATTTATGGTTCACCAAGAACCAAAAAGAACGGAAGTCGAATCGTTAAGGTTGATAATAACATGAAACTCATACCATCAAAAGCATTTTCAAGTTATCAAAAAAAAGCGTTAGAGCAACTAAACAATCTTAACCTAGTGAAGTCCTATGATGGGCCTATCTCAATCTGTTGCCGCTACTATTTAGCAGATTGGAGAAGTTGGCCTGATCTCGTTGGATTGCTACAAGCCACAAGCGACATTCTGCAAGATGCAGCGATAATCTCAGATGATATGTGGATAGCCGACTATAATGGCTCACATATTGTTGGGTTCGACAAAGAAAACCCTCGTGTAGAGATTACTATCAATGCAGCGAGCGATGAAAGTGTATTGCAACAACTAAAGGCGAGAAGGTGCGACACCACCAACAAGCCGAAGGTGAGCAAACCAAAGAATAAAGGGATATCGAAGAAGAAACGATATCCCACCTCTATATCATATTTGGATTACAGAAAGAAGGGATTCAAGCTATGAATGAATTTCGCATTAGATACAGAGGCACACTCGATGTTGATGTTGTAGTTCGTGCCAAATCATTAGAAGAGGCACATTGCAAGGCAGAAGAAATCGAAAGAGATTTGAATGATTACATCAGCATCGATTGTCCGGAAGTCCACGATATTGAAGGGGTTGAAGAGATATATCTCAATGAAGTAGACCTCAGTCAGCGCCTCATGATAGTTGAGGATTAGAGGAAAGGAAACCACACACATGAACGAAACAGAACAATTGCGGACTAATGGGAATGGAATTGGATACATTAAGGCGGAAGCCGGAAAGAACGGAAAATTTGAGTTTGAAATTGAAATTAAAAATTGCAACTCAATTGAATGCTTATCTTTTGCCGGTAGAGTGGCCGAGGAAATTCTTAACAACATAGCACGAGGAAATAAACGAGTGGTCGATGGTTACAAAAGGGCCCTTATTGGTGCCATCGATGTGGCGGAGTTTAACAATCATGAATAAACTATCAGATCGATTTGAACGCAAAATTCCGACATTCTTGGCTCATCTCAACATATGGAATGAAACACCAATGACTGAAACGCATCTCACACCTGTAAGATACAAATTCAACAACAGAAAAGGGGATATTATTCCCTTAACCACTCGCTATTGCGTAATCTGTGGAGCGGTGTTTGATGTGCCTTATAAGTCATCCACAAAACTAACCTGTGGCAGAGCGTGTGGCAATAAGTTAGTAGCTAGAAATAGGGAGATGAAACGGAAAAATGAACAAATTTGAAATCGTAGAGGCTTATAAACATAAAGGCATTGAATTGCCGACTCGAAAAAGTGAATTGAGTGCCGGATATGATATCTGTGCAGCAGCAAGCATGGTGATAAATCCATTCGATGTGGTGCTAGTGCCTACAGGATTGAAATGCCAAATCGATAGTGATAAGTATCTCGGCTTACATATGCGCAGCAGCGTAGCAATCAACAATAAGGTTTGCCTCATTCATGGTCAAGGCATCATCGATGCAGATTATTACAACAACGAGAAGAATGAAGGGCATATTATGATTCCTCTCATCAATATGGGCAAGGTTCCATTCTATGTGAAGGAAGGCGAAAGATTGGTTCAAGGGATATTCACACCATATGGCACAACTGTAAATGATGCGGATGATATCAAGGAGTGCAGAAAAGGTGGATTCGGTAGCACAGGGAGATGACATGAAGGTTTTAGATGCTTGCTGCGGTTCTAGGATGTTTTGGTTTGATAAGGAATTTGAAGATGCGATTTTTATGGACAAAAGAACGCTAGAAACCACGCTATGTGATGGCAGAAGTTTAAACGTGAATCCGGATGTAATTGGTGATTTTCGCAATATGCCATTTGAAGATGAATCTTTTCATTTAGTTATTTTTGATCCACCGCATCTGCTCCATGCCGGAGATACATCATTCTTGAAATTAAAATATGGTGTTTTAGAAGGCGAATGGCAACAAGATATAAAACAAGGTTTGGAAGAGTGTTGGCGAGTATTAAAGACGAATGGAACTATGATATTCAAATGGAACGAAGAACAAGTTTCATTCTCGATGGTCAAAAAACTGCTACCTAGCAAGCCGATAATTGGACAACGTAGGGGCAAAACAATATGGTTGGTATTTTTCAAGGGATAGAAGGGGTTAAACAATGAAAGAATACAAAGATTTTCAAGCACACAATGGACTATGCGAACAGCACCAACGCATGGATGGCGCACAATGGAAATTTAAGTTTGATAACGGATATGGCGCATCTGTAATTACCGGTGGAATTGCTTATTGTGATGATGCACATCCTTATGAATTGGCGGTATTGCATCATGGTGAGCTTTGTTATGACACACCAATCACAGATGATGTGATCGGATATTTAACAAGTGATGAGGTATTTGATTTATTGGATAAAATCGAGCAATTGGAGAGTGATGGTGAATGATATATGTCAAAATCACCATGTAAGGATTGCGAGTTTAGAGAAGTTGGATGTCATGGCAAATGTGATGCCTATATCCAATATAGCGGATATATCGCAGCACAACGAGTTATCAAGAACCTTGATGGCGATATGGTCGCATATATGAAACATAAAGATGGGCGGATTGCTCGAAGGTTTAAATACAGAAAATTGTACTAGAGGGGGTATATGAAATTGGAATATGTTGGCAATTGGTTGGCTCTTGGTGCTTGCATATATGGCCGAAAAAATTCGGATGAGGCATTGAAAGAGTTAGGACTAAGAAAACCACATAAAAGACGATTAAGCCGCACAGATATTGATATAAACGAATTAGTTCGCTTACGGAATGAGGGTTTAACTATACGAGCAATAGCAGCCAAGTGTGGAGCATCATTCTGTGCTGTGAGAAAGCGGCTATTAAACACAGGGATGAAATTGGAAAGGTTAAAAATGAAAGGATGATTATATGAAAGATTTGGCAGCGGTTTTATGTGTGATAGCTGTGATTATATCTCTAATTGCATTTGCATCGATGTGCATAGCGATTATGTTGTGGTTGATAGGTTTGTTTGGGGTTGGATTTGAGGCTGTGTGCCGGTCATTCTCTGTGATGGTGATTTCCGGTGCTGTAGCTGTTGCATCTAGCGTGATGATTGGATGTGATGCGTGATTATGAGTGAAAAAACATTAGATTTGCAATCGTTAAGGTTTGCACTAACTATCGTTATGGGGAATGATATTGTGGTTCCGGAGTGTGATTTTACTATCAACCCTTTAGACAGATATCCGAGAGTTGACGGATATATATGGAGTTACAAAGGGAATCATGTAAGAGTTGATTTATCTTTCGTTGCCAATGCAACAAGAATGATAATGGGGCAGCTTGATGAAGGTGTGGAACATACAAGATTATATGTGAAACACGAATTATACAAATTGATTAGTAAGCAGAGGAGAGAAGGTGATGCGTGATGCCGAGTGTTAGTGATTTGGAGAAATATGGTATCGAAGAGTTCATGATCAGAGATATTCCTATCGGTAGGCCTGAACTGACTTTGACTTGCATTGATGGAATAGACAATGACCGATTAAAGGTCGCTGTGGAGTATGCCAAGATGATAGCCGATGAAAGGTATTATCGCACGTTTATCAGATTAAAAGAGCGTGATATATACAGAGTGTTCGAGGCAAGTGATATTATCTCCATCATATATGTAAATAATCCTATCCCTCATCTAAGAAAAGTTGAGAGATTGCTGCAAGTACATTTGAAATAGGGGTGATATAAATGCCAAATTGGTGTGAAGGTTGGGTTAAGTTTAGAGGTCCAAAAGAAAATTTAATAAAGTTTATTCAATCGGAGTTCAATGGAGCACATCCGGTGTTTGTTGAGAGATTCGATGAATTAATTCCAAATATTTTAGCAAGGTCTACCATCTTAAAATCATTGAAAAAAGCATATATTAGTGATAATGATCTTACTGATTCGAATGGTGGCATCTATTTGAATGATAATGGTATAGGTGTATTTATTGTTAAAATAAACCATGCATGGAATGTTGATAGACAAGGATATCCGGAACTTGCTAAGAAATACAAGTTGGATATCAGAGGGAAATGTTACGAGTGCTTAATGAATTTCGCAGAAGAGTTTGAATATAACTCAAATGGCGATGAAGTTATTTACAAGGTGCATGAATTTGAAGATTACATATGGGAATGTGAATGCCCAACACTAGGGGGTTAGTATGATATCAAATAGAGAAGGCAGAGAGTGGCTGCTTAAACAACTACACGATAAGGGAATCAAATATATAGTTTATCTCGGAGATATATTTGGTTATATAGGTGTGGAGAAAGAACCGGAACAGCGAGATGATGGCTCCACATTATTGCGTGATACATACCATCGACTTGATGCTGTGTCTGACTTGTTACCGGATTTTAACGAATCAAATTATCTTGATATCGGCAAGTATCTAGGTATCACAGATTGGAGCGAGGTCGCTGTTGATACACCTGTATATGTAAAGACACATAACAATTCTGTATGGTGTAAATATCACTTTGCTAAATATGAAGATGGGAAAGTGTATGTTTGGGCGCTAGGAACAACCTCATGGTCAAAAAGCAATGCCCATGTATCATACATACCTGTTGTTGATGCTCGACTAGGGGAGAATGATGAACCATGAATACCACATATGTGCCATATCTTGATTGTGGCTGCGTTGAATGGACTAGGGATAAAGAAATTATAGGTCTTGCGAAAGCTAAAGAGGCCGGACTTAAAATGGCTAAAAGGTGTGGGCGAGATACATTCTATTTGGCTGAGTGTCATCAATGGTTCCCTAATGTTTCAAACGTAAGCAAGGAATTAATCGCAACTATCGAGGAACAGGCGAGAGATGAATTGTGCGACACTAAAGTTGTAAAGCTGATTACACCAAAAGAGCGTGAGGAGTTAGATGCCGGCATGAACCGGTTGGCACTCCAATGGCTGCTCAGAAATGGTCGAGTGCCTGATGGGGTTAGATTGATAAGGGAACTCGAATATAAGGTGAAGAGTAATGGAAGGCCGGTGTTGGTAGGAAGTGAAGAATTTGACTGAACAACAAATCAATGATCACCATAAAATGGTGAATCGAATTAGTACGATGGTTATGATATTTATGCTTATAGCGAGCATCGTGGGTGTATTAGCTATGATATTGCTATTTAGCTATGGTGTGCATCTGATTTGGGGGTGAATGCATGGAATTTTATAAACCACCGGAACCGGAACCATTTAAAATTTCAGATGAAGAATTATCAAAGATTGTGAAGGTGGCAACACAGACAGCAATCGAGGTATATCGAAAGCATAATGAGAATATGTTGGCCAAACGCAATGAGAAGGCGGTCAAGAATACAGTTGTGCTGCTAGAGGGATATGTAGCGATGAAACAGCATTGTATGAATGCAATCGCCAAGAGTGAAGAAACACTCACACCATCAGACTTGCAAGCGGTACTATATGAAGTGTTCAATCGCAAGGGATTCCTTCAAATAGAGTCAATTCTAGCAAGCAAGCGAAGGACTGAACTCATCATCTGCCATATTGATGAGATGATGAAGGTGTACAAGGAATATTGCATCAAAATGGATAGACCATATTATGATTGTGTACATGATAGGTATATCGACAGACTAAGCATATCTGAAATTGCCGAAAAGCGTGGCACGAGCGAAAGGAATGTGTATAATTGGCTAAATGCAGCAACTGAGGATTTAGCGATATACTTTTTTGGAGCCTATGCCTTATAAAAGGTTGTGTGCAATAGAAACCTTTCAAAAAGTGTTCATATACACCTCTTTTGAATAGAGTTATAATGTTATTGGTGATAGGTGAATTACACGTTTCATTTATATCCTCCTTTCTTAACGACACATACTGCGAAGATACCCTGTATCGGTTACAACCGCCGATATGGGGTATTTTTGCGTTCAATTACATATTTCCATGAATGGGGGTGAGTGCATGAGTATGAAAGGGAAGAAGAATCCAAATGCCGGTCGAAAACCTAAATATCAAGATTGGATAGAAGGGGATAACCTTTTGCGATTAGAGGGGTGGTCAAGAGATGGCTTGACTGATGTTCAGCTTGCCCATAATATAGGCATTCACATCGGAACCTTATATGAGTGGAAGAAGAAGTATCCAAAATTTAATGATGCCATTAAAAGAGGCAAGGAAGTAGTTGATATTATAGTTGAAAATGCATTGCTAAAAAGTGCATTAGGATATAGCTATGATGAAGTTACGAAAGTGCGAATCGATGATGAGGCAAGTGGTAAGAGCGAGATTGTGGAAGTGAAGAGGGTAACAAAGGACATGGCTCCAAACCCTACATCCTTAATCTTTTGGCTAAAGAACCGCAAGCCGGAAGTGTGGCGAGATTCTAAGAAGGTCGATGCCAACATTGAAGTGAATAATCCATTTGATGGAATCGATACAGCTGATATAAAGGCGCTGATTGACGATGAATAAACAAAAAATCATACAAGCAGCAAAGAAGGAACTCGCAAGAAGGGAGTTCTTTTATTTTTGCCATTTGATGGCCGGTGATTTCTATCGTAAGGATAGAGCCTATCTCGTGGAGTTGTGTAATGAGTTGCAATCGTTCATAGAGGGCGATGAATATAATGTGCTGATCATGAATATGCCACCTCGACATGGCAAAAGCAGAACAGCACAGATGCTGACAAAGTGGCACATTGGGAATAATCCATCGGCAAAGATTATGACAGGCTCATATAACGAAACACTTTCCAAAATGTTCAGCAAGTCTGTTAGGAACTCTATTCAAGAGGCAAAGGCTGATGACAATATCATGGTATTCTCGGATGTGTTCCCATTCACAAAGGTGGCTGTAGGTGATGCACAGGCTCATTTGTGGAGCATCGAAGGGCAAAATAACTCTTATCTAGCTACATCGCCGACAGGTACTGCAACCGGTTTCGGCTGCTCGCTTATGATTATCGATGACATTATCAAGAATAGTGAAGAGGCCTATAATGCCAACATCAAGGAAGGGCATTGGGATTGGTTCACTAATACGATGCTTTCTCGTTTAGAGGAAGGCGGCAAGATAATTATCATCATGACACGATGGGCATCTGATGACTTGGCCGGAAGGGCAATCGAGCATTTTAAGGATGATCCGTTATTCAAGGCGAAAGTAATCACAATGAAGGCATTGCAAGATGATGGCTCAATGCTATGCGAGGAAGTTTTATCTAAAGCCTCTTACGAATCTAAGGTGAGGGCGATGGGTGAAGATATCGCAAGTGCTAACTATCAGCAAGTGCCTATCGATTTGAAAGGCTGTTTATATCCGCAACTACTCACTTATGATGAGGTGCCTGTGGATATGAATGGCAACCCTGTATTTTCCTGTATTAAGAACTACACAGATACAGCGGACACCGGCAGCGATTATCTATCTAGCATCACATATGGTGTGTATAACAACGAGGCATATGTGTTGGATATCATCTACACAAAGGATTCAATGGAAATCACGGAGCCGGCAGTAGCTGATATGTTATATCGCAATAATGTGAATGTGGCTGATATCGAGTCCAATAATGGTGGGCGAGGGTTCAGCCGAAATGTGCGTGAGATATTGCTCAATAAGTATAACTCAAACAAATGTTCTATAAATGCATTCCATCAAAGTGGCAATAAGATTGCTCGTATTCAATCCAATGCCACATGGGTGATGAATCATATATATTTCCCTCGCAATTGGCGAGATAGATGGCCTCAATTTGCGAGTGATGTAATGAAATACCAAAGGGAAGGTAAGAATGCTCATGATGATGCTCCGGATTCCCTAACAGGTATTGCCGAGAAGATTAATGCACCGCAAATCAAAAGCGGTCGGATTAATATTAATTAGAAAGGGTATTGAATGGCAACAGAATATTCTAATTCAAGACAAGGCGAATATGAACTTCTCCACGATGCATATTATGGGAGTGGTATGTTCGCCAATGGTAGTGCAATCACGGCCCACACTCGTGAGAGTTCACAATCAATTCAGTTTAGACGAAGTATTGCCTACTATCTAAACTACACAGGCCCAATCTTAAATGCCTCTGTAGATCCGATATTCAAGGATGATATCAAAAGGGAATACAACAAATCCCAAATGTTCGAGGAGTTTCTTCACAATGTAGACCGGCAAGGCACTACGCTGCAAGAGTTCGTTCGACAAAATGCCACAATGGCCAAGTTGTATGGTGTAATGTACATCATTGTTGATAACGTGAGCGAGTTCGGTGAAACACTAGCCGATAACTTATCGAGCAGAAATATGCCATATCTCACAGCTGTTGAGCCTAAGAATGTGGCGAACTATGAATTTGATGATAATGGGAAGTTGAAATCCTTCTCTTATACATCGAACCTATTTAATTCTGATGGCTCCAAGATTACAAGGATGCATACATGGACACCTAATTCTTGGGTGATTAAGGAGTTGGGTGGCAAGGTCATTGCGAGTGGTGAACATAACATCGGCAGAATCCCAATCGTTCAATGGTTCGGTAGAGCATCTCGCAAGGTTGATATGTTACCGCCACCGGAGTTCCTATCGATTGCCAAAACAAATGCTCATGTTTATAACTTGGGTTCATTGCTCTCTCAAATACTCTACAATCAAACATTCTCAATCCTCACAATGCCTGTTGACCATAATGGATTGCAAGATATCACAATCGGAACAGATAACTTGCTCGCATATCCTGTGGAATCCTCTAAGGCTCCGGATTTCATTGCTCCGGATAAAGGGCCGGCAGAGGTGCTGATGGCTCAAATCGATAAACTCATCAACGAAATGTATCGGATGAGTGGCATCGACTCTGTAATCGGTGTGCAGCAAGCCAAGAGTGGTGTTGCAAAGCAATGGGATTTCGAGCGTACTAATCAGCGATTATCTGATTTCTCTGTTCAATGTGAAGAGGCTGAGAAGGATATCATTGAACTATACAAATTGTGGAGCAATGATCAAGTGAATTACAAATGCGAATATCCGAGAGATTTCAAGGTAAATGATGTTACTGAAAGCCTAACACAGGCCCAACAGGCGAAAGACCTTGAATTTGAATCCGCTACATTCGATATTGAAATCTTGAAACGAGTTCTTGATAGCTATATGCCAAATCTCGATAAGAAGGTTAAGGACTCCATCATCGGTGAGGCTGAGAAGTCTGCTGCTGAACGAGAGCAAGATAAAGCGAACTCAAAACTCGACCTTGATAATCCTTTAGGTGATGACGATGGCGAAGAAAACAACGAGCCAAACGCTGAATGAGGCACTAGAATCCTTTGAGGTAATGGTTAAGGAATTAATCGAATTAGGATATTCGGTCGATATGGCGGTTCAAACCGCTTATAAGGACTTTCCTATTATGGAGATGCTAGAGGCACCTCTAAAGGCTAATTTGGTGCATAATTTTGAACGTGGGTTCCATAGCGTTCTAATTCCTAATAAGGCAAAGCGAAAGAAGATGCCATATTCAACTAAGGCAATCTCAATGGCGATGCAGAAGGCATGGACTCACGATAAATTGACATTATCTGAGCGGTTACATGGCAAATCACCACAGGTGAGGAGCGATGTAGCTGCTGAGATTAAGAAGGCGATTAAACAAGGCAAGAGCAACATTGAAACTGCAAGGGCAATATTCGATGGATATGGCTATGGTAGTAAGATACCACTCGCCAAATTGCCGGAAGTAATCAATAAAGTAAAATCCATAAAGCGACCTAAATGGAACGATGAGGAAGGTCAACAAGCCTTTGAGCGTACTATTAGGCAAGCAGCAAGGAAAGTTGAGCAGAACACTACACCATCCCTTCGCGCTGCGTATTCGGATGTAATACGAGCGGTTGAGGATGGGAACACAATTGACCTCAACAGGGCGATTCAAGTGGCTGTTCAAGAGAAGGCTCGATATCATGCCGAGCGTATTGCTCGCACAGAGAATGCGAGGGCATATGCTGATGGACAGATGAGCCGATATATGAATGATCCTGATGTAGTAGCTTTGAAATGGAAGTTAGGGAGTAGGCATCCAAGATATGATATCTGTGATTTCTATGCGAACGCAGATTTATATGGACTTGGAAAAGGTGTCTATCCAAAGGATAAATTCCCACGATTGCCGGCACATCCACATTGTATGTGCTTATGCCATCCTGTGTATGATTTCGAGGTAGATATCGATGCTGCACATGAGAATGTCGAAAAAGGCGGTAAGGCCTACATTGATACTCTATCAGAGCAACATCAAGAGCAGTTGTTGGGTGTTGAAGGTCGCAAGTTAGTGGCCAAAGGTAAAACATCATGGACTACATTGGCGAGGGGTTGGGATGATGAACCATTCCAATTGCGTGAACCAAGCAAAAAATCAAATATTTAGACATACAGGCCTATGAGAGCGAACTCATAGGCCTTTTATATTGCCATCAACTAGGGGAGCCGAAAGATGGCGAAATTCATGTTGAAAAGGAGAATGACACATGACTTTAGCAGAATTGTACAGCAAACTTGAAAATCTCGAAGGTGGCAAGGAACTCGTTGAAGGTTTCAAAGGCGAAATATCTCGCATCAACGAGGGTGCCAAAGCTGACCGCCTCAAATTCGAGAAACAGATTACCGATTTAACATCAGCTCGAGATGAGTTAAAGGGTAAGGTTGACGAATACGAGGCACACAAGGGCGATAAGAGTCCGGAGTTCATCGCACTTGAAAAGCAAGTGAAAACGCTCATGGAAAAGAATGAGAAATCCGAGAAGGCTCGCCTTGAAGAGATTGAAAAGCGTACAAATTCCGAGATTAGTGCGCAAACGATTGCAGCACTAACAAAAGCGAATGCAATTGATCCGCAAGAATTAGCAAAACTAATCACACCGCAAATCAAGGTTCAAGACGATGGTTCCTATGGGTGGACAAAGGAAGATGGTTCTATCGGCACAATCGAAGAATGCACTTCCGCATACCTAGAAGGAAAAACATGGGCGGTTAAGTCCAATCAACAAGCCGGAAGTGGTGCGAGCGGTGGTGCAATGGGTGGCAATTCCCAACTCGCTGAAATGTTTAAATTGGCCGGTGTAGAACCGCCAAAAAGCTAATCTATTTTACAAACAATATGAGGTGAATTATGGCTTTAAACACAATTGAGGCAGCAAAGAATTTTCAGACAGTATTAGACCAACAAATGGTAATGGAAGCAGCAACAGGCTTTATGGAAGTAAATGCCGGTGATGTTGTTTATGATGGCGGCGATACAGTAAAAATCCCTACATTGTCCATGCAAGGCTTGGCAGCGTATGACCGAGAAGAAGGTTATAACAAAGGTACTGTTTCCTTATCCTACAAAGATTACAACATGACACAAGACCGTGGTCGACAATTCACATTGGATGCAATGACTGTGAACGAATCCAACTTCGTAGCGAATGCAACAAAAGTGATGGCAGAGTTCCAACGCACTCGTGTAATTCCGGAAGTTGATGCATATCGTATCTCTAAAATCACAGCATTGGCAAAACAGGCCAACAAAGTAACTCAATACAATCCGGCTGAGGCTGATGTATTGAAGAAGTTAGATGCTGACTTGTACAACATCCTTGATATTATTGGCGATGCTAATGATTTGGTCATTCTCATGTCCTACAAAGCACAGCAAATGTTGAATAACAATGAGAAATTCGCAAAACAAGTTGATGTTTCTCAATTCCAACATGGTGCAATTAATACACGAGTAAAAATGTACAACGATATTCCGATTATCAATGTTACATCCGACCGCATGAAATCTGCATTCGTATTCCAAGATGGTAAAACAACAGGCCAAGAGGCCGGTGGTTTCAAGGCCGACACAGCTGCAAAAGGTGTTAACTGGATTATCATGAGCCGCAGAAGTCCAATCGCTGTTTCTAAAACAGACACAATGCGCATCTTTGATCCAATGACATATCAAAAAGCAAACGCATGGGCGATGGATTATCGCAAGTTCCATGATGTTTGGGTTCCAAACGAGCGTTTGGCTGCTGTATGGGCAAATATTGGCGCTTAATAGGGGGTAACTATGGAGAAATATCGCTTAATCCGACTAAACGAAGTTAAATATACCGATGATGATTATGTGCGTGATGCTTTAATCGAACAAGGTTTCGTTTTGGAACCGCTCGAAACAATTGAGCAACCAAATATCGAGGAACCTGTTGAGGAATCCGCTGAGGAACCTGTTGAGGAAGGCAAAAGCACAAAAAAATCCGGTAAAAAATAGATGGATACACGAGGAATCTTTGAGAAACGGCTTACACAGGCCGTGAAGGCTAGTGCCACAGTTGTGCAATCAACTGCGCAAGAAAATCATGGATTCACATCAAGAACAGGGCAATTGGAGAGAGCCATTGATGTGCGACTAATTAGCGATAAGATTGCACAAGTCTATATCGACAATAAAGTTGCACCTTATGGCCCTTTTGTACACGAAGGCACGAAAGAACATGATATATTCCCAAACACCAAGAAGGCACTCCGATGGGTGCCTGTTGGTGGCAATGGGTTCGTGTTCGCTAAGAAGGTACATCACAAGGGAACTGCTGCGGATCCATTCTTGTATGATGCATTAGACCGCTCACAAGATAGAATCCGAGGGATATTCTCCAAAGCTGTGGGTGTAGCACTCAATGATGTTGCTGAGAGCGTGAAAGTAAGCGCTAGCAGAAACAATCTCCATTTTAAATTGTGAGGGGTGTGATGATGCTATATCAATTTCAAGATATGAAGTTCAATGATGAACTGTTAGGCCCTAATGTTCGTGAATCTGACTTTGAGAAGGCAGAATCTTGGCTTTATGTATTGGCTAAACGCTTGGGAGTTCCCAATGATGATGTGGTGCGGTCATTCGTGGTTGATGAATTGGTTACGCTTTATGCTTACAGAGAAGTCGCTATGAATAAGGCTGCATCGCTCATTGGACAATACAATCGTAATGGGCAAGATGATGACTACTATTCCAAGAAATTGCGATATATCAACGATAGAATTGCAAGGATTGAAGGTCAGATGACTGCTGAACAATTGACAGGGCAACCAAGTAAATATGTAGGATATCGCACAATTCCACTCTATAGAGGTGGTTAATATGTGGCTTGAACTACTAAACAAAATTAAATATGCAATTGAATCCTCTGACTTTGGCGGAAGGGTAGAACTTGGGTTCTTAAATCCTATGAATGCCGGAGTCGATGAGCAAGGTCTTATATTGTTAGGTCGAGGCGAAACGCTGCCAATTGATGGCAAAGTTCAAGCGATGCTCAAACAAGAGTTCTATCTCGAAACTTGGATTCGCAGCGATACCGATGATTTTGCTGTTGCTTATGAGGCCATCTGCAAATTGGAGAGTGAAATCGAATCTATATTGATTGATTTCCGTAACAAATGCGGTGAACTCAATGAGGATGTTTGCATATTGCCGGACAGCGGATATCAGATTGTAGATATTCGCTGTACCAATAAGACAGCCGACAATGGTTCTGTAAGGCCATGCATTGGCACACAGTACCGATTTGAGGCTCGAATGTATGATCTAAAACAATCTAATTCTAATGGGGGAATTTACTAATGGCAGAAACAAAACTTTATGTACCTACTGCGACAGATATGCCGACAGCCGGCAAGAATTATTTGTTGTACTTAAATACAGGTACAAACGAAAACACAGGTGCCAAATGGCTTTTATTGGGTGGACAACGTAGTGGCGATTTATCTCGTAAAGCTGACAGCATCGATGCATCTCACAAAGGTTCCGGTGGTTGGAAATCTACGATTGCCGGCTTGAAGGAATGGTCTTTCAGCATCGAAACATTGCT
>ERZ773018.616-NODE-616-length-20442-cov-5.147643_pt1 | contig 20442 bp, 19 predicted proteins | sample MGYA00580840_ERZ773018 | MGnify/ENA primary metagenome ERZ773018 (study PRJEB29015, sample SAMEA2738125) | human oral metagenome | biome: human oral; feature: human-associated habitat; material: saliva | place: China | collected 2256 ... | reverse complement strand
ATGGTATAACAACACTTGATGTCTTAGCTCATGACTTAAATGTAGGGAAAACAACTCTAATTAATGATTTAAAAGAAGTAGACTTAGTTCTTAGTGATTATCATTGTAAAATAGAGAGTAAAAAAAATACTGGAAGCTATTTAGAATATAATGAATTAGATATTAGAATGTTGATTTCTAATTATTTATGTGAGGGATATAATATATATCAAATTAATGAAAAATATGCAAATATAGATAAAGATGTGTTCGAGAATCTTAAAATTGATATTTATAATCTTTTAAAGGCAAATAATTACAATGTTACAGAGGTAGTTCTTACAGATATTTTAAAATACATAATTATAATGGTATACAGGGTAAATCGTGGATATACGATAAATCATTTAGAAAAAAGACATGAGATAATAAAAAATTTTTCAGATTATGATAATTATGCTCAGAGAATTTCAGAATTAGTAGATAGATATTTTGGTATAAAAACAACAACTAATGGCAAATTATATCTGGCAATCCCATTTTTCACAAGAAATGCGGCAGTTAATATAGATTTTTCTAAGAAAAATATAACAGATACCATTTCATATTTAATGGACAAGATAAGAATGAAAATATATGAAGATGTAGGGATTATAATTAATGATAAAAAAATGTTAAATAATCTAGCAATTCATTTGAGTTATTCATTAAATAGAATGACTTTTAATATAAAAGTAAAAAATAGTTTAGATTTTAGTATAAAAGATAAATATAAATTAGCTTATCAATTGGCAGAAATATCAGCAAGTGTTATAGAAAAAGAAAAGAAATTAAAAGTATCAAATGAGGAAATAATATTTATAGCTATACATTTTGGAGCACTATTAGAAAAAAATAGAGCTAAGATTAGTGAGTTGAAGAATTTTGCTTTAATATGTGAAAATGGCCTTGGTACATCTATGCTGTTAAAAGCTCGTCTTAATAGATTATTAAAAGCAGATAGAATTGACGTATATGCATTGTATGAATTTAAAGAAGCTGATAAAAGTAAATATCAAGTTATATTTACAACAATTAATTTAGATCCAGGGCTAGTAAAAGATACAAATTTGCCAATAATAAAAATAGATACTATTTTTGAAGAGGAAGAGGTTAGGAACTCATTAGAGAATGCTTTATATTTTTCAAGCTCGTCATTAAAGAGTACTAACGAAAAATTTTTATTAAGTTTTATAGAAGATAATAATATACAGTTTTTTTATAACTCAAATTATAAAGAAATTCTTAATCAAATGATGGAAAAGTTATTAAATAATGGAAAAATAGATACTAATTTCATAAATTATATATTAGAAAGGGAAGAGGTAAACCCTACTATTTTAGATAATGGAATTATGATTCCTCATTATACTAGTTTGCTTGTAAAAGAACCAGAAATAATGTTAGGTTTAGTAAAAAATGATTGCATTCACAATAATAGGATTGTGAAATTAATAATATTAATAGTTTATCCTGAAAAGTATGCAGATTCAGATTTGATGTTAAAAGTATATGATAATATTATTGATTTAGGTAGGGATAAGCCAACTCTTAATAGAATATTAAATTCAACAACTGTATTAGAAGTTAAAGAAAGTATAAGGAGAATATAAGAATGTACTGGATAGTATTATTAATTATAGCATATATTCTAAATTTATATTTTACGTTTCTTCAAATGGAAAAATATAAAAAAACAATTGTTAAGCTAAAAAAAGATTATAATGGATGTTATATATCTACTGGTAAAAGTAGAAGATTATTTAAGGGAGGAAGTGTAACTATTTTAGTAATAAGTAAAGATGAATTTATAAAATATGGAGAACAAATGAAAGGAAGAACAGTTTTTGCGAACTTTAAACCAATAGAAGGAATAATAGGAATGGCAGTAAATGATGTTGAAAAGGTAGAAAATGAAGAAAGTATTATTCAAGCCGTTTCTTTTTATAAAGAGTATATGAGTTCCAACAAGAAGAGTATCTAAAAAGGAGTGAAAAATTATGGTATTAGTAGATCCAAAGAAAATTTATCAGCTTGCTGAAGAAAAGAATTACGCTATACCAGCTGCAAATTTTATTAATCAAGAAATGCTTAGTTCATATATAGAGGTAGCTGAAGAATTAAACAAACCGTTAATTATAGCGTTTGCTGAAGCACATTCTCAATATATAACGATGGAAGAAGCTGCGTTATTAGGAAAATATTATGCTATGAAAACAAAAGTACCTATTATTCTTCATCTAGACCACGGACAAAGCATTGATTCAGTAAAAAAAGCAATTGAGTTAGGTTTTACATCTGTTATGATAGATGCTTCAGATAAAAAACTAGAAGAAAATATTAAAATTACAAGAGAAGTGGTAAATTACGCACATGATAGAGGGATTTTTGTAGAAGCAGAATTAGGTCATGTAGGTAGTGGTAATGTCATTGGGATAGAATGTTCGGAAGGTAGTGATAAAACAATATATACTTCAGTGGATGAAGCATATAAATTCGTAAAAAATACGAATGTCGATTCACTAGCTATATCAATAGGGACTAGTCATGGGACATATTTAGGAACACCTAAGATAAGTATTGAAAGATTGAAAGAAATTGATTTAGAAGTAGATGTGCCGTTAGTATTACATGGAGGTTCTTCATCAGGAGATAAAAATCTTAATGATTGTGCTAATAATGGAATCAGAAAAATTAATATTTATACAGATTTTCTAGTTGCTGCACATGAAGGTGCTCAAAAAAATTCTACAAATTATTATGAACTAAAAGATAATATTAAAAAAGCAATTAAAGAAAAATTAAAACACTATTATGAAGTTTTTGAAACAAAGGAGGTGGACTAACATGGGATTAAGAGTACCATTTTTTGTAATAAATCCAAAATCATATCTTTATGGAGAGGAACTATTAGATCTAGCTAAATATGCTGATAACAAGGCTGAGGAATATGATGTAGATATACTCTTCACAGCACCGTTTACTGAACTGAAAACAATAGCGGATAATACAAAATACTTAACACTGACAGCTCAACATATGGATTCTATTCCCCCAGGGCGAGGGATGGGAAAAATAGTAGGAGAAATGCTTAAAAATATCGGTGTGAAAGCTACATTTTTGAATCATGTTGAACATAAAATTGAAAATGAAGAAGAATTAGAAAAGGTAATAAAGAAATGCAAAAACTTAGATATTCAGTCAGTAGTATGTGCTAATAGTGTAGAAGATGCTAAAAAAGTTGCTAGTTTGGGTGCAGATATAATTATTTGTGAACCTGACGAGTTAGTTGGTACAGGACAAACAAGCTCTGATGAATATATGATTGCTACAAATAATGCAATAAAAGAAGTTAATCCGCAAACACAAGTATTGCAAGCTGCTGGAATTTCAACACCTGAAGATGTATACAAAGCTATATATTTAGGAGCAGATTCTACAGGAGGAACAAGTGGAATAATAAAAGCAAAAGATCCTAAGAAGACTATTGATGATATGCTGAGAAGTATGTTGAAAGCTTATGCTGATAGAAGTAATGGTTAGAAATAATAAAAAAAGGAGAAATATTATGTATTTTCATAAAGATATAAAAGTAAAAACTGTACAAAATAGGGTATCATATCATGATATAACAAATGAAGCTAAGGCTATTGTAGAGGAAAGTGGTATAAAAAATGGAATAATCACACTTACTAGTTCACATACAACATGTTCTTTATACTTTGAAGAGTATATGCATGATAAAAATTACTATGGGGACGAATATTTGCAAGTTGATATAAGCGAAGTAATGGATAATATTGTACCTAGATGTGTAACTGAAGGACAATATAATAGTCCAGGACCGGAGCATATTGAATTTGGATTGGGATTAACTGATCCTAATTATCCAGCAGAAGCATGGACAATGTTAAATACAGATGCTCATATAAAATCTTCTATTTACGGAACAAATTCACAAACAATAATAATTAAAGACGGTGAATTAAGATTAGGTTCTTTAGGTAAAATATATTTCGCAGATTGGGATATACTTCGTGAAAGAAATAGAACTGTTAATGTTCTTGTAATGGGAGAATAGTTAAAATAATAAATTGGATTCGATAGGCTCCTATATAGAATTTTCTATATAGGAGTTTTTTGACTACAAACGTAAGCATATTTATTGAATAATATTTTTAAATATTGCATAATATAATTGTTAAAAATAAAAAATAAGAATTTAGTAGAGGAAGCTATTATTTTACTAAAGAAAAGAGGTAGAGATATGTCTAAACATTATGACTACATTGCAATAGGTGGAGGAAGCGGAGGAATTGCTTCTATTAATCGTGCTGCAATGCATGGAGCAAGAGCTCTATTAATTGAAGGAAATGAACTAGGTGGAACATGTGTAAATGTTGGATGTGTCCCTAAAAAAGTTATGTGGCATGCATCTCAAATTTCAGAGAGTTTAAAATTATACGCAAATGATTATGGAATTACATTTGGAGATGTAGAATTTGATCTTTCTAAATTGGTAGATAACCGCTCAGCATATATTGACAGAATACATGATTCGTATGAACGTGGACTAAGTAATAACAAAGTTGATGTGGTAAGAGGATATGCTAAATTTATTAACAAAAATACTGTTGAGGTAAATGGAGAACAATACACTGCAGACCATATACTTATAGCTACTGGTGGACAACCTACTATTCCAAATGTGGAAGGTGCTGAATACGGTATTACTTCAAATGAAGTATTCGCATTAAAACAATTACCAAAACGTATCGCAGTAGTTGGAGCTGGGTATATTGCTGTTGAATTAGCAGGAGTATTTAACGGTCTAGGTGTTGACACACATCTATTTGTTCGTCGTGATAGACCACTAAGAACATTTGATAGGGATATAGTAGATACTCTAGTAGAAGTAATGGAAAAAGAAGGGCCAAAACTTCATACTCAAGCTATTCCTAAAAAAGTAGTTAAAAATGCTGATGATAGTCTAACTTTAGTACTTGAAGATGGACGTGAAGAAACAGTAGATTTATTAGTTTGGGCAATCGGAAGAAAACCATTAACAGAAAACCTTAATTTAGAAGTTACTGGGGTAGAGTTAGATGAGCGTGGATATATCTCAACGGATAAATATCAAAATACTAATGTAGAAGGTATTTATGCAGTAGGTGATGTAACTGGTAGAATAGCTCTAACACCTGTAGCTGTAGCAGCAGGACGTCGTTTATCAGAAAGATTATTTAATGGAAAAACTGATGAACACCTAGATTATACTAATGTTGCGACTGTTGTATTTTCACACCCACCTATTGGATCTATCGGTTATACAGAAGAACAAGCTAAAAAAGAATTTGGTGAAGAGAATATTAAAGTATATAAATCATCATTTACACCAATGTATTCAGCTGTAACTAGTAATAGACAACCTAGTGTTATGAAATTAGTAGTATTAGGTGAAGAAGAAAAAGTAATAGGGTTACATGGTATTGGATTTGGTGTCGATGAAATGATTCAAGGATTTGCGGTTGCTATAAAAATGGGAGCAACAAAACGTGATTTTGATAATACTGTTGCTATTCACCCTACAAGTTCTGAAGAATTCGTAACAATGAGATAATTTATAAAAGTATGTTTAGTGAAAAAATGTAAGCTAAACATACTTTTTTATTTTATTTGATAATAAATTTTTGTAAAGGTATAATATAAGTAGGGAGGGGATACCTATGAAAAAAATTCTAAAAATATTATTTATAGGAATATTTGCAATGTCAATATCTACAGGTTGTGTTGATAAATATAAAGATACAAAAAAAGAAGTGGAGAATAATATACTAGAAGATAATTCTCAGGATATATCAAAAAAATGGATTTCAGCTGAAGATATAGATAGTATTAAGCTTAATAATATGAAAAATAATGTTAAAGTTTATTATCATAATGATGATAAAATTTTAATAAAGGGAGATTTAAAAGATAAATATCAATATACAACTGAGAATAATATATTAGAAATAACTTCAAATGCAGAAGAAACTAGTGAATATTGGCTTACAGTATATCTCCCAAGAAAAGAATACAAAAGTATATTAATTGAAAATAAGGATGCATCTACAAAGGTATTTAATGTGGAAGTAGAAAACTTAATTATTAATAGTAATGATGAGATTGTTGTTGATAGTGTGGAAGTAGTTAATCTTAATTTGTATACTGAGGATAAAAAAGTAGTAATAACTAAAGACAATATAGATAAAGCAGTAATAGAAACTAAAAATAATACAAATATTATAGTCGATGAAACTAGAGCGACTTCAATTCATATGACAACAGATAACGGGAATATTTATGCTAGAATAAATGGAGATAAAAATGACTATCAAGTCAATTATGGAGAGAATACAACAAAAACCCAAGAAAAACAAATAACAGCAATATCAAATACAGGACAGGTAGAAGTTAAATTTATGTAAAAAAGTAAGAGATGGATAAAAAATCCATCTCTTGTTTTTTTAATTAAAATTTACCAGTTTTGAGAAAATTCTCTAGTTTTTTTCTATCACTATCACTCATACGAATATTTCTATTTTTTAATTCTCTAGAATTTTGATTTTTAGCTATTTTTGAAACAACTTGTTTTCTGTCTTTTAATTCTTTTATAAACATATGACAGTCTCTTAAGATTGCTCCGTAACCAAGTGTAGCATCACGTTCATCGTGGTCATCACTAACAACGATTATATCAACAAAATGATCTATTCTTAGTTCTCGCGTTTTTCTTTCAATCCATTGATCGGCTTTTTCTCCTGTTTTTGTATAAACAATAGTTATAGGGTCTTCTTCTTTTATATATTCTTTTGAACGGGTTAAGTATGCATCGAAGATGCAATAGACAATATAATTATTACCGCCTGCATACTCTTTTAGAATATCGATAAGGACATCTCTTTCTGCAGGGAAAGTAGAACTTTTGATTAGTTCATATTCTTTCATGCGAAAAAGTAGATTATATCCATCGATAAATAAATATTGCTTTTTCATATTGCATCTCCTTTCTAAAATTTTTAATAGTTATTAGAAACAATCCCAGCTATATAAGACACTAGAAAAATCTAATTGCTTCAACTTATCTTCTTGAATAAAGAAGTTTCCGATTCCTTCGTCACCCCACATTATTGAAGGTTCATTAGCACCATAATCAGTGTCAATTTGTAAAAGTAAAATGTTATAGTCATTTAAGTATTCATCAGAACGTGGATCCCATTGAGTAAAGTGTCCATATCCACCAATTTGTGTTCCACTAGTTAATGTAGTAAGTTCTTTTTCTAAGATATTGAATACATCAATATTTAATTCTTCCAGCTCAGGCCATTCTTCTTCAATTTTAAGACTAGGGAACTTTTCGTTCCAAGCACTATTAAATAAAGAATTAAAACTATACTCCATAACTGTTATAGGTTGTTTTTCTAATTTAAATAATAGAGAAAAAGTAGCTCCATTTAGAAGAGGAGTTAATACTTTACCATTAAATCCTTTAGGTTGATACAGTGAATTGATTTCTTCTTCTGAATAATGTTCTTCAATAGTTGAGTAATATATAACGCTCTTATTTTTATTATTATTTATATTATCAAAGTCCATGAAATCAGCACCTAGTTGTGGACTTCCTCCATAAATCCAAAATTGAACTATTCCTTCTTTTGGATAGATATTGTTTTCAGGTAATTCCTTACAGTTAATTTGTGCAAGGAATGTTAGTTGTTCATCTTCATTATTTGTAGGGATTTGAGTATTTTTTGGCAGATAAAAAGTTCCTCCAAATTTACTACTTGTAATATCCACAGGTTTATTAGGAGTAGTAGAAATACTTATTACTTCCTTTGAGTTCTCACTTTTAAAATTTTCGATAAATTGTTTAACTTGAATTAAGTTAATTTCGTTTCCCATAATATTCTCCAGTTTATAATTTATTAGTTTGTTATTGTTTTTCTCATGTCTATATGCTCGATTCCAGCATCAATATAGACATTGTTGTTAATACGGTTGTAGCCAAGTTTTTTATAGAAAGTTTCAGCATATACTTGGGCACTCAGCTCAATATTGAAGTCTCTATTTAACACTTTTTTTGCAATATCTTCACAACCAAGAATTAGTTTATGACCAATACCTTCACCACGGTGATTTTTATCAATGGCAACACGACCAATATGGATTACTTCTTTATCTATATCAATTAGTCGTGCAACACCTATAAGCTCATCACCATTAAAGTAACCGATATGTATTGTATGTTCACTATTATCCTTCTCGTCAAGTTCAAGCTCTATAGGAACATTTTGTTCGTTTACAAATACTTCTGTACGTAACTTAAAGCCTAATAAACGATCTTTTTCTGATTCAAGTATTCTAATCATTATCTTTTATTCTTTCGTACATTATAATACCTGCAGCAACAGATGCATTCAGACTTTGGATTTTTCCTAACATAGGAAGGTGATATAAGAAATCACACTCTTTTGTAACGACTTTACTCATTCCTTCGCCCTCATTACCAATAACTATAGCTAAAGGAACATCTTTTGCGATTTTAGTATATTCTTCTGAACGCTCGGCTAGGGTAGTTCCAGCAATCCAGAATCCTTTTTCTTTTAGTTTTTTAATTGCATCAGTAAGACTAGATACACGAATAACAGGCATATGTTCGATTGCTCCTGCAGAAGCCTTAACAGCTGTTTGGCTAACGACAGCCGCACGTCGTTTAGGAATAATAATTCCTTTTACACCACTAGCTTCAGCAGTTCTAATAATTGCACCTAAGTTATGTGGATCTTCAATATGGTCTAAGATTAATAGAGTAGTGCTCTTATTAATGTCTAGCTTATTTAATACTTCATCAAGTTCAAAATAATTATAAGGAGCTACGAAAGCAATAACACCTTGGTGACGCTCAGTTGTAGTATTATCAAGTTTACGTTTAGGTACTTCTTGGCATACTATTTTTTTCTCATTAGCAATAGCAAAGATAGATTTCAAACGACCTTTTTCTATACCTTCTTGGAATAAAATTTTATTAATTTCACGTCCAGATTTTATAGCTTCTAAAATAGCATTACGTCCTGCAATAACTTCTTTATCAGGATCTACTTCAGTATTTTGAACAGTAGCTTTTTGTTCATTATTTTTTTTACGTAATTCTTTGTAGTAATTATTATTTTTCTTCATATAATTTAATGATGTAGTTAAACATTTCCTCCAATCTTTCAAAGTTTTTCTCTAAGTATAAATAACCGAAAACAGCTTCTAAGCCAGTAGCAAGCTTATATTCCATAATACTCGCATTTTTTGCTTTCGAATTGTTTTTCTGATTTTTTGCACGATTATAAATTTTTTCTTCATCTTCAGTCAGAATGTTATTTTCTAACATGTCTTCCATAAAACTAGCTTGTGCACGAGCTGATACTATAGTAGAGACTTTTTTATGAAGTTCATTTATTTTTCCTAGATGATTTTTCATAACATATTCTCGACTCATAATATCATAGATACTATCTCCGATATAAGCAAGAGTTAAAGCTTGCATTTGATTTGGAGTAGAAAAGTTTTTTTCAGTAAATTTAAAAGCTATTGTTTTTTCCATCGTACACCTTGTTTAGTATCTTCTAATACGATACCTTGTTCTTTTAAATCATCACGAATTTTATCCGCTAGAGCAAAGTTACGATCTTTACGTGCTTGCTCACGTTCAGCAATTAGATTTTCAATATATGCATCATCAAGCTTATTATCTTCTTTAACATTAATTCCAAGGATAGAACTATATGTTTCAAACGCAGCATTAAGAAGCTCTAAAGTTTCTTTATTTACTGTTTCTTTTGAAGTATAAGAGTTAGAGATTCTAACAAGTTCATACCAAGAAGAAAGAGCATTAGCAGTATTGAAATCATCTTGCATATATTCTTCAAATTTTTCTAATTCTTCAGTTACTGCATTAACAACTTCTTTATCTAAAACTTCTTCAGTTGTTTCATTATTTAATCTAAATTGTAGATTTTGATAAGCTGTTTTTAATTTTTCGTAGTTAGTTGTAGCTAGTTCAATATTTTCTAATGTATAGTTAATAGGAGTTCTATAGTGAACTGTAAGCATGAATAAACGTAAGACCATAGGGTCAATTTCAGCTATAATATCTTTAACTAAACGGAAGTTACCAAGACTCTTACTCATTTTAACATTATCAATATTTATAAATGCATTATGCATCCAATAATTACTAAATGGAGCATGATTATGGCACTCAGATTGAGCAATTTCATTTTCGTGGTGAGGGAATGTTAAATCTTGTCCACCAGCATGGATATCAATAGTTTTACCTAATGTTTCTTTTGCCATAACTGAACATTCTATGTGCCAACCAGGACGACCTTCACCAAATGGACTATCCCATTTTACTTCTCCCGGTTTGGCTTTTTTCCAAAGGGCAAAATCAAGGGGATCTTCTTTATGTTCTCCAACTTCAATACGAGCCCCACTAATTAAATCGTCTATAGATTGTTTACTTAACTTACCATAGTCTTCTTTTTTACGAGTTCTAAAGTATACATCTCCATTTGATTCATAAGCAAAACCTTCTTTAACAAGGTCAGCGATAAAATCAATAATTTCTTGCATATATTCTGTTACACGAGGATTTTTTGTAGCACGAGCACATCCTAGTGCATCATAGTCTTTAAAGAAAGCTTCGATATATTTATTAGTAAGTTCAGTTGTTGAAATTCCTTCTTCATTACTAGCTTTGATTATTTTATCATCTACATCAGTAAAGTTAGAGATAAAATCTACTTCGTAGCCACTGTGTTCTAAATATTTACGTACAACGTCAAAAACAATAATAGGACGTGCGTTACCAATATGAATGTAGTTGTAAACAGTAGGTCCACACACATACATTTTCACTTTATTTTCTTCTATAGTCTTAAGTATCTCTTTTTGTTTTGTTAATGTATTATAAAGTTTAATCATATTTTTCTCCTTTACAATTTTTAAAAATTTCATTTCTTCTTTTACTGAAATAAAATTTTCAAGGTTAATTAAATATAAGTACTAAATAAAAATTCATTACTTAAATTTTAACACAAAAAACTTATAAAATGAATTGTTAATTTATATTTTCATATCTCTTGATTTATTTTTTATTTATATTACAATATAAATAAGTATAGAAAAAGGAATATTAGGAAATGCATTTATCAGATACTATTTATACGACAGAAAGACATAAAGAAGCAAAAAATATAATATTACTTATACTAGGAACGGTGCTTTTCTCTATCTATGCAGGATTGTTAATTCCTGTAAATAATATAGGTGCTGGAGGAGCATTAGGTTTAAGTTTAGTATTAAATAAAATATTTGGTATTAAAATAGGTACTGCACAATTTTTACTTAACGTACCGTTGTTTTATATTGGATACAAATATGTAAGTAGGAAATTTGTAGTATTAACTGTGTTTGTAATAAGTACTTCATCATTACTTATTAATAACTTACCAAAATTAATTACTCCTGTACATTTAGGAGATTCTCTAGTAGCTGCAATATTTTGTGGGATTATTTCAGGACTTGCAATGTGTTGTTTATTGGTAGGAGGGGCTTCTACAGGAGGAACAGATATTACAGGTAAATTTATCTCGTATAGATTTAAATATAGTTTACCAACAGTATTTTTAATTCAAGACATAATTATATACATTATCGTCTGGATTTTCTTCGACATAAAATACGTTATGTATGCATTAGTAATGAGTTTTGTACGTAATCAAACAATGAAAGGTGTACAAAAACTATTTTCAGCATATATTCAATGTACTATTATTTGTAAAGCACCAGAGAAAATGGTAGAAGTAATTAATAATACACTACATAGAGGCTCAACAGTAATGGATGTTGAGGGAGGATACTCTCATGAGAAGAAACGTATGATTATTGTAGTTATCCAACAAAATGAAATGTACTTATTAAAAAAACTAGTTGCTAAAAATTGTCCAGAGGCATTTATTACAGTAACTGCAGTAAACACAATTGTAGGTAATTTCAAAGAACACTCATATAGATTATAAACAATAAAAAAAGCATTAGGTAGCGTAAGTTACTTAATGCTTTTTTGTGATGAAATAATAATGAAAATTTATGAAAATAGAAATTTTAATTTTCTTTAAAGTTAAATTTTTGATAGTTTTTATGATTAGAAACAAATAAAAATAAAAAAAAGTTGCAAAATATATTATTTTAACAATGTTTCATAAGATTATGTAAATTGAAAATAAAAATGTGAACAAAGAAAAGCGGATACAATGTTTGGGTTAGGAGGGAATCAAACAATTTACAAACTTATGTTTAAATGATATAATCTTACAGTATGCTAGCGTATACACGTCATATTAAAATATTTTAAAATAAGGAGGTATTAAGATGGTAGGAATTATCATCGCAAGTCACGGTGAATTTGCTGCTGGTATTAAACAATCTGGTACTATGATTTTCGGTGAACAGGAAAAAGTAGAATCAGTAGTATTTATGCCTAGTGAAGGTCCAGATGACTTGCAAAGAAAACTTCAAGAAGCTATAGCTAAAGTAAACTCTGAAGAAATTCTTTTCCTTGTCGATCTTTGGGGTGGAAGTCCATTTAACCAAGCTAACAAATTATTTGAAGAAGCTCCTGAAAAAAGAGCTATCGTAGCTGGACTTAACTTACCAATGTTAATCGAAGCATATGCTAGTCGCTTCACAATGACTACAGCACATGAAATTGCAAAAGCAATTACTCCAACTGCTATAGATGGATGTAAAGTTCGTCCTGAAGAACTACAACCAAAAGCAGAAGTAGCAGAAACAGCTGCAAATGCGGCTCCTCAAGGTGAAATCCCTGAAGGTACTGTGATTGGAGACGGAAAAATTAAATTTGTTTTAGCACGTTTAGATTCACGTCTATTACATGGTCAAGTTGCGACTAACTGGACAAAAGCAACTCAACCAAACAGAATTATCGTAGTTTCAGATAATGTAGCAAAAGATGAACTACGTAAAAAACTTATTGAGCAAGCTGCTCCTCCAGGAGTTCGTGCTCATGTAATTCCACTTGATAAACTTGTTCAAGTGTATAATGATCCACGTTTTGGTGATACAAAAGCATTATTATTATTTGAAACACCTCAAGAGGTACTTTCAGTTATTGAAAAAGGTGTAGAAATTCCAGAACTTAACGTAGGTTCTATGGCACACTCTGCAGGTAAAGTTCAAATTAACAATGTATTATCTGTAGATCAAAACGATGTTGATACTTTCAAAAAGCTTAATGAATTAGGTGTTAAATTTGATGTTCGTAAAGTAGCTAATGATTCACGTTCAGACTTATTTAAACTTATTGAAGCAAAAGCTAGTGAAGGTTTAAAATTATAATTAAATAGTATTTATATTAGGAGGACACTATGGAATTTAGTATTCTAGCAATTATTTTAGTCCTTGTTGTTGCATTTTTAGCAGGTATGGAAAGTATTTTGGACCAATTCCAATTCCACCAACCAATTATTGCTTGTTCATTAATCGGTTTAGCAACAGGACATTTATCAGAAGGTATTATTTTAGGTGGTGCCCTACAATTATTAGCACTTGGATGGGCTAATATTGGGGCTGCAGTTGCTCCTGACGCAGCATTAGCATCAGTAGCATCAGCTATTATTTTCATTAAAGCAGGTGACTTCTCTGACACTGGTCGTCAAATTGCGATTGCAACAGCTGTTACACTAGGTACAGTAGGATTAGTTTTAACTATGTTCGTTCGTACTTTATCAGTTGTTATCGTGCACAGAGCAGACCACGCAGCTGCAAATGGAAACTTCCGCGGAGTTGAATTTTGGCACTATGTAGCACTTGCATGTCAAGGATTACGTGTAGCTATTCCAGCAGGATTACTTATGTTCATCCCATCTTCATCAGTTCAAAAAGCACTTGAGTCATTACCAGCTTGGTTTACAGAAGGTATGACAATTGGTGGGGGAATGGTAGTAGCAGTTGGTTTTGCAATGGTTATTAACTTGATGGCAACTAAAGAAGTATGGCCATTCTTCTTCTTAGGATTTGCATTAGCACCTATTAGCCAATTAACACTTATCGCAATTGGTATCATTGGATTATGTATCGCTATAGTTTACCTAAACCTTTCTAAAAACAAAGGTGGTGGTGGAGATAACTCTTCATCAGGTGATCCATTAGGCGACATCTTAAACGACTATTAATAAGGAGGAACTAAAAATGACAGAGAAAAGAATTACGTTAAGTAAAAAAGATCGTCGTAGTGTAATGCTACGTTCTCAGTTCCTTCAAGGTTCATGGAACTATGAGCGTATGCAAAATGGTGGTTGGGCATTCTCATTAATCCCAGCACTTAGAAAATTATATCCAAATAAAGAAGATGCTTCTGCAGCATTAAAACGTCACTTAGAGTTCTTTAACACTCACCCATATATTGCAGCACCTATCTTAGGGGTCACACTTGCTCTTGAGGAAGATAAAGCAAATGGAGCTGAAATCGAAGATTCAGCAATTCAAGGTGTTAAAGTAGGTATGATGGGACCATTAGCAGGTATTGGAGATCCAGTATTCTGGTTCACAGTACGTCCTATCCTTGGAGCTATTGCAGCATCACTTGCAACAGGTGGTTCAATTATCGCTCCACTATTCTTCTTTATCGCATGGAACGCAATCCGTATAGGATTCTTATGGTATACTCAAGAACTTGGATACAAAAAAGGGTCAGAAATTACAAGTGACCTTTCAGGTGGTTTCTTACAAACTATTACTAAAGGAGCATCTATCCTAGGTATGTTTGTAATGGGGGTATTAGTAATGCGTTGGACTAATATCAAATTCCCATTAGTAGTTTCTAAAGTTCAATTAGCTGATAAGGCGTATATTCACTTCCCAGGAGAAAAAGAACACGTAACAGGTGGAGTATTACAAGATATCGTAACTAAAGCAACAAGTGGAGAGTTCTCATTAACTCCAGAAAAAGTTACAACGTTACAAGACAACTTAAATCAACTAGTTCCTGGATTTGCAGCATTATTATTAACATTCGCATGTATGTGGTTATTAAAACGTAAAGTAAGCCCAGTAGCTATTATCTTTGGATTATTTGCATTAGGTATTTTAGCTCACTTAGCAAAATTAATGTAAAATGTATTAAAAGGGTTGGAACAATTAAGTTTCAACCCTTTTTTTCTTTATTATAATATAGTATAATTATTTTGAGATAAACAAGATAATATTAATGTAAATAAAGAATAATTGGAGGTATTGTAATGGTAGTATCGATGAGCAAGAAAGTCATTTATACGACTAAGGCAAACTGTTTAACTGGTTCTCTTGGTAATAAACACGGTGATGTATTAGTAGGAGATAAATCTTTTGAATTTTATAATCAAAGAAATCCAGAAGATTATATCCAAATACCGTGGGGAGAAATAGAGCGAGTTCGTGCTCAAATGTTCTTCCGTGATAAATATATTAGAGGATTTTTTATAGATACAAAAAGTGCAGGTAGTTTTAACTTTGTGGTAAAAAATGCAGGTAAATGTCTAAAAGAAATGAGAGAGTTTCTTGGAAATGAAAAAATCGTAAGAAATAAACCTTTATTTTCACTTAAAAAATTATTTAAAAAATAAAATAAATACGAGTATAAAATATCTAATCAACTTAAAGGATTTGAATTTTAACTCGTATTTTTTATTATTCTTCAATATTTGAATATAATAGTGCCTCATTATAGTTAAGATCACGTAAAATCTTATCAGCTTCACTATGTTCAATTTTATTATCTAATTTTAATGCTTTAAATCTATCCTTTTGCATTTGAATTGCTTCAGTTTCAAATTCTCTTGATTCTTCGATGTAACTATCTGAAGGAACATTATAAAGAGTATAATCAAAATTATCATAAATATTTTTAAGAAAATCAACTACAAGAGTATTTTCTTTTGTTCGTTGTTCTTCTAGTATGTCCATTGCGTTATAAGTAAGAGTATCTATTATTTCTGCCATATCTTTAGTAAAAGATTGAACTTGAACTCTAATCTGTTCATTTTCTTTTAATCTTTTTTGAAGCCTTTTTCCGTATAAGTTTGAATTATTGTCAGATTCTGCTTCTCTAATTAAATTAAGAACAACTAATAGTCTCTTAAACGTTTTTTCTAGAAAGCTTAAGCGTAAGGTTATAAATAATTGTTTGTAGACTGAGTAAGTAATTAGTTTTCTTAAACGCCAATCCCTTACTTCAAACACTCGTTTTAAAAATCTATTATTATCATATTTGGCAAGTACTTCATTAACTTTTTCCTGTTCTGCTTTTCTAACTAGTTTAGCAAGCTGCTTATTATACTTAATTAATTCCGTTCTATTATTACTAAAGTATATTTGTTGTTCTTGTAATTTTTTTATGGCCACAGCATAACCCATTCTTTCAGAATCGCTATTAAGTTTATTGTAATATTTTTTTTGTAGCTCGTTAATTACATCATTTAATACTATACTGCGTGCATTATTTATATATTCTGTTTCTTCATCTTCAACTTTAATAATAAGTGGTAAGAATATTGTTCCTATTATCATACTAAGTAAGACAACTCCGCTACCTATAAATAATATAGCATTACGAAGAGGGAAGGGCTCGCCTGTAGTTCCAATAGTTAATGGAATCATAAGGGCAGTTGCTAAAGTTACTGTTCCGTGAATACCACATAATGATGTAATCAATGCATATTCAAATCTGCTATAGTTTCCAACATCAAGTTGTTTAGTTTTAAAAAATTCAACAATATTACGTGAAGTTTTAAATGTATGCTGTTGAAATGATACATAAAAAATATAAACAAAAGTAAATCTAGTTATAATTAATGCAATAGCGATTAAAATAACATAGAACATAGCAGTTTGAACGTCAAGGTCAGGATAAGTAATCATATTTCTAAATATACCAGGTAATAAATATCCTAATAATACAAACACAAAACCGTTAAGTACATAAGAAATTGTATCCTGGTTATAGCTGATTGATACTACTGCTTGGTTGTCTAATGAATCACCTTGTCTAAGATATCTTTCAAAGTTAAGTAAAATTCCAGCGAAAACTACGGCTATAATTCCTGAAAGATGGAATTCTTCTGCAATGAAGTAAGTTGCTACCGGTAATATTACTTGGATAATTACCAGTATATTAGGCTCAGTATTTAAGAATTTTCTATTAATAAATTTTATAGAAACAATTATTAAACCAATTAAAACACCTAAAACCATTCCTCCAATCGCAGTAATAAAAAATTCTCTGGAAGATCTAGAAAGTGAGAAAGTTCCAGTAATAATAGATGCTAGAGCTATTTTAAAAGATACGATACCTGCAGCATCATTAAGGAGTGATTCTCCTTCTAAAATGGACATTAGTCCTTTTGGCAACTTCATACCTTTTGTAATAGATTTTACCGCTACTGCATCGGTAGGTGATAGGATAGCGGCTAGTGCAAATGCAGCACCTAAAGATATAGATGGAATAATATAATTAATAAAATAACCAACGACCACTACCGTTGTAATTACTAAACCTACAGCCATGTAAACAATAGGCTTTTTATAAAGCCAAAGCTCACTACGTGATGCTTTGTATGCATCTGTAAATAATAGTGGTGCGATAATTAAAGCCATAAAAGCTTCGGATTCAAATTCAAAATGAAGCGGAATAGCTAAATAAGATACCAAGAATCCTAATATAATTTGGAAAAGTGCTGCTGGAATTCTAGGTATATATTTGTTTAAAAAAGAACCTATTATAACTAGTGTAATAAAAACAGATATTGTAATAAGTATTTCCATCAAAAATCTCCTTGTTAAAATTTTATTATAAAACGAAGAATAGACAATTTTCTCGTATATACAAACCTAATTTTACACAATGTTTTTCTGAAAATCAATATATTAAATTAAACATAAAAAAAGTAGCTTATACATATGTATAAACTACTTTTAAAAGTTTAATATTATTTGTTAGCTTTTCTTCTAGAAATAACTAGAGATGTTGCAGCTAATAGTCCTAGACCAACCATTGAAGCGTCAGTAGTAGTACCTGTATTTGGTAATGTTTTAACATTTCCTTTAATAGCACTAGCTGTTCTGAAGTGTTTAACTTCTTTATTAGCATTAGCTACTTGTAATTCAGGAAGAGCATCTTGAACAGCAGCTTGACCAGTTTGGTGACTAACACCATCTTTATCAGTAATTACCTTACCATCATTAACTGGTTTAGCTGGTTTTGTTTCTGGAACAAATGGTTTAATACCAGGAATAATACGAGAGTATGGGAATGGATCTTGGTAAGCAAGGAATTGCTCAGGAGATAGTTGTTTAATATAGTTAACAACAACATCATCCATTGTAGCTCCACCTTCGTTACGAGCTCCACCTAACATTGTATAACCGTCACCACCAACAGCTAAGAAGTCATTTGTTGCAACATAGTATGTTCTATTAGGATCAAGAGGCTCAAATTCACCAGTTTTTTTGTTTAAAACATGAATAGAAAGAACTCTGTCTCCAGCTTTTCTATGTGGGTCAAAAACAACTTTAATTGAACTAGATGATTGTAAGAATCCACCGTTGCTTCCTAGTTGTGGTTTTCCTTGAGCGTCAAGTTCTTCTTTACCATCTTTTTCATTTATAAGAGCTCTTAATGAGTGTTCGTACATTTTCTTAACATCAGAACCTTTAACTTGGATTTGAGTAAGTTGGTTACCGAATGGCATAACTTTTATAATATCTCCAACAGTAACAGGTAAATCTTTGTTAAGAGTAGTACGGATACCACCACCGTTTGTAACAGCAAAGTCACTTTCGTGATCAAACTTAGTTGAGTTGTAAAGTGCATCAGCGATTAAGTTACCTAAGTTAGTTTCTTTAGTACGAACATTTTCACTAGTTCCTTCTAAAGTATAAGGAGATTTGTCAATTACAACAACATTTCCTTTAGCAGCAAATTCATCTTGTGCAGCTTTAACGATTTTTTCAACATTAGCATCTGGAGTTAAATCTTTAGCATTATCTTTAGCAGATAACATCACAGATTTAAAGTTTTCGATTTTTTTAGTATCTTTGTTATAATCGAAAGTCATTTTTCCAACGTATTCTAAGTATGATTTAGCTTGCACGTGGTGTACAGGAGAGCTTGCCTCATCTTGAATAAGTTGGTGTGAGTGTCCATCTATTACAAAAATAGAAGTTCCAGCAAATAAAGGATTTGCTTTTAAAGCAGCTGCTAGTGCAGAACCTTTTTCATCTTCTAATGTAGTAGTATCATCTCCTAAGTGGGCAAGAACAGCTATGAAATCTACTTTATCTTTAATTCTAGTGATTTCATTTGTAACCTCTGGAATAGGTTTTTTAAATGTTACACCTTTAATTCCAGTTGGGTTAGTTTTTGTTGCTGTTTCAGGAGTAGTAACTCCGACAATACCAATTTTAACACCATTTTCGTTTATAATAGTAGAAGGTTCAAAAAGACGTTTTCCATCTTTATAAACGTTTGTAGAAAGAATAGGGAAGTTTAACCACCCACCATTTTGAGGGTTATTTTTGTATTTTTCTACAGTATCTAATCCAAAATCGAACTCATGGTTACCAGCAGCCATAGCTTTATAACCAATTTCATTCATAGCTTTTGCCATATCTTGACCTTTAGATTGGTTAGAAACTGGTAAACCTTGGAATGCATCCCCGGCATCTAAGGCGATAACAGTTCTATCTGGATTTTCTTTCTTCTCTTTATCGATAAGTGCCTTTTCGCGAGCAGAACCGAAAGAAGACGGTTTTCCTTTATATTCTTCATAACCAAGACGACCATGCATGTCGTTAGTATGGAAAATAGTAAAAGGAACTTTATTATCAGCAAGTGCAAACGAAGAAGTAAATACTTGTGATAATAGAATAAAGAACGTAAGTAGAAATACTACTACTTTTGATGATCTTATTCTCATTATAATATCCTCCGAAATTTATATATTCGCATTAAAAAAAACGCATACTCCAATTATATCACAAATAATAAAAATATATAGTATAAATTTAAGAAAATTGAGAGAAACTATAAAATGAAAACTTAGTGAAAATATGTGGAAAATAAATGAAAATTACTTACATTTACAAGTGCTATATATTAATAAATATAATATAATTTTTAAATAGTAAAAGAAATAGTTAAAGTATTCGTAGGAATCTAATAGTAAAATAGCGTAGCAGCAATAAGACTGTTACGCTATTTTCTAATTCTATTATATCTTTTCACTAATACTACTAACTTTATCTAGTATTTCATCAAGACTAAAGTATCCACTT
>ERZ773018.608-NODE-608-length-20561-cov-23.193992_pt1 | contig 20561 bp, 18 predicted proteins | sample MGYA00580840_ERZ773018 | MGnify/ENA primary metagenome ERZ773018 (study PRJEB29015, sample SAMEA2738125) | human oral metagenome | biome: human oral; feature: human-associated habitat; material: saliva | place: China | collected 2256 ... | reverse complement strand
AAGGAAACAATAACCAAGCAGGATGTTTCTGCTACTGTAATGGTAAAACTTGGACCCCTATGACCCCTAGTAATAGATGCGCTAAGGTGTGTAAGGTTTTATAGTAAAGATTTATTTTGCTTAAAAAAAGACCTGATGGAAATTCAGGTTTTTATTTTTAGAAATCAAAAAAATCTGAGCTTTAAGACTCAGATCTTTAAAAGAGTAAGAAGTTCTTTAGAATGTTACGTCTTCATCATCTTCTGAAACGTTTTCTGAAGTATATTCAGCTCTAGGAGCTCTATTTGGATTTTCTTTTGCAAAGTCAACTTTGATTGCTCTTCCCCAAACTTCTACTCCATCCATTTCAGCTTTAGCCTTTGCTGCATCATCTGCGTTTGCAAATTCTACAAATCAAAATCCTTTACTCCTTGGAGGTTTTGTTGTTTGGTCAAGATTTACTCTTGCAAATACAACTTCTCCAAATCTTGAGAATTCAGTTTTGAGGTCATTTCCCCTCATTTTCCAGTTCAATCAACCCACGAACAACTTTGTTTGGCTGATTACCATTTCTTCTGTCATTTAACCGAAAGAATAATAAATTAAAGAATCGCTTCAACAGCGATAAATTCAGTATATGATTTAGTCTTAATTTTACAAATCATTTTACAAAAAAAGAACAAAAGTCGTCGAAATTTGCTTTACATTTTTTTCTGAGTATAATAAGTATGAAATTTTATTCTTTATTAAAGCTTCTATGGCAGATAATAACCAGAATCCAGCAACTTCTGTTGCAAGTACTGTTATAAATCAAGAAAATTCTCAAGAAAACTGAATCAAGAATTCTTTTTTTTGAGGAAATGAAGCAGTTTTTGAGAATTTAGAGAAGTTTGAAAGAATCTCTAATCCTACTGATGAAAATCAGGATTTTGATTTTTCTTTTACCGATGAGGAGCAAGGAACTCCAGAACCTGATCAGAATATAAATGACGAAGAAAACACAGATGTTTTACAAGGAGCTTGACTTGATACGATGTTTACAGCTTCAGCTCCAGAAGAAAAACCGCTTGATCCTATGAATACTCTTTATGATCAGCCAGATGAAAATATTTCGTCTCCTTCTGAAGAAGCTTGATTACAAGTTGAAATTTTGCCTCAGGAGAATGAAAATAGTGAGGAAAAAGAAGCAGAAGAGGAGTATTTACCTGTGCAATCTTTTGAAAATGAAAGTTTTGAAAAAAACTCTGAAATTGTAGAGGATCAGACAGAAGAGGTACAGGAGGTTTCTTCTGATGAGGAAACTAAAGGAGATGATTCTGTTTCTTCTGAAGATACAGCTGCCCAATGAAAAGAGAATTCAGAACTAGAAGATATTTCTTTTTCTCAGTCAGAGGATAATATTTCTCTTGAAAATGAGAATGATGAAGCTGTAGAAAACGAAAACATGGAACAAAGCTGAGAACAAATTGCTGCTCTTGAAATGGAATCTGAGTCAAAGCGTGAACTTTCTGATCTTATGAAAAAGTATGAGGAACTTTTTGCTATGGGAAAGAGGATTTTGAAACTAGAAAATAAAATTAGTAAAGAAGAAAAATCTGTTTTTGAGATTCTTGGTAATAATACAGAAAAGAGTATGATTATCTATGAAATTTCTCCTCTAAGAGATGAGTATGAAAGAGCTACTTTGACACTTATTAAAACAGAAAAAGATTTTGTTCGTAATGAAGAGTCACAACATACGCTTACCTTCTCTTCTCAGGAAACAGAAAAAAATCTGTTGATTACTGTTGATAACCAGCTTTTGTATGAAGAAGAAAAAGATCTCCAAGATCCAGTTAAAGCCATGCAAGTGAGTGATAAGATCAATAAATTTAGTTTTCTTTTTGAACAAAGACTTAGGGAATTGGAGGAAGAATGGGAAAAAATTAAAGCAGAAAAAGAAAGAATAAAACCTTTTCGTGATATTTTTAGAAACTTTTAATCCTAAATAAGATATAGAATTTTAGGAAGGATTGATAAATATTAATTAGATTTCAAAAATATAATTAAGAGGGCCGTTATTTATGCTTGAAATAAGCATATCTGCTCAAAATTCTCAGCTTTTGACCTTAAATTCTTTCTCTTCTAAGTTTGTAAGGAAAAAGTCATAAACTTCTTTTGCAAAGCCATAGTTTCCACTCTGTGAAAAATCAATTTTCGTGCCGTTTTTATAGCTTCCAAAAAGGGTAAAATTCGAAATCACCAAAAGTTCGCTTCCCACCTCATGGAGAGGGATTTCTATTTTCCCTTCAGCAGAGGAGAGGAGTTTGAGTGTCGTAAGTTTGCTTGTGAATTTATCAATCGCAGTTTTTCGGTCTGAACGGGATTCATCAGGCTTTCCGACTCAGAAATAGATCAGCATTCAGATTCAGATTTTTTCTGTTTTTAGGCATTCTTGATAGCTTTCATCAGCATAGACTTGAACTTCAGCTGAAGAAACGGATTGGAGAATGAGTTTCATAAGTAGGTGTTGAAATAAATTACCATCTTTTCCAGCTTGGGCAGGCTTGTTGCACATTGATATGCGCGAAACCTTCGTGCTGAATGGCTTGTATTATGGTTTCTTTGAGAGTTTTGAGATCCTTATCTACAACCGTTTTTACAAAGCTACAACCTGCTGTTTCCACCAAATGTACGGGATGAAGAGGAGGGAGAGTATTCCCCTCAGGCGTAGACTTGGTTTTCGCTCAAAGGGGCGTCGTCGCAGAAGCTTGTCCTGTGGTAAGGGCATAGTTTTCATTGTCACAGGTAATATGCACAAAAGGCAGATTTCTCCTCGCAGCATGGAGCAGATGCCCAAGTCCGATCCCATAACTATCGCCATCTCCAGAAACGGAAATCACAGTCAGATCAGGATTTGCGAGCTTTATCCCTGTTGCAAAAGGGATTCCTCTTCCATGCAGGGTTTCTGCACCATAGCCTTCCATATATTGACTCATTTTACTATTGCAGCCGATCCCAGTTACAATCACGGTTTTATGCGTTGGGATTTTCAGCTCGGCAAGGGCTTGTTTAAGCGCGAGGTGAATGAGGAAGTTTCCGCATCCTGGACATCGCTGGATTTTATTTAAATTCGTTCTCATAGCTAATAATCAAGTATAAAAGTCAGATTTTTAAATTCTTTTTTAAACTACATTTACCCATAGTAAAAATTAATTATAGTTTTGCAATCTGTGTGACTTTCTTGAGGTATTGGGATTGTTTATAGCTTGATTGTTTCCTTGGTCTAGATCAAAAAACATTGAAAGATTTTAGATTAATACCAACAAATCCCATTCTTCCAAATTTTCGATTCAGCCATGTCCCGATTAAAGCAAGTTTCATTGCCCATTTTGGACCTCAAGTGTTACAGAAGATACGGGCAGTTTTTCCTTTAAGGAATTTTGTAGGTTGGAGTGATCATACTTTATGTTTATAGGCAAATCCACTAGTCATAGTAGTATCTAACCAATTTTTTAAAATAGCGGGCATATCAAATCGCCATATAGGAAATATGAAAACAATTTCATCTGCCCATTTGACTTTACTTTGCATAATTAGAGTTTCTTTATTAATAATTGGCTTGCCATTTTCATCAAATTTTAAATAGTCTTGATGGTATTCTGGAGAGTAAAGATCGATAGTTTCCACATTTTTACCTACCTTTTCTGCCGATATTCTATATTTATGCTCGATAAGATATGAAAAAGAAGTCTTTTCAGGATTGGCTAAGATGATTAAAATATTTTTATTTTTTTCTTTCATGTGTTGATTTTTTAAAATAAAAGATAGTTATTTAACCTCTTCTTCAAAAATTGGATATAAGGTTACTTTCCTTTGATGAGAAATCTTAGACTTCCACTCGCCATACAGCTCACATTCCTTACTCACCAAATCTTCCAAAATCCCACTCTGATTCATTTCTACAAAAATCAGCCTTTTAATCTTTTTTGCATGTTCATCAAGGAAAGCTTTCAATCTTGGATCAAAAGGGGAAAGCGATTTGATCACAATCAGTCCCATGTCCGCTTTGCCTTTGATATGTTGCTCTAGAGCATAACGGTTGATTCCCATCGTGATATAGAAAGTTTCCGCATCAGGATTGATGATTTCATAGCCATAAAAATCTGAATTGAACTCTTGTTCCACGAAAGTCTTCAGTTTTTGAGCTCTTTTCTCCATCATTTTGCCTTTCATGGTCGGTTCTTCATTGGTGCTTCCGTATTCATCATGCTCATAGGAAGTTGCAATAAAGGTCGTACGCTCAGTTCACGGCACACTATAAGGAGAGATCCCATCAGGACTAAATTCGTATCTTTTGAACTGATCTTCAGCTGTAGAGTCAGCTTTTTTACCTCTTTTTATCGGTTCAGCAAGGAGTTTTTGCGGATCAATGCTCACATAAGACTCTGAAAGCTGTTTATCGCTGAGGAGAATCACAGGATGCTGATACTGATCCGACCAGTTCAGCGTCTTCCCAGCGAAAGAATAGGCCTCTTCAAAAGTAGAGGGATAAAGCACAATCGGTTTCGTATCTCCAAAACTCGCATGCAAAGCGTAATTCACATCGCCCTGTCCTGTAAAAGTCGGAGTTCCAGTGCTTGGACCATCTCTCTGAGCAAGCACATAAACGCCCCCAAGTTCCGCTTGATTTGAAAAGGAAATAGACTCGCTCATCAGTGCAAATCCGCCTCCACTGGTTCCACACATTGCTCTTTTTCCAGCAAATTTCGCACCGAGCATCGCCATACTAACCGCGATTTCATCTTCTCCCTGAAAGAAGCTTACTTTGGCATCTTTCACGACCTCATCAATGATAGAGGAGGCAGGCGTCATCGGATAGGCAGCGTAAAAATCCAGTCCGCTTGCGATTGCTCCCTTTGCAATGAGCTCATTTCCGTACATAAACTGCTTCGGAGTTCAGATTGCTTTACTACAGTTTACAATATCGCAGTCTTCACCGCAGTTTTGAATAATATACTGATAACCTGCTTCCAAATCCAAAAAATTCTGATTCATCACCTCAGGGGAGAACTCCTTTTCAGAGAATTGCTGTTCCAAGAACGCTTTCCCTTCCTCCAAGCTGATCCCAAAAATTTTGAGAGCCGCTCCGAGGGTAAAGGTATTCTTGTATTTACACTTCTCATCTTTGATCATAAAAACCCTTTTCAAATCGTAGATGCTTTCATTCTTGCTGACTGCATAGGGATCATAAGCAAGGAAATAATCAATCTGCCTACGAATAAAGGGCTGCTCCTCATCAGAAATATAGAGAAAAAAGCAGTTATTATCTCCTTTGATGATAGAGGCGTATTCTTTGTCACCAAGCACTGTGTAGCCTTTTTGGGCAAGCAGTTCAGCAAGAAGGATTCCTGCCGTATTTACTCCAGACCCAGCCGGTCCAGAAAATCAGATACTAATTTGCATTGTTTGAGTTATTAGTTAAAAGTTCAAAGTTCAAGATTGTAATTTATAGACTGAGAAAAGTATACGGAAATGATTCTTATTTTCAAAAAAAAACTGAAGACTGATTCAGCTTTTGCTTGACATTTTTTATAAAGAAAAAAGGAACTAAGGTAAATCTTACCATTAGTTCCTTAGCTTAATTACTATCGAATCATTGCTAATGCTTGATAGTAATCTTTCTCTGTGCAAAATGCTTTTCCTAAAGGGAAAGCATAAATCTTTGTTTTGTTCTTTGTAACCTTAATGATTACTACCGGCAAGCCTTCTTGTTTGTAAACTTGGACGTTTTCGGGAAGAGAGCTTCCTTCCGAATACTTCCATTCCTTGGTTATAACTGGGGTAAATCCCTTAATAATGATAAAATCTCCAGGAATGACCGCTACTTTTTTAGCCTGATTCAATGTAAATACTTTTTGAATTTTGTTCATAATTTTTAGAATTTTATTTATATGTTTTTATTGACAAGCGAAATATATATATAAATTAAAACGAATGTCAATAAAAAGTGCTTTGATTTTTTATTTCCTTATTTCTTCAATCAACTCTGGGAATTTAGGTTGATTGATATGTTGTCTATCTTCAAAAATAATAAATTTTGCACTTGGAAGCTCGGCTTTTATTTTTTCGCTATGAGAAAAAGGGACACAAGGATCGTCTTTGGAATGCCGTAGGAAAATCTGATTTGTTCTTTTTTCTAGGTTTTTTACAATACTCAGATCATAAGCGAAATCTCATAGATAGTTATCTCCTTCATTGAGTCCTTGCTGATCTAATGCAGGAGCAACCAAATGCAACTGAGAAATACTAAGAGGAAACTGGTTTTCTCAAAGGTATTTGATCAGAAACATCGCACCAAGTGAATGGCCGATCGCAATCAACTTTTCTGAGTCTAAAAAAGGAAGATATTTCTCAAACCAAAGTTTCCAAGCACTATAACGAGCCATATCTTTGTTTGGCATTTCAGGCTTTATTACCTTAAATTCTGGTAATTGTTCTTGGAGCGTCATTCTTCGTCTTTTCTTTTCCTCAAATGGGTTAACTTCTCGTGTTGCCATTGTTTTTAGGAGTTCGTCATTATCTTTTATTAAGTTTCATCCGTGAATAAAGAGGACTTGTTTCATGAGCTAGGAGAGAAAGAGTAAAATCATCCCTGACTATAAAAGAAATTTCTGTAAAATCAAGAAAAAAAAGAAGTCAGATTTTGACCTCTTTTTTGTTTATTTCCCATGCCTAATATGCCCGGTAGGATGATAATCAAGAGCGGTTATTAGCTCTCAATTTCTCTTCTTATTATCTCTTTCCTTTTTCAAGGCTACAATTTGTCTTTGTCTTTGCCTTTTCAGAGATTCTTCTATTTTGCGATTGATTTTCCCTTTATTCATTGCCAACTTTTATACTAAAATCTAAATAATCTTAATTTCTATTGCCAATACTCCAAATTTTGCTTCTTGATCTGGAGTATAAAACTTATGATAGACAGCAACTCATTTTTGGATATCTTGAATTCAAGGCAAAACATGTTTGAGTCATTCATTTTCCAATAGGACTAAGCTGTTTATAACAACTCTTAAATATATCAATCAATTCTTCTTTTGTATACATAGATAATTTTTTTAAACCATATTCATTGACTATATTAATCTTAGAATTAATATAGTCTTGTAACGCTTCCATACCTATTATTTATAAACATCTAAAACTCACAAGTCTTGGGAGCTCTTGGAAAAGGAATCACATCACGAATATTCTCCATTCCAGTTACATACATCACTAGCCTCTCAAATCCAACTCCAAATCCTGCATGAGGCACCGTTCCGTATCTTCTCAAATCAAGGAACCAGCTATACGCTTCGGTATCAAGATCCATTTCCTCCATTCTTTTCTTGAGCTTTTCAAAATCATCTTCTCTTTGACTTCCTCCGATTAATTCTCATACTCCTGGAACGAGCAAATCCATCGCTCTTACTGTTTTTTCATCATCATTAAGCTTCATGTAGAATGCTTTAATATCTTTTGGATAATCAGTTACAAAAACCGGACCATTAAACACTTTTTCTGACAAATATCTTTCGTGTTCAGTCTGCAAATCAATTCCCCATTCAGGTTGATAATCAAATTTCTGACCAGATTTTTTCAAAAGCTCTATTGCTTCAGTGTAGGTCACTCTTCAAAACGAAGCATTGACTAAGGTTTCAAGTCTGGCTTTTACCCCTGGCATAATAAACTTATCAAAGAAATCCATCTCTGCTTCGGCATTTTCTAGTACATAACGGAAAGCATATTTGAGTAAATCTTCAGCAAGTTGCATATTATCAGTTAAATCAGCGAAAGCAATTTCAGGCTCAATCATCCAAAATTCTGAAAGATGTCTTGTGGTATTTGAGTTTTCAGCACGAAAAGTAGGTCCGAAGGTGTAAATCTTTCCGAAAGCAGTTGCGAAAGTTTCGCCCTCGAGCTGACCACTCACCGTAAGTGAAGCCTGCTTCCCAAAGAAATCCTTACTAAAGTCAATAGATCAGTCTTCCTTTTTTGGTGGATTTTTGAGATCAAGGGTCGTTACTTGAAACATTTCTCCAGCTCCTTCACAGTCACTTGCGGTAATAAGTGGGGTATGAGCCCAGATAAATCCGTTTTTGTTGAAGAAATCGTGGATAGCAAAGGCAAGGAGACTTCTTATTCTAAATACAGCGGAAAAGGTATTAGTTCTTGGCCTCAAATGAGCAATAGTTCTGAGATATTCAAAAGAATGTCTTTTTTTCTGAAGTGGGAAAGTTTCATCTGCTTTTCCAATGAGGGTAATTTTGCTTGCTTTAAGTTCAAAAGCTTGTTTTGCTCACTTGGATTTCACGAGTTCCCCTTGTACTTCAATACTGCTTCCTGTGGTAAATTTACAGATTTCTTCAAAATTATTTAAGCTTGATTCAAAGACAATTTGGAGGTTCTTGAGATATGAACCATCATTAAGCTCAATAAATCCAAAGACCTTAGAATCCCTAAGACTTCTTATTCGTCCATTTACAAAAATTTGACTCCCAATTAATTTTTCATAGGATTGATAAATAGTTTTGATGCTTGTTATTTGCATATTTTTTAATCTAAAAAAATAAATCAAATTTTTTATAGCCAATTTGGCTTCACTTGCAAGGGAAAGCTTATTTTTTTGTCTTTAAAAAATCGCTAAGGATTTAGTTAGGAAGAAATATTTTTCAGAAAAACGGAGCAGGTTTTCTTATTTATTTTTCATTTTATGTCTGATAAATTCAATGATCATTGGTAAAAGGGAAAGTATGATAATGGCAAAAATAATCAGAGTAAACCTCTTTTGTACTACTTCAAGGCTTCCAAAAAAATAACCAGCATAAGTGAAAAGTGTTGTTCGTAATGCTGCCCCTATGAGATTGAAAGAAATAAAATGTTTATAGGTCATCTCTCCAATCCCAGCTACAAAAGGCGCAAAAGTTCTGATAATAGGGATAAATCTTGCATAAATAATTGTTTTTCATCCATGTTTTTCATAGAAATGATGCGTTTTTTCCAAATGTTCTTTTTTGATTCGTTTATATTTTTCACTGAAAACTTTTGGTCAGAGAATTTTTCAGATTTCATAATTTACAGTATCACCAAGTACTGCAGCACAAAAAACAATAATCCAGATAATATGCACATTGATTCCATTTTCAGGATTTCCTGCCAAAGCCCCAGCAGCAAAAAGTAGTGAATCGCCAGGTAAAAATGGCATAATCACAAGACCAGTTTCAATAAAGATAATAACAAATAAAATCCCATAAATTCGCATTCCATACTCAATAAAAAGTTGAGCAAGGTGCTTATCAATATGCATAATAAAATCAATAAGATATTTTATTGTTGAAAGAAGAGTATTCATAACTAAAGTTTCAAAAAAATAAAAAATTAGAATTTTTTTTATTGTAAGGCTCGCATAAAAATTGCCGAACTTTGACCAATATTGAGGCTTTCTTTAATCCCATGCATCGGAATAAAAACGACTTCATCTACGGTATTCAAGGTTTGAGAGAGAACCCCTTCTACCTCATTTCAAAAGATAATTGCAAGATTTCAGTCAGATTTTGAATTGTAGGCGTCAAGGGATGTAGCTTCAGGAGTTATTTCTGCTGCAATAATAGATATTCAGAGTTTCTTTGCCTCAAGAATCGCATCTTCTGTATAGTTAAACTGTTTCAAATGAACATGATCTTCGGCTCCAAGTGAGGTTTTCTTAACTTTTGGGTTATCAAGCGGGCTAGGAGAGTAACCAGTTAACCATACCTCTCGTCCTAGAGCATCAGCAGTTCTAATACAATTTCAAACATTGTAAGCGGAGCGGATATTCTCTAGGATAATAATTTTTCTTCACATATAAAAGAGTAAGGCATAAAAATTCGAGGAAAATGTAACAAAATACAAAAATAATGCAAGTCAAATATAGAAAAAGAAAATCTCTCTTGAAAAAAGTCTGAGTTTAGTTATCTTTTTATCCGATTTATCTCATTCAAAATTTTCCCATGGCAAAAAAATTCTATATCACGACAGCAATTGCTTATATGAATGCAGGTCCTCATGCAGGGCATGCTTTAGAGATTATTCAGACTGATGCTTTGGCGAGGATGTGGAGATTTCTCGGGTATGAGGTGATTTTTCAGACGGGAAGTGATGATCATGGGATGAAGATCCGAAATGCTTCTAAGCAAGCTGGATTAGAGGTTCATGATTTTGTTAATCAAAATACTCAGCTTTTTAAGTCTTTATATAGTAAGCTTGGGATTTCTTATGATGTATTTCAGCAGACTTCTAGTAAAGAACTGCATTATCCTTGAGCTCAATTGATGCGAAAAAAGCTCGTTGAAGCTGGAGATCTTTACAAAAAATCTTATAAAGGCTTGTATTGTGAGGGCTGTGAGGCACTTAAGTTAGAAAAGGATCTCATTGATGGGAAATGTCCTGATCATCCCAATAAAGATCTGCAGGAAATTGAGGAGGAGAACTACTTTTTCAAGCTCTCAAAATACAAAGACCAAGTCGCTCAGCTTATCAAAGATGGAGTCTATCAGATTGAGCCTGAAGTCAGAAAAAATGAAATCCTTGCTTTCTTGGAAAAGGCCGAAGATGTGAGTTTTTCTCGTCAGAAAGCGAAGATGCCGTGGGGAATTCCGGTTCCTTGAGATGAGGAGCATGTGATGTATGTGTGGTGTGATGCTTTGACCAATTATTTGACCGGACAGGGATTTGGGCGTAATGATCAACGAGAAGCAATTTGGCCTGCAGATGTGCATGTGATTGGGAAAGATATTCTCAGATTTCATGCTGCTTTTTGGCCTGCAATGCTGATTTCTGCTAAGCTTCCTTTACCAAAAACCTTGCTTGCTCACGGACATTTGACACTCAATGGTGCGAAAATGTCCAAATCTACTGGGAATGTCCTTGATCCTGAAGCGGTAATTGAACAGTATGGTAGAGATCCTTTTGTATTTAATTTACTTTACGATGTTTCGCTCAATGCTGATGGAGATTTCTCTATGGAGAGGCTTGCAAATGTTTATAATAGTATGCTGATCGGTGCTTGGGGGAATCTCGTGAATAGAGTAGTCAGTCTTTGTGGAAAGTATGGAATCACTCATTGAAAAGCTGATCCTGAACTCTTGAAATTACGAAATGAAAGTGATGAGGATCTGAATTTTGAAACTTTTTTGCAGAAGATAGAAGCCCGTTACCTTAAGACTTTTGATTTGCAAGGGTATTTGCAGGATTGGTACCGCATCGTGCAGAAGGCGAATGAATTTATTACGAAAGCTGAACCTTGGAAAAAATGGAAAGACGAGGCAACGAAAGCTGAAGCTGAAAGAGATTTACAGTTTTTGCTTTATGTAGTGAAAAATCTGACCCTTCTCTCTGCTCCAATCCTTACCATCGGTTTTGATAAGTTGAAAACAATCTTGGGCATTGAGGCTTTGCAAGCGATTGATACGAGCAAAAATTTAGATTTCTCACTGGTGCAGTCGGCTTTTGATTTGAAAGAGTTTAGTGTAGATTTGAAGCCTGAAATCTTATATGCGAGAGTAGAGATGTAATCTAATTGTTATAATTTTTAGTATTGAAAAATCCCTTGACTAACAGCCAGGGATTCTTTTGGGGACTGTTATCTCCCCATTTATGAGGTAAATACCTCCATTATCAATATGGCAAACATGTATTTCCCCATCCTTTCCTATTTGTAATTCTTCTTCATGCATATTTTTTTGTTTTTTAAATTTACAGAAGGATTATATTTAATTGCTATAAGATTACAACTATTATTTTGTTTGTAAAGCAGATTTTAAAAGAAAAAAATTACGACATCAAAAAATCCTCAAAATGTGCTAACGAAAGGCTAGAGGATTTTTTCTTTTTAGTCTTGTTTTTTTTTGTTGCAAAGTTATTCTCTAGTTGCAATAAAATAAAAAACTAAATAAAAGATTTAATTTCCTTCATCGTGAGGAGTTCTCATTGATAAGGGAATGATAAATCAAGTAATCTACCCTGATGAACGTTTATCACTTATCACTTGGAACCGATTTTGTTTATTTGTTGAAGAAAGCAGAAGGCTTTTTACTCTTGGTAGCTTAAGTTATCAGGACTAAAAAACCCACTGTATTCTAAGGGTTTGCTTTTCGGTTCCAGGTACTCATCTGGACCAGAAGTATTTCTTCTTGGTCTTTTTTTTACTTGAAATTTTAAGGCAATCCCTTAGAGTTGAGTCAGCTTTATTTTCTCTTTTTTCTTATGACTGAAAATAAAAAAACTGAAGAAAAACTTTCAAAAAATCTTGAAAATCCTCTTTTAGAAGCAGTAAAATCTAATGATTTAAGCACAGCGATGTCTTCTACACCTCAAAAAAAGAAAATTCTTCCAAATCAGATTCCTCCTTCTTTGGATAAGTTTGAAAATGCTTTGAGTGGAGAAAGGGAGGAGAGGTAGTTTTTAAATCATTTTATTCAAATAATGGAGAAAAGGGTGGTTGTAAAACATGAATACTGCATTCATTGTTGAGTTTGTGTAATGCAGTGATACTGTCTTGTAAAGGATGGAAAAAAATATGTTAAGGCTGATCTCCCCAAAGAAAAATGGTCAGAAGCTGAGATGAATTGCCCTATTTGAGCGATTCAGCAAGTAGAGGAAGAGTGTCAAGAATAAGCTTTATTTACTTCTTTTTTCCTTATAAACGAGAAGATTAGAATGCGAGATTAGATTCTTCACTGTGTTCAGAATAACAAAGCGGATTGTCTTCCTGATCGATAGCGAAGGATATAAAATTATTAGCATATTTCTTTAATTTTTTATTGATAATAACTGTATTTTATCTTTTTTATAGAACTAGACAATGTTGACATTAATCCAGCAGATTCAAAGTAAAACTTGAATAGAAACTTGAGTAATTAGCAATATTATTCAGCTTTTAGATGAAGGGAATACGGTTCCTTTTATTGCTCGTTATCGTAAGGAAATGACCAAGGGGGCTACTGATGAGCAACTTCGTGACTTTTTTGAACTCTATAGTTATACGAAAAATCTTGAAGCGAGAAAACAAGATGTGATCCGTTTGATTGATGAGAAAGGTTTGCTTACTGAAGAGTTGAAAAATCAGATTTTAGCTGCTGAAACGCTTGCGAGAGTAGAGGATCTCTATAGACCTTTTAAAGAAAAGAAAAATACCAAAGCAACCATAGCAAAAGCAAAAGGACTAGAATCTCTTGCAAAAATTCTTGCGAAAGCAGAACTTTCAAAAGAAGCATTTGAAGTGAAAGCAGACGAATTTATCAAAGATACAGGAAACGAGAAAACGAGCGTAAAAGACAGAACAGAAGCGATCCAAGGAGCAAAAGATATTATCGCTGAAGAAGTTTCTGATCATGCAGACTTGAGATCAGATTTGAAAAATTTTGAAGAACAGCATGCTTTATTAGAGACGAAGGCAACTAAGACTTTTGAGGAAAATGGAGTCTATAAAATCTATCAAAATTATAGTAAAAAGCTTTTTGATATGCCTTCGTATGCATATCTCGCGGTAAGTAGAGCGGAGAAGGAGAAACAGCTTTCCGTGAAATTACAGTTCTCTCAGGAGAAAATTTTAGCCTTTTCTGCTCAGTATTTTATTCCAAAAAATGCAAATACTTCTGTAGTGTATTTACAAGAGGCGGTTGATGATGGTCTTTCTAGGTTGCTTTTACCTTCATTAGAAAGGGAATTGAGAAGCGACAAAAAGAGGCGAGCTGATGAATCAGCAATCAAAGTTTTTGGAGAAAATCTCAAACAACTTTTGCTTACTCCTCCAGTGCAAGGATTGACGCTTCTCGGTTTTGATCCTGCTTTTAGAACTGGGTGTAAACTTGCCATAATAGACAAAACTTGAAAGTTTGTAGACAAAAGCGTAATCTATCCGACAGAACCACAGAAGAAAATCGCAGAAGCTGAGCATACTTTACTTGATTTAGTGAAGAAATATCAGGTTGACCTTATTGTTATTGGAAATGGGACGGCTTCTAGGGAATCAGAAAAAGTTGTTGCGGATTTTATCAGAAAACACAAGCTGAAACTTCAATATATGATTACTTCTGAGGCTGGAGCTTCGGTGTATTCTGCTTCAGAACTAGCACAACAGGAATATCCTGATTTAGATGTTACGATTAGAGGGGCGATCAGTATCGCTCATAGAGTGCAGAATCCGCTTGCTGAATTAACAAAAATTGATCCAAAGGCGATCGGAGTGGGGCAGTATCAGCACGATGTAGATCAGAAATTCCTGAAAGAAAAGCTCAATGAAAAGGTTGAAGATGTGGTAAATGCGGTTGGAGTTGATGTAAACACCGCGAGTTATACCTTATTGCAATATATCGCTGGGCTTTCTTTGTCGGTTGCCAAAAATATCGTTGCGTATAGAGATGAGAACTGAGCTTTTACTGATAAGAAGCAGATCAAAAAAGTGAAAGGACTTTGACCAAAAGCTTATGAGCAAGCGATCGGTTTTCTGAGGATTAAGGAGGGAAAAGAGCCTTTGGATGCGACGGGGATTCATCCTGATCACTACAAACAGATTTCAGCTTTTATTGAAGAGGAATTAGGAATAAAAAAGAAAAATCTGACACTTCCTCTGGAGTTTTCTGATTATTCAGAGCAAGAGATTCAGCAGTTTGCTCAAAAATATGAGCTTGGTTTTGAAACAATGGAAGACTGCTTGAAAGAACTGAAAAGACCAGGCTTAGATCCTAGAGAAGAGCTAGAAAAACCGTGCTTTAAATCTGATATTTTGGATATAAAAGATGTGCAGATTGGGATGAAATTGCAGGGAATTGTGAGAAATATCACGGATTTTGGGGCTTTTGTAGATGTAGGATTGCATAATGATGGTTTAGTGCATAAATCACAAATGGCGGATTATTTCGTTACCAATCCTATTGATGTAGTGAAGGTTGGACAGCAGGTGGAAGTCAGAGTTTTGGATATTGATCTTGAAAAAGAAAAACTTTCGCTCTCTATGAAAGGGGAGTGAGGAACTGTAAAAAAACCAAAACAAAAACCAGAATCCAAAGCTGAAAGAATAGAGAAGTCGGATTTTTCCTTGGGAGGAAATATTACTTTTTCATAGAAATTCTTTTTTTTGGATTCTTATTAAAATAGTATTTCATTTTTTACTAGTTTTTAATTTATAAATAAAAAAATTATAAAAAAAGTCGTTAAAAATTTGCAATTTCGTTCATTTCTGAATATAATAATACCGTCATCAAGAAAGAGAGAAAAAAACTTCCTTGATTGGAAATTATGATGAGATCTTTAGCATAAGTTTATAGAAAAAGTTCCTTCAATTCCTTTTCTTTTATGAGCCGGATGAAATTCGTCCATCTTTTTGTATGGAGAAGTTCCTTCTGAAATGCGGTTTGAATCAATAATTCCACATGAACTTTCTCTTTGTTTTCAGTAACAGAAGAAAGAGCAATAAAAGAAAGTCTGATTTTTCATCAAAAGTTTCTGTTAAGAGCAGGACTTTGTGACTTATTCCCCCAAAAAGAAGTAGGGAAAGAAAAATCGGTTTTGAAAGTCCTTCTCAAAGAAACTCCCTTTAGTACTTTCGTTTAAAGCATAAAGAAAGGTAAGGTTCAAACTTGTTTTACTAAATTCTTTTTTGCTATGGAATGCTCAAGGCTTTAGAGAAGTAAGCTTCAAAATGAATTGAGATTGAGGCTTTTTGGTTTGATTATTGTTGAAAGAGCTATCGGTAGAGGAGGGTGGTTCCCTGCTTCTTCACTCTTTCCACTCTTGGAGATTCAGATTTTTTTTCTTTTTGAAAGGTAAATCTCCTCTAAAGAAAAAAATAATTTGATTTTGTTATCTGGTGAGCTCTTGACTTTAGGGTCGCCTAAAGCACTGGATACTATGAAGTTTAAGAGATTTCATAGCTTTAGGAAAGGCAACTATAAACTTATTTCTCATCGTAAGGAATAAGGAGTAGATTCAATTCTGCTTCTTTTTTTATTTTAGAGCATTTCGCTTTCTATAGTGATCATCTCAGCTCCATGCAGCTCCCCTATTTTTTGGAGAACACATTCTACCTTGTATCTGGGGTCTTGCTGACTGGCATAGTACCATTTTTGAGGCTCTACAAGATAGATTTTTTCTAATGCTTGGAAATCCTGAAAAATCTCTGATCAGGTACAAAAAATGAGCTTTTCATTTCAGGTTTTGATTTTTCGCCAGTTGCTGTTTTTTTTGCTTTGAGTATCTAGTGAGCTAAGAAAAGTTCACTCAGTTTTCGCTAGGTCAATGCTATTGTGAAAAGTCCATAGATCAGGGAAAACGACTAAAATCTGACCTTTTTTTTCGTTCTGAATGTTTATTTTCCCCAGCTGAAAGTTGATGGTTTGCTCTTTTTTGCTGGTTTTTTTTTCTTTCAAAATGAGCTTCTCAATATCGGAATCTAGGAAAAGTTGCATTACCTTTTTATAACTCGTATATCGTTGATAGCTCATTCGGTGGAGGAGCTGAAGAGTCGGTTCTGAAAGAAGCTTTTTATAAGCGAGAGAAAAGTTCGTAGATCAGGTATAAAGCGTAGTATAAAGCTCAGGAAAACTTATTTCTTCTCATAAAACAAGAAAAAAATCTGATGCTGATTGAAGGAGATCTCCAGCTTGAACATTCAGATTCCCGTCTTTGAGGAGAAAAACTCTATCAAATCCTGCATACTGCGTGAAGTTATAAAGGTACATTTTGAGAGTAAAATCATTATAAATCTCTTGATTTCAAAATAGATATATTTATATGAAAATCAATCTTTTATTTTTTATTCGCTATATTCATGGAAGAAAGAAAAAATTATAAAACACGAGGAATGATATTTCTTTTAAGTTCTATATTTATGGTAATACTCTGGATATTTATGAGTATAATTTTTTGGTTTCTTGAATCTTTAGTTGGAGAATTATCAGAATCTTTACTGATAGTAAAGTCGTTTCTAAATTATCTACTCTGAATTTTTTCATTTTTAAGTATTCCTCTTCTCTTCCCTTTTGGAATTTATTTTTTGGATAAATCTTCATCTGAAATTAGTTTTTTTGAACTTCGTAAAGAAGCATGGAACATAGTTTGGAATCAGAAAAAAGCTGGGATATTTTTGCTTATTTGACTTGTTATTTCTTTGATATTTGTTGCTTATTATGTGCTTAATTCATTTTTTTTCTCTTCTTTGGAAGTAATGTCAGATAGTTTTTTAGTGGCTGTTGGAAAAACTATTTTATCAATAATATTCTGAATCTGATTTATTTCTTTTTCTTTAGCTTTTTTTCAGTGAATATCTGTAAAATTTAGTACTTATTGGAAATGAATTTCTTGATCTAGAGTTCGGAAGGCAGTAGTTGGAGATATGCTGTTTTCTATTTGTATATTTTTAGGATTTTTATTCTTTATTGTTCCATGAATTATTCTTTTGGTAAGATTACAATTTTTTCTCTATGCTATTGTGGATAAATGATTTTGCCCTATCAAAGCCCTAAAGTGGAGTTGGAGTATTACAAAAGGACATTTTTGGGAAATTGTGGTATTTCATCTTTATTTCTGCTTTTTCAATATCCTTTGATTTTTATGTTTACTTGTATGACTTGTTCGAACTGTGCCTATGACGATGCTTGCTACAGCGAAATATTACTTACTTCTTTCTGAACAATATGAAAAAAAGCAAGAATTAGATAATCTTTCTTAAATAAAATATCTAAAGACTGATCTAAAATAAAGGTCAGTTTTTTTTGTAAAAAAGTTTGCTTTATGACTATAAATTCGTATAAGTTCACCTTGGTTAAAGGTCAGATTTTTATCTTTTTTATTATGAAAGAAAGTAATGTTAGATTGGATTATGAATTTTATCGGTGGTGATTATAATCAAAAGCAGATTGATGCCTTGATGCCACTTGTGAGAGATATCAATCATCGATATGCTGAATTTGATGCACTTTCTGATGCTGAAATCCAAGCAAAAACCGAGGAATTTAAACAAAGGATTGAAAACTGAAGCAGTTTGGATGATTTACTTCCAGAGGCATTTGCTGTGGTAAAACAGGCTTGTAAAAGACTTGTTGGAACAACTGCGAAAGTTAAGGGACATGAACTTACTTGGAATATGATTCCTTATGATGTTCAGCTTCTTGGAGGAATTATTCTCCATCAGGGAAAAATTGCTGAAATGAAAACCGGGGAAGGAAAAACGCTCGTTGCGGTTGCTCCGGTGTATTTGAATGCACTTGCTGGGAAAGGAGTGCATGTGGTAACGGTCAATGACTACCTTGCTTCTCGTGATAGTGAATGGATGGCACATGTCTATACGTGGCTTGGGCTGACCGTTGGTTCGGTGACCAAAGGAACCCCACTTCAGACCAGAAGAGAGGAATATTCAAAGGATATTACTTATGTAGAGAATACGGAACTTGGATTTGATTATTTGAGAGATAATCTCGTAAAAAGTTTAGCAGAAAGAAGTCTGACTTGGAGACCTCTCAATTTTGCGATTGTGGATGAGATCGATAGTATTTTGATTGATGAGGCGAGAACTCCGCTTATTATTTCACAGCCAAGAGAAGAGCCTACCGAAAAGTATAGCTACTATGCACAAGTGGTGAATCTGCTTTCTCCTTGTTCAGGAAAGAAAAAGGTTTCCAAAGGCTTTATTCAAGAGGTTTTGAATGATGAGTATGGAAAAGAGCAGGAAGAAGATGGAGATTATTACATTGATGAAAAGACCAAGACGGCTCAGCTTTCTGGGAAGGGAATTGCAAAGCTTGAAGAGATTTTGAAGGTAGAGAATATCTATAAGGATATGGGATATGGAGAAATCCATCATATTGAGAATGCTTTGAAAGCAAAAGCGGTCTATATCAAGGATAAGGATTACATTATCTCCAATGGGGAAGTCTTGATCGTAGATGAGCATACGGGAAGAACGATGCCGGGAAGAAGGTTTTCTGAAGGGCTTCATCAGGCGATTGAGGCAAAAGAACAGGTGCAAATCCAGAGAGAATCTCAAACGATGGCTACGATTACCTATCAGAACTTTTTCAAGCAATACGCAAAGCTCTGTGGAATGACTGGAACGGCTTCTACTGAAGGAGAGGAGTTTAACAAAATCTATGAATTAGAAGTGGTGATTGTCCCTACGAATAAGCCGATTCTTAGAGTAGATATGCATGATAAAGTGTATTTCAATCAGCATACTAAGTGGAAGTTTGTAAAGGATTATATCAAATTTTATCATGAAATTGGACAGCCAATCCTGATCGGAACCGCAGATATTGCGACTTCTGAATATGTTTCAAGATTGCTGGACAAAGAAGCGATAACTCACTATGTATTGAACGCAAAGTTTCACGAACAGGAGGCAAATATTGTTTCTAATGCAGGGAAATATAAATCTGTAGTTGTTGCAACCAATATGGCAGGTCGTGGAACGGATATCAAGCTTGAAGAGGGATTGAACGAGAAGATGGCTCAGAATTATCTTAAATTTTTCCTAAAAAATCTAAAAAACTGAATCGTTTCTTCTGGAAACCTGTATTCTGAGTTCGAATTCTGACTTTTCCTTGATGCTTTGAAAGACGCAGTTTCATTGAATGAAGCAGATTTAAAAACTTTAGCATCTCAGCAAACCCTTACCTGTTCTGTTGCCCTAGAATGAGGAAATTTTACGGTGCAATTTAATAGGAAAAGAAAGGCAAATACCGTTCCTTATGCAAAAGTCAGCTTTATCCCTACTCAAAAAGATACAAGCAAAGAAGTGATAGAGAAAGACTTGTTTTTCTGACTATTCATCCTCGGAACGGAAAAACATGAATCTAGGAGAATTGATAATCAGCTCAGAGGAAGAGCTGGAAGACAGGGAGATCCTGGTGTTTCTGTATTCTTCGTGGCTCTTGATGATTCGTTGATGAGAAAGATGGGAGGAGAGAAAATTCAGTCTTTGGCTAGTATGCTTCTTTCCAAAACAGATCTTGAAAGTTTAGAACTTACTCAAAAACAATTTAGCAAGGCCATTATCAGATCTCAAAAGGAAATTGAAGGACGATATTTTGGTATCAGGAAGCATCTCTTCGATTATGATAGTGTGGTTGATAAGCAGAGAAAGAAAGTGTATCGTATTAGAGATGAAATCCTTGCTGCTGAAAATGATGAAGAGAAACAAGCAGACTATGTTGCTAATCTCAAAGAGGAGTTCCTAACTGAAGCTAAAAATATTATCATTACACAAATTACCAATGCTGAAATTACAGGGCAGTCGGTTGCTGATGTTCTCGTAGTTTTGAATAAGGAATTTGGTTTGAATATTACTCAACCAGAATACCATGAACTTTCCAAGCTTGATTATGAGGCTTTGAAAGCGATGCTGCTTGAGAGATTAGATGGATATTTTTCTAAAATATTCTCTACACTTGAGACAAAGGTTTTGTTCCAAATTTTTAGAGAGGTACATCTTCATTTTATTGATAAGCTTTGGGTAGATCATATTGATGAAATGCAAAATCTTAGAGAAAAAGTCTGACTGATGTCCTATGCTCAGCTTGATCCTTTGGTAA
>ERZ773018.604-NODE-604-length-20582-cov-5.375652_pt1 | contig 20582 bp, 20 predicted proteins | sample MGYA00580840_ERZ773018 | MGnify/ENA primary metagenome ERZ773018 (study PRJEB29015, sample SAMEA2738125) | human oral metagenome | biome: human oral; feature: human-associated habitat; material: saliva | place: China | collected 2256 ... | reverse complement strand
ATTGGACACGTCCCTTTCCAAGAGATTTACGCTCTTGAATAACATCCATATGAAGAAGACCCAAGAAACCACAACGGAAACCAAAACCAAGAGCTTGAGACGTTTCAGGCTCAAATTGAAGACTGGCATCATTCAATTGGAGCTTTTCAAGAGCCTCACGCAAGTCGTTATATTTATTTGACTCAATTGGATAAAGACCAGCAAAGACCATTGGGTTCATTTGCTTATAGCCATGGAGTGGCTCTGCTGCTGGATTATCCGCAAGTGTTACTGTATCACCGACACGGGTATCCGCAACAGTCTTGATTGAGGCCGCGATATAACCAACATCACCTGTCGCAAGGTAGTCACGGCCAACAGCTTTAGGTGTGAAAATACCAACCTCAGTAACATCAAAGGTCTTGCCATTAGACATCATTTGAATCTTATCGCCTGGTTTAACCATTCCGTTAACTACACGCACTTGGAGGATAACCCCACGGTAGGCATCATAAACAGAGTCAAAGATAAGGGCTTGGAGAGGCGCTTCGACTTCACCTTGAGGTGCAGGAACTTTCTCAACGATTTGTTCGAGAATCTCCTCGATACCGATACCAGCTTTAGCTGATGCAAGCACGGCTTCAGAAGCATCTAGTCCGATTACATCTTCAACCTCTGTACGCACACGTTCAGGATCTGCAGCTGGAAGGTCGATTTTATTGATAACTGGTAAGATTTCCAAGTCATTATCTAGGGCCAAGTAAACATTGGCAAGTGTTTGTGCTTCAATCCCTTGAGCAGCATCCACCACCAAGATTGCACCCTCACAGGCAGCAAGAGAACGTGACACTTCATAAGTAAAGTCCACGTGTCCTGGTGTGTCGATAAGGTGGAAAATATATGTTTCGCCATCTTTAGCTGTATAGTTAAGCTCAATGGCATTTAGTTTGATAGTGATACCACGTTCACGCTCGAGGTCCATACTATCAAGGAGTTGCGCCTGCATCTCACGACTTGATACTGTCTCAGTCTTTTCCAAAATACGATCAGCAAGAGTTGATTTACCGTGGTCAATATGGGCAATAATAGAGAAGTTACGAATCTTCTCCTGTCGTTGTTTTAATTCTTCAATATTTGGCATTTTTATCTTTCCTAGTTCTTACTTGTGATTATAAAAAAACTAATCGTTACCTTCTATTATACAAAAAAGACAGGCTTTTGCCTATCTCTAATATCTGCTTTCTGAGCGCATTTAATCCTTCTTATTTCTTAAAAGTATCGTTGTAGTGCTTATTAATGATTGCAGAGCGCTTGTTTTCTGTAGAACTACTTGAAAATGGAGCTAAACCGAAGGCTAGTACAACAATTCCCAATAAAATGAGACTAAAAAATGGGTGCTCTATAATATAGTGTAAAATATCTGACATAGAAAGGCTCCTTTTAAAGCATAATTAATTAAGATTATATTATCAGAAATATTATGTTTTATCAAGTAAAAAAAGAGAGTCTTCCGCTCTCCTTTTTAATATTAATGGAATTGCATCCCACCATCCACGATGATGGTTTGACCTGTGATGTAGTTTGAGTCAGGTCCAGCTAAGAAGCTAACTGCTGCTGCCACATCTTCAGGTTCTGACAAACGTTTGAGAGTAATGTCTTTAGCAAAAGTTTGCATACCCCATTCATCATCTTTACCAGCGTTCTTACCAACTTCATGAGCAATGTCAAACATCATTGGAGTCTTAACGATACCTGGTGCATACGCATTGACAGTGATACCTGAATCAGCCAAGTCACGCGCCAAAGTTTGAGTGATACCACGCACTGCGAATTTAGTACCACCATATACAGTCAAGTTAGGGTTACCTACGACACCTGCTTGTGAAGTCGCATTGATGATTTTACCACCATGACCAAGTGCTTTAAATTGTGCTTGTGCAGCTTGAGCACCCCAGATAACACCACCGACATTGATGTTAAATGTACGTTGGAACTGTTCTTCAGTAATAGTATCAAGTGGTGTTGTTGGTGCCACACCGGCATTATTAACAACAACATTCAAATCACCAAAGTGATCAACTACTTTTTGGAAAGCTGCTGCCACCTCAGCTTGTTTAGACACATCAGCTACAACCGCAAATGCTTTGTCTGCTGACAATTCAGCAACCGCTTTTTCTGCAGTTTCAGCGTTGTAGTCTAATACCCCAACTTTAAAACCATCTTCAACCAAACGTTTTGCAATCGCAAAACCAATACCTTGACCTGCACCTGTAACAATAGCAACTTTTGACATACGAAATCCTCCTCTACCAATTGTAGTTACAAGCTTAATTAAAAGTCCTATCTCAATTGGAATACGCTAAGTTAATCAAGTTCTGGCAAAGTCATTTTCATAGGCTTTGTCTTAACTCAATGAGAATTTTACTACTTTGTGAAAACGTTGTCAAGTAATTGTCATACTTTTCTGAAAACAAATAAGACCACCGCAGGTGGTCTATTTTCTATTATTTTTCAAACGTAAACCCTAGTGCTTCCATATCGTCCAAGCCACCTAAGTTGGTAACCTTAGTATAGCCTCGTTCTTTCAGTACGCCTGCAGCAAATTCAGCACGAGGTCCCATTTTACAATAAAGGTAAATAGGCATTGACTTTTCCTCTGGCAGCTTCGCAGAAAAGATTTGTGTGTGGGGGATTAGGAGAGCATTTTTAACATGACCATCTGAAAATTCTTCAGGGCTACGAACATCAATGAGTAGACCACCTTGTGCTATATCATTTTGAATCTTCTTTAAATCCATTTTATTCACCAAACCAAAGCTCGATTTCACGAGCAGCAGAAACTTCTGAGTCAGATCCATGAACAATATTTTGTATACCATGTTCATCGGGTGCGGTCGCAAAGTCACCTCGAATTGTGCCAGGAGCAGCCTCTCCGGGATTAGTCGCTCCCATCATATCACGCCATGATTTGATGACACCTGGCCCCGAAAGTATCCCAATAATTGCAGGCCCGCTCATCATATAGTTTGTAATACTAGGGAAGAATGGCTTGTCTACCAGCTGAGCATAATGTTTTTTTAGTCGCTCTAAGTCGAGCGTCATCATTTCCATACGCTCAATAACGAAGCCACGTCGTTCAATACGTTCAATGACTTGTCCAATGAGGTGACGTTTAACAGCATCTGGTTTAATAATAAAGAATGTTTTTTGCATGTTTCCAACCTTCATCGTTTTCTTTCCATTTTACCATAGGAAATATCATTTTGCAGACCTAAACCTTATATAGTCTAAAACTATATCCACAGCCAGAAATTAACTATTTTTCATTAGTTCAAATAAGAAGTACTATAGATTTAAATACACATTTTGAGGTAAATACAATGACAAAATCTAAATTCCAATTAGTCGGTTCCCTTCTTCGTCCTACGGATCTCCGTAAATACAAGGACGAAATCGAGCATCGTGACGACATCCAGTATCCTTTCTATGATGCCCTTCCTGGTTATCAAGAAACTGAAACTGCATATATTAAGCAAATTGTGTCTGACCAAAAAGCTAACGGAATTGACATCCTTACTGATGGGGAGTTTGGACGTTCTATGTGGCACTTGGACTTTGTCTGGGGACTCAAAGGTATTGAACGCTACATTGCTGAGCATGGTTACACTTTTAAAGACCATGATGGTGGTCAATATGAAACACGTAAAGATATCGGTATTCGTATCACTGAGCCTCTCTCAGGTAAAAACCACCACTACCTAGATATTTACAAATTGGTTAAGGCTGAAGCTGGTGATGAAGATACCAAACAAACTATCTGGGGACCTGCTCATGCCTATACTGAACTTGCTATCTTTGACCGTTTGGCTGGTCCTGGACAAGTCTATGAAACAAACGAAGACCTCAAAAAAGGTTTGATTAATGCCTATAAAGAATTCTTGGATGAATACAAGGCTGTTGGTGGTAAAATCGTTCAATTTGACGACTGTCTCTGGGAACTCTTTGACCCATCAAACCCTGCAAGTTTCTTTGCAGAAGGAAATGCTGATTTGGCAGAATTGGCTGATGAGTTTGTTGCTATCAATAACGAGGTTGTTGACTATGCTCACGAACTTGGTTTAACAGTTTGGACACACAACTGTCGTGGTAACTATGAAAGCCGTTCTGCTGCTGAAGGAACTTACGAAGCCATCGCTAAGAAATTCTTGGCAGAGCAACACTATGATCGCTTCTTCCTTGAATGGGATAGCGATACAGCTGGTGATATCAAAGCTCTCGAAGCCCTCAAAGACAGTAAAGCTGAAGTTGTACTTGGACTATTGTCTTCTAAAACGACTGACCTTGATGATGAAGAACGTGTTCTCGATTTGCTTGAAAAAGCGAGTCAAATCCTTCCAAAAGAACGTCTTTTCCTCTCTCACCAATGTGGTTTCGCCTCATGTGACTCAGGTAATGAGTTGGCAACACCTCAACAATGGGCTAAAATCAAACAAGGTCAAGAAATCGCTAAGAAATTCTTTGGCTAATCGATATTTCTATTCGCTCCTCTCTAAAACGAAAAGCCTTCACTCGTGTGAGGGCTTTTTATGTTAGCATTAAGCATCTATAAAAGTTTGCAAATCCTTAAGAGCTCTTTCTGCGATTTTTTCATAACGCTCTTTCTTGTCACGAATACGTGGGCCTTCTAATTCTTTGATAATACCGAAGTTAACATTCATTGGTTGGAAATGTTTGCTTTCAGCATGTGTCACATAATATGGAAGACTCCCGATTGCTGTTGTATGAGGGAAAATAACTTCATCTTCACCCTTAAAGAGACGGGCCGCATTGATTCCAGCAACCAAACCTGAGGCAGCTGATTCAACATAACCTTCAACACCAGTCATTTGTCCAGCAAAGAACAAATTAGGGTTTGATTTTGATTGGAAGGTCTGTTTAAGCAAGTTTGGCGAATCCATGTAAGAGTTGCGGTGCATTACCCCATAACGTACAAATTCTGCATTTTCAAGACCTGGAATCATTTGGAAGACACGTTTTTGCTCTCCCCATTTGAGGTGGGTTTGGAAACCAACGATATTGTAAAGGCTACCAGCCGCATTGTCCTGACGAAGCTGAACAACCGCATAAGGTGTCTTGAAGTCACCATCACGTGGACCCTTATAATCTTCAGGATACTCCAAACCAACTGGTTTCATTGGACCGTAGAGCATTGTTTTAATACCACGTTTAGCCATAACCTCGATAGGCATACACCCTTCGAAATACTTTTCTTTTTCAAAAGAATTCAAAGGAGCTTCTTCAGCTGTTGTCAAGGCCTCATGGAAGGCCATGAACTCTTCCTTAGTCATTGGACAGTTTAGATAGGCTGCTTCACCCTTGTCATAGCGTGACTTAAGGTAGACTTTGTTCATGTCGATAGTCGCTTTATCAACAATCGGTGCAGCGGCATCATAGAAATAGAACCCATCCCCGCCGTTAAGCTCATGAATTTTTTCAGCCAAAGCATCAGAAGTCAAAGGACCTGAAGCAATAACTGTAATGGCATCATCAGGAATTTCTGTGATTTCTTCACGGATAACTTCAATTAGTGGGTTGTTTTCAATTTCAGCTGTCACTGCTTCTGCATAACCTTCACGGTCAACCGCCATAGCACCACCCGCTGGCACACGGTGAGCTTCTCCATTACGCATAATGATAGAGTCCAAGCGACGCATTTCTTCTTTGAGAAGCCCTACAGCATTGGTCAAGCTATCGCCACGGAAAGAGTTAGAACAAACCAATTCTGCAAAGTTTGTTGTCTTATGTTGCGGCGTTGCTTTGACCCCACGCATCTCATAAAGTTTTACCGGAATGCCACGTTTGGCAATCTGATAAGCTGCTTCAGAGCCGGCCAAACCAGCTCCAATCACGTTAATATAATCTGCTTTTGATTGAGACATGACACTAATACCTCTTCGGGAATAAGATAAATCCTATCCCCACAAATCTTTCTTCATTTTTACTCTATAGTAGTATAGCAAAAAACTCCTCGTCTGGCGACTAGGAGTCATCTGAGTTTAAAGGGGTAAAATGATAGTTACTTTAGCACCACCCGTTGTATGGTCATTTGAAAGAGAAAAACTACCATGGTGTAATCGAACAATATCATTAGCAATAGTCAGACCAAGTCCGCTGTGATTACGACTTTGTCTACTTTTATCTTCCTGATAAAAGAGCTGAGTAGCCTTTTCAAGAGATTCAAGAGAAAATCCAGGCCCAGAATCAAGGCAGATAAACTTGAATTCATCAGATTCGATTTTGGCGAACAAGGTTAACTGACTGCCACTAGGTGTATGTTCCACCGCATTCGAAACAATATTCATAAAAGCTCGATTCAACAAGGGCCTATCCCAATTGCCCATGATTTCATTCTCAATCTCCTTCTTGTCACATAAAACTTTGATGTGTTTTGTTTGTGCTAGTGACAAGGTTTGGTCGTAAATGTCTTCAACAAAGTCCTTGACCGAAACTTCTCCAAGCGTCAAGGTTTTCTTCAAACTCATTTTATTGAGTTCGGACAACTCTTGAACATAGGAATCAACCTGTGCAATCCCTTTTTGAAAATGTTCTAACAAGTCCGTTTGTTCTTCATCTAAGGGTGTCATAGCTAAGAGTTCTGCATTGCCACGAGCAACTGTCAGTGGTGTCTTCAGGTCATGGGTTAAGGCTGAAATCTGATTTTGCTTATCCTGCTCTGCCTTCCATTTTTCCATCAAAGAGTCACGGAGCGCAGTACGCATGCGGTCCAAGCCACTTAAAACTTGATTAAACTCCTTAATAGTAGACTGAGAAGTTTGAAACTCCAAATCTTGCTCTGCTATTTTCTCAGTAGCTTTCAGTATTGGTCTAAGCTGTTGGCGCAATTTATTAGCATATAACAATGTTAAAACAACAAATATGAGTAAAATGGACACCATCATTGAGCCAATCATCATAAGATTAGCATTAGGAAAATGCTGGTTCAGCCACTCATTACCATACCGAGGTGTTAGTTGGTAATTGACAATAACTATCCCATCTGATCGTTCAAATGACTGAAAATACCCATATTTGCCACCATGAGCATTCTTGAATTGATAATTTAACAAGGATTCCTCTTGCAGATTAACAGGCATGTTAGACTTCTTAAGCTTAAATTCCCTAGTTAAAAAGACATAACTAGTACCATCGGGTAAGATATCGGGATTAAAGACCTTAGATGTCTCAATATCATTCCTCACAGCATACAAATCACTCTCTACCTGATTTGCTGGAATCACAAGGCCAAAACGATACCCCAAGCTAAAAAGATATAATATAAGAAGACTGCTGATTACCGAGAGAACGGTAAGGCTGGCAACATAAGTTAACAATAGTGTTCTTAGAGAGTATTCGCGCTTTTTAATTAGTGCCACTTGTAACCAATCCCCCAAACTGTTTCAATAGGATTTTGCCCAACTTCTTTAAGCTTTCCACGGATATTCTTGATATGTTCAGCCACTGCTGTTGGACTTCCTTTATCCTCATAGCCGTACAAATGCGTGTAGATTTGTTCTTTTGAAAAGACTTGGCCCTTATTTTCAGCCAAAAATTGACAAATACCGTACTCCGACTTAGTCAAATCTAACAACTGATTCTCAACATAAAGCTCCTGAGCCGACAAATCAAACTGAAAATCCCCAAGTGAAAGCTTATGGTGACGCTCACGGTGTTCACGCCTCAAGTGAGCCGCAACACGCGCTTGGAGTTCTTTAACCCCAAACGGTTTGCAAATATAATCATCTGCCCCATAAGTCAACCCCTGAACAATATCAGCCTCTTGCGTTTTAGCAGTAATAAAGAGGATAGGGCAATCCACCTGATTCCGAATCTCATGGCAAAACTGTAGACCGTCAACATCAGGCATCATGATATCCAGTAAAATCAGGTCAAATCGAGGTAAAGAGTTCTTATCCAAATCTAAAACACTTGTAAGCCCTGTCACATTATGGTTTTGGAGCTCTAAAGCCTTTACAACCAATTTCACAATATCTTTTTGATCATCAATAACAAGTATTTGAGCCATAACCTTTCCTCTCGTTCAAAGTTACTCTTATCATATCATCTATAGAAGATAACTGACAAGGCGTAGAGTAGATAAATATGTGTTGGGTAAAAGACATAGAATAAATATTTTGACCCGTTCCCTCTTTGACCGTTATAACAAAGCAACAAAGGAGCTGCAAATATTTCCATCCATTCAATGTATTTAAACATTAAATCGTGAAAAGAAGGTCTGCCTAGAACAATCGCCATTAGTACCCAAACAAGACTAACACTCACAAAAGCAAGCACTTCTTTCTTAAGATTCTTATGACAAAGATACATAGCGATACCAGTCAAAAGCAACCATGTTCCTCCGTCGCTGATAAATGTATGAACTGGCAGCACTGTAAAATTGAGAAATTTTAGTAGAAAAAGTAACGTAGGTTTGTTCACACTTAGCAGATAAAAAGGCAACATTAGCAATGGAAGTAATATTGGGAAAAGTAAGGTTGGAATTCCTTTAAGGCATTTCTTTTCTTGAATCCAAGCAATACCTTGAAGAGCAACGAGCAGGATAACGAATGACGACAACATCATATTTTGCGGAAAGAAACCATCTGGCCTTACAAGAGGATGTAGAAAATTATAGAATCCAAACTGAATCAATCCCATCAAAATTGCTAAAGCATAAATCTTTAGGAAGTATTTCTTTCGATTGTGTGTATGAACGAAACCTTCAATCACAGCAAAAAGGAACAAGGGGGCCGCTAATCTCCCAATCATAGTAAACCAAATGGGTATTTTCCCTGTATAATCAAAAAAATAGTGAATATGGTCGAATACCATAGTAATTAGGGCTATATATTTGAGTTGGAAACCTGATAATCTTAAACGTTTCATAATAACTCTCCTTTCTTTTCATCCTTAGTATAAAAAACAAATTTAAGGAAAGTATCAGTTTTTTGTATAAAATACAAAAAAACTATCCCAAGTCTTAACTTGAGATAGCTATGTCTTTATTTTACAACAGATTCTTTGTAGTCACACTCTTCGTTACTACAGATAACTTGCTTACCGCCACCACGTACTTTCTTCTCGACGAGGTAATCGCCTGATTTAGGACAGTTACGTCCAACAGGGATATCCCACGAGGTAAATTCACAGTCTGGATAGCGATCACAACCATAAAAGACACGATTACGTTTTGTCTTACGCTCGATGACCTGACCTTGCCCACAGGTTGGACAAGTCACACCGATTTCTTTGGTAATGGCCTTAGTATTGTGACAGTCTGGGAAGTTACTACATGCATAAAACTTACCATAACGACCCAGCTTGATAACCATTGGATGGCCACAGATATCACAATCAAAACCAGCAGGCTCATCCTTAATTTGGATTTTTTCAATACCTTCTTCAGCTTTTTCCAATTCTTTTTGGAAAGGCTTGAAGAATTCATCAATAACCTTCTGCCATTGTTCCTTACCGATTTCAACTTTATCGAGTTTACCTTCCATCTCCGCGGTGAATTTAACATCCACGATGTCAGGGAAGAATTCTACAATTAAGCTATTAACGATTTCACCGAGTTCAGTTGGTTCAAAACGTTTAGCCACCAATTTGACATAGTAGCGACGTTGGATAACATCAAGCGTTGGTGCATAAGTTGACGGACGACCAACACCATTTTCTTCCAAAGTCTTAATCAATGTCGCTTCAGAGTAGCGTGCAGGTGGTTGCGTAAAGTGTTGTTCAGGCGTTGTCACAACCTTCTTAACCGTATCACCTTCAGCCATTTCAGGAAGCATTTTATTCTTATCAGAGTCGTTGTAAACGGCCATATAACCATCAAACTTGATTTGGCTACCATTTGCTGTGAAAATGACTCCGTTTTGAGACAAGGTCACCTTCATCGTATCAAATACGGCAGCTGTCATTTGACTAGCCACAAAACGATTCCAAATAAGGGTATAAAGCTTGAGCTGATCCTTATCCAAATACTTGGCAATGCTTTCTGGTGTTTGGAAAACATTTGAAGGACGAATAGCCTCGTGGGCATCTTGCGCCGCTGAGCTATTTTTCACCTTACTACCATGCTTAGAATACTTAGAACCAAAGCGTTCTGTAATAAATTCAGCAGCTTGGTTTTGTGCCACCGGACTGATACGTGTAGAGTCCGTACGCATATAGGTAATCAAACCTTGAGCTCCTGAACCCAGATTAATCCCTTCGTACAACTGTTGGGCAACCATCATGGTCTTACGTGTACGGAAGTTAATCTTATTGGCAGCATCCTGTTGGAGAGAGGAGGTAGTGTATGGCAATGGTGCATTACGACGACGTTCTTTTTTCTCTACCTTATCTACGTTGAAGTCGTCACTTGTAATACGAGAAAGAACAGCTTGAACATCGTCATTATTGTTGAGCTTAAGCTTTTTACCATCCAAGCCATAGAAGCTAGCCTGAAACTTCTTAGCCCCCTTCTTAAAGGCACCATCAATAGTCCAGTATTCTTCTGGTTTAAAGGCCTTGATTTCATTCTCACGGTCAATAATAAGCTTAAGAGCTACCGATTGCACCCGACCTGCAGAAAGACCTTTCTTAACCTTCTTCCAAAGAAGTGGAGAGATTGAGTAACCCACAATACGGTCCAAGACACGACGAGCTTGCTGCGCATCTACCAAGTCCATGTCAATGGCGCGTGGCTCCACAAAGGCATTTTTCACTGCATCTTTAGTAATTTCGTTAAAGACGACACGATTTTTTTCCTCTGGCTCTAATCCAAGAATATGTGACAAATGCCATGAAATGGCTTCCCCTTCACGGTCCGGGTCACTTGCGAGAAAGACTTGCTTGGCTTTTTTAGCCTCTTTCTTCAATTCATTGATAAGAGGTCCTTTACCACGAATATTAATGTACTGAGGTTCGTAGTTGTTTTCAAAATCAATGGACATACTTGATTTTTTCAAATCACGGATATGCCCTACAGAGGCTACAACTTTATAATTGCGCCCAAGGTACTTCTCAATGGTTTTTGCTTTGGCAGGAGACTCCACGATAACCAAATTTTTCTTTGGTGTCGCCCTCTTTTTAGTCGTCTTTTTAGCCGTTGTTTTCTTTGTTGCTTTAGTTTTTGTTTTTGTTGTCGTTGCTGTCGCCATAGACTATTTCCTTATAATGTTATAAACTGGCTGCGCCACTAATCTGTCTAAAATCTAGTCACAAGACATTAAAAAATGTAACATCTTGGACCGAGCAACTAACATGATACCGTCCTTTTCTTTAACTGTCAATAAAAAACTTTTTCCCTATAGGAGAAGTTTGATTTTCAAGAAAACTCTGAAATGATGTCAAACCCTGTCGTAATGCACTTTGCACCCTCTTGAATCAAGTGATGACATCCATCCGATTTTCCATCTAAAATATTTCCTGGTATGGCGAAAACATCTCTTCCTTCTTCCATTGCACGCTCACAAGTAATAAGACTTCCTGAGCGAAGCTTAGCTTCAACCACCATAACCCCTTGACACAATCCAGAAATTATGCGATTTCGTTCTGGAAAATGGTATTTAAGTGGCTGTTCACCCGGTCCGTATTCTGTAAGAACTAAATGATTTTTAGTCATATAGTCTTGTAAAGCTTTGTTTTCTTTAGGATAATATACGTCTAGCCCAGTCCCGATAACTGCAATGGTGTTACCTTTATTTTTCAAGGCCTCCATATGAGCACAAGTATCAATTCCACGCGCCAAACCACTTACAATAGTAAAGGCATTCCCAAGTTCATTAACAATTTTTCGAACAGACTGTTTGCCTATTTCAGAACACTTTCTGGCACCAACTACTGCTAGCTTGGGCTTACTTAGCAAATCAATATTCCCTTGATAAAAGAGGAGAACAGGAGGATTATAGGAATGTTTCAGCTCAATGGGATACTCCTTATCAAAAATTGATAAGGTCGGAAAACGTTGAAAATCTTCCTTAAGCTGCTTAATATCTAAATTCTTGTATTTTTCCATAAAGAGAACTGCATTTTTAGACTTAGATACCACTGCCATATCACGTAAGCTCAGTTTTTTATCTTGATTTTTTTGATACTCTAAAATATTAAGAATATTTAAATTTGTCAATCCAGCTGCTTTTAGTTTAAAAAGTTCAAAGTTATTCATGTAACTACCTCCATTTCATTATTCGCAAGAGAAATAGAAAAAAAGCCCCTTCATGGAACTTTTGTTAATTATAAGGCATTTTCAGAAGTAAAATATGATGCCGCTCCTAAGAGGTTACTGTCGTTATGGAAATGACAAGCTTGAATTGTTATCGGCTCAAAACCTAATTCTGGCTTGTCATTAAATAACTCTTCATAAACATTAACAATACCTTCTATCAAAGCAGTTTGGCTGCTGATGCCTCCACCGATAACAACTCCATCCAACTTAAAGAAACTCTGCAAATTAAGAATCAGAACAGCAATTTCATGACAATAGTTCTTAAATAGACGTTTTAGTTGTTCAGAGTGATTTTGATCTAAAGCCGAGAAAACTACAAAACTATCATCCTGTTCTAAACCAAGTATTTGACTAGCTTCATGAACGAAACCTACCGCAGAACCTTTATTATCGACAAGGCTAATCAGGGCTTGCTTAAATAAGGTCCACTGGAAAGGGAGAGCTGTTTGACTCTTGCTTTGGGGACTTGGAGAACGCAAATATCGGGTAACCGACAGAGGAGTTAACAAATCCCCCTGTAAGACAATGCCTAAGCCAACACCGGTACCTAAAACCAAGGCAGCACCACAATCCAAATCCTGTAAGCTACCATATCTTGCTTCAGCCAAAGCTGCCGCATCAGCATCATTGATAACCTTTACTGGGAGTTGAAATATTTTGGACAAGCGTGTTCCAAGAGGAATAGCTGTCAAATAAGGAATAAGACTACCTTTGAAAACAAAGCCACGTTTACTATTAATTTCGCCCGGGCATGCAATGGCAATACCAGATATACCATTCTCAAATGATGAGACTATACTTTCTAAAGTCCGCCAAAAGTCGTCTATTGTCGTTGGCGTTGACTTTTTAGATTGATTGCTAATTCTAAAATCATCATCAACTAATCCAAATTTGATAAAGGTTCCTCCGATATCAATAGCTAAAATCACGCCACTTCACCTACTTTTTTATGATTGACTTTATTGGTTCGAAGCTTCTTCTATGAATTGGTGTAACACCGAGCTTATCTAAGCCAGACAGATGATCTTTGGTGCCATAGCCTGCATTTTTAGCAAAGGCGTATCCAGGAAACTCCTGCTCAAAATCAGCCATTATTTTATCCCGAGTTACCTTTGCTACGATAGAAGCTGCTGCAATAGATAAAGAATTAGCATCCCCTTTTATGATTGATGTTTGTTCTATTGGTAGGTCCAAGCTCATGGCATCAATTAACAAATGTTCTGGTTTGGGACTCAGTTTTTCAATAGCTTCAGCCATGGCAAGCTTGGTTGCTTCATAAATATTGACGTCATCAATCACATGATTATCCTTAATACCAATACCGACAGCTACTGCTTCCTCCATTACCTGCTTATAGATAGCTTCATGTTTAGCTTTTGGAATCTTTTTACTGTCATTGAGGCCCTTTATTTTGCAAAGCTTTGGTAAGATAACCGCTGCAGCTACAACTGGGCCAGCTAAAGGACCACGTCCAACTTCATCAACACCTGCGATGAGTTCTACTCCCTGAGCATAGAGGGATTTCTCATAATTAAGCATCATTTCTAAGCGTTCTTCCTCAGCAATCTCAGCTAGGATAGCTTTGCGTCGTTGCTTTATGGCAGTCTGTACACCAGCCCGACTATCTTCCTCAAAACTTGCCCATCTAGGGTCGTCAAAATCCCTCAAAATAGCCAATTGTTCCTTGACTTCTTTAATTGTCGCCATCAGTATCGACCCCAACAATATCAAGAGTATAACGACCTAGTTTTCCATCACGAACATCTTTGACAAAAAGATTGTAAAAACGATCATAATCTTCACGAAAGCCAAGTTTTCGAGTCATTTCCATAATGATTTCTGGTGCTTCTTCTTCAAGGTCAATCCCCTTAAAGCGTTCCTCTAGTCGTTCTGGATAGTAAGTTTTAAAGTAGTTGAGACCAAAAATCGTGACTTCATCCATTGGTAATAACTGGTCCTTGATGGCACCCGTCAAAGCGAGTTTCAATCCAACCAATTCATCTTCAAACTTAGGCCATAAAATCCCTGGAGTATCAAGAATTTCCAAGTCCTTATTAGACTTCAACCACTGTTGACCTTTTGTAACGCCAGGTTTATTTCCTACAACAGCAATCTTTTTACCAGCCAAGCGGTTCATCAAGGTAGATTTCCCTGCATTTGGAATCCCAATAATCATGGTTCGTAGGGTCTCTTTCTGAATACCACGTTCACGTAGTCGTTGAATCTTGTCAGTCATAAGACTCTTAGCAGCGTCTGTTACCAATTTAACTGTAGATTGTTCCTTGGAATTGATGGCCAAGGTTTTAATCCCTTGACTCTCAAAATAAGTTCGCCATTCTTTCGTACGATTACTGTCAGAAAGATCAGCTTTATTAAGAATTAAAAGCTTTGGTTTATCGCCAACAATTTTGGTCAACATAGGGTTCTGACTTGAAAGTGGCAAACGTGCATCCACCAAAATCGTTACAAAATCAACATGCTTAAGATTTTCCTGAACCTGTCGACGGGCCTTAGACATGTGACCTGGAAACCATTGAATAGTAGCCATGTATCTTTCTCCTTTTGTATTCTTAGCAAAATATCATTTAAAATCTTTAAAAAAAGCCAAATCATTGGCTTTGCTTTACTTATTATTATAACAGATTTAATTTGAGATGCCCAATTGATAAAAGTTGCCTACCCCTCAACAGGCATAAAGTTACCAACAATCTTACCAATGATTCGAGGATCTTCGTCATAGGGTGCAAACTTATCACCATAACGTTTATTGAGAGAAACTAAACGAAGACCCTCTTCCTCACGATAGACCTTTTTGATATAGGTTTGACCATCCCAGTCTACAGCATAAACAGCTCCATCATAATCAAAGCCCGTTTGTTTGATTAGCACTACTTCTCCATTTAGGTAGGTAGGTTCCATAGAGTCTCCAAATACCCATGACGCAAAATCATGATCTAATTCTTCATCATAGAAAACTTCGTCATAATTGCCATCACCAAAATAAGTATAACCTGTTCCGGCTGACAAACGCTCGAAAACTTTGTAAGAGTAAAGTGGAATAACGGGTGCTGTCTTCTTTTCTGCTTCTTGTTCCTCCAGAAGAACTTTAGTGAGTCGCAAAGCTTCTTGACGATTTTCCTCATTTAATTCCAAGTACACTTCTACAATCTCATGTTCAGACAGAAAATAGGTCTCGGTCACGTCAAAAAGTTCAGCCAATACTGTAAGATTCTTTTGATTTGGTTTCGTCTTACCATTTTCCCAGTTAAAATAAGAGGAGCGCGAAATCCCTAGATGCTTAGCTACTGATGCTTGACTCATTCCTTGTGCTTCTCGAATTTCCTTTAGTCTTTGTCCTGAAAACATAGCTACCTCCGTAAGTTAATAAACTAACATAAGTTTATCAAAAAAAGCAGTTGACTTCAAGTGAAACTAACTACTTTTACAATTCTCTTTTGTATTATTCTTTAACTAAAAATCCTAGATGGTTTAGTGCCTCTTCTATATAAGCCATATCCTGTTCACTATCTGCTTCGACAAGATGGTAATGAACGCCATTTGTTAAATCAGATAAGGGGCGAAAGTCATTTGACGATGATTGATCTAAAAAATGACTAACATCTCGACGACAAGTCAATTTCAACAAAGTCTGAATTTCTCCGTAAACTGGATGATCTATCATGATATTTTGAATACGTCCTCCATTATCAACAATAGCCAAAAGCTCATCTTCCATGTCTGACACAGTATGATTCACCTTAAACAGTCTACGTATATAACAATTGTCATCGCTACTTTTATAGATATAGCCCCTATTAGTTGAAATAATCTGGGCACCATCTGCACGTAAGAGGGCAATATCTTGAACAATGATTTGACGTGTCACACCAAAATGCTCCGCCAAACTTTGTCCATTCATTGCTTCTTTAGCTCCCTTTAAGAGTGCCAATAATTCTTCTTTTCGATTTGAAGCCATAGACAAACCCTCCCTCTTTCAACTAGCGTATTTTTCGAATACTTTTGAAAATCGTTAATGCTATAACGTAATCTATCATACTATGGACAATAGTACCAAATCCAACTAAAACAAATAAGACATAAAATAGTTTTTCGAAGTCCTCTCCCGTTACTGAATAAAAAATCACACAAGCAATAACTTCACCTAGAGCATGAATAATCCCTAAAACAAAGTTAAAAATTAAAGATGATTTATGGTTTTCTATTGTTTGAGGAAACCTTTTCAAATAAAGCGCCCCTAAAGAACCAAAGATGATATGTGAGAATGCCCTAAAAACAATGACAATTGGATAGCCGGCCATAAAGAATCCTAAACTAGACGCTAAGATAACAAAAGCTGCCACCCAGGGAGATATAAACATAGCTAGAAATATTGGAACGTGACTCCCCAAGGTATAAGAAGCCGGTGGAATGATTAATTTTATTGGCATAATACTTGGGATAAGGATAGCAATCGCAGTTAACAAAGCTGCAAAGGTCATTTCTTGAATTCTTTTTTTCGGTTTCATAATCTTCTCCTTTTTCTGTATATACATTAGTATATTACATTGTATACACCTATATGTCAATATGCCATAAAAAAACTAGAGCCATAAGCTCTAGTCCTTTCTTATTTACGTTTTTTCTTAGCTTTCTTCATCTTGTTAGCTTGACGCTTCATCGCATGTTTCATGGCAAATGAACCGACCTTACCTTTAAGACCACCACCAAGCATTTGGCTTAGATCCATATTTCCAAGATCTGGCATACCAGCGCCACCCATCATTCCTTCAAGAGCAGACATGTCCATATTCCCCATATCAGGCATATTTGGCATGTTTTTTGGCAGATTATTTGGGTTAAGACCCATTTGACGCATCATTTGCTCCATATCGCCAGACATAACGCCTTGCATCATTTGTTTGGCTTGATTGAAGTCTTTAATAAACTTGTTTACTTCGATGAAGGTATTCCCTGAACCATTGGCAATACGGCGACGACGACTTGGGGTCAAGAGATCTGGATTTTCACGTTCTTCTGGTGTCATTGATGATACAATGGCACGCTTGCGAGCAATCTGCTTTTCGTCGACTTTAACATTAGCCAAGGCTGGATTGTTAGCCATACCTGGCAACATCTTAAGCAAATCCTCCATAGGACCCATATTTTGCACTTGGTCTAATTGGTCGATGAAGTCATTGAAATCAAAGGTATTTTCACGCATCTTTTCAGCCAACTCAAGAGATTTTTTCTCGTCGTACTCTTGAGAAGCTTTTTCAATAAGGGTAAGAAGGTCACCCATACCTAAGATACGACTTGACATACGGTCTGGGTGGAAAGTCTCAATATCTGTGATTTTCTCACCAGTACCTGTGAATTTAATTGGCTTACCAGTAATCTCACGAATAGAAAGAGCCGCACCACCACGTGTGTCACCGTCAATTTTAGTAAGAACGACACCTGTGATATCTAGTTGTTCATTGAACTCCTTGGCAACGTTAGCAGCTTCCTGACCAATCATGCTATCTACAACCAAGAGAATTTCGTTTGGATGAGCAAAATCTTTAATATCATGCAATTCTTGCATGAGAGTCTCGTCAATCTGCAAACGACCAGCCGTATCAATCAAGACATAGTCATTCTTATTGGCACGCGCTTGTTCCAAACCATTTCTGACAATATCAACTGCTGGTGTCTCTGTCCCCATATCAAATACGGGAACATTGATTTGTTGTCCTAAAGTTTTCAACTGGTCAATGGCTGCTGGACGATAGATATCCGCAGCAATCATCATTGGACGAGCTTCTTGTTCTTTAATCAGCTTATTTGCCAATTTACCAGCAAAGGTTGTTTTACCCGCCCCTTGGAGACCAACCATCATAATGATTGTTGGAATCTTTGGAGATTTCTCAATTTCAGATGTTTCAGACCCAAGAATCTCTGTCAATTCTTCATTAACAATCTTGATGATTTGTTGCGAAGCATCAAGAGTATCGATGATTTCGTGACCTACAGCACGTTCACGAACACGTTTAATGAATGTCTTAACAACTGGTAGGGCTACGTCTGCTTCAAGAAGTGCCAAACGAATCTCTTTAGTGACTTCTTGAACTTCTTTCTCTGAAAGTTTTCCTTTACGTCTTAAATTTTTGAAAACGCCTTGCAAGCGTTCCGTTAAGCTTTCAAAAGCCATATGTCATTTCCTCTCTTACTTTCTGCTTGAATCTAATCTCTATTATCAATGCTGCTGAGCACAGCAATTTGTTCCTGAAGATAGCTATCGTCTGAGTATTTTTCCATGATATCATCAAAAATTTGGCTACGGACGATGTAATCTGAATACATATGTAGTTTCATCTCGTAAGCTTCTAAAATCTTCTCAGTACGCTTGATGTTATCATATACAGCCTGACGACTCACACCAAATTCCTCGGCAATTTCTGCCAAACTATAATCATCTGCATAATATAGCTCAATATAGTTCATCTGCTTATCTGTTAACAAGGCTGCATAGAACTCAAAAAGGGCATTCATGCGATTGGTTTTTTCAATTTCCATAAGCTCCATTTTACCATAAAATCATGGTGTTAGCACCATTCTTGTGCAGAAAAAAGCCGTGACTGTTAATTGTTCTCCAAATAAAATTCAAAACGGTCGCCCACATAGTAACTTCGTACATATTCGAAAGCCTGCCCGTCTTGGAGGAAGGAAATTTGTGTCAGACTCAAGAGAGCATCACCGATCTTAACCTTGAGGTGCTTGGCTAAACTACTATTGGCCAAACTGGCTGATATGGTCTGCTGACTTTTCCCTATTTCATAGCCATTATCGGTTAAGGTCTTGAAGAAATGTTCAGTAATTTCTGATTCCTTGAAACCTCGGATAATCTTCTCAGGGATACTAGCAATCTCATAGGCAACTGGAATGTCATCGGCAAAGCGAACACGTTCCATACGAATGACATAGGACTGCGGTAAAACACCTAAATTCTTGATTTCAAACTCATTTGGATGTACACGTTGATAAGAAATAAGCTCACTAGATGGTTTCTTGCCTTGGGATTTGACAATCTCAGTAAAACTCGTAGTTCCACGCATCTTTTCCTTAACTCGACTGCTAGCCACAAAAGTACCACTGCCTGGTTTGCGTTCTAAAATCCCCTCATCCACTAAAAGTGTTATGGCCTGACGCACAGTCATACGACTCACATCAAAAGTCTCGCAAAGATCTCGCTCGCTAGGGAGACGTTGCCCGATTTTCCAAGTACCATCATCAACATCTTCCTTAATCTTATCATGTATGCGAATATACGCTGGTAACATCTAATACCCCCTTCTGTACCCCTATTTTACAAAAAAAGTAACAGAATTGTAAAGGTTACGAAAAGACTTACAGCTTATCGTATAAATCTAGGTGCTAAGTCCTTAAAATTGTGATACAATGATTGCATAAGAAAGAGTCCATGTGTGACGTAAAAAGAAAGGGTAATAATGACTGACATTTCTACTTTGAATGATGTACAGAAAATCATTGTTCTAGACTATGGTAGCCAATACAATCAGCTGATTGCACGTCGTATTCGTGAATTTGGTGTTTTCTCTGAATTGAAGAGCCATAAAATTACCGCTGATGAAGTCCGTGCCATCAATCCTATCGGTATCGTACTTTCTGGTGGTCCTAACTCTGTTTATGCCGAAGATGCATTTGGTATTGACGAAGAGATTTTGGAACTTGGTATTCCAATTCTTGGTATCTGTTACGGAATGCAACTTTTGACCCACAAACTCGGTGGTAAAGTTGTTCCTGCTGGTGAAGCAGGTAACCGTGAGTATGGCCAATCAACACTTCGCCTTCGTGCCCAATCAGAGCTCTTTGCTGGAACTCCTGAAGAACAAGTCGTTCTGATGAGCCACGGTGATGCTGTTACAGAAATTCCTTCTGACTTTGTTCGTACAGGTACTTCTGCTGACTGTCCGTATGCTTCGATTGAGAATCCTGACAAGAAAATCTATGGTATCCAATTCCACCCAGAGGTTCGTCACTCAGTTCACGGCTATGATATCCTTCGTAACTTTGCCTTGAATATCTGTGGTGCCAAAGGTGACTGGACCATGGATAACTTTATCGAGATGCAAATCAAACAAATCCGTGAGAAAGTTGGAGACAAACGTGTCCTCCTTGGACTTTCTGGTGGTGTTGACTCTTCTGTAGTTGGAGTTCTTCTCCAAAAAGCCATCGGGGATCAATTGATCTGTATCTTTGTAGACCACGGTCTTCTCCGTAAAGGGGAAGCTGACCAAGTTATGGATATGCTTGGTGGTAAGTTTGGTCTCAA
>ERZ773018.601-NODE-601-length-20628-cov-25.096486_pt1 | contig 20628 bp, 17 predicted proteins | sample MGYA00580840_ERZ773018 | MGnify/ENA primary metagenome ERZ773018 (study PRJEB29015, sample SAMEA2738125) | human oral metagenome | biome: human oral; feature: human-associated habitat; material: saliva | place: China | collected 2256 ... | reverse complement strand
GCGGCCTCCGCCTCGACCAGTTTGACTGCAAATCGATGCAGCTCAAATCCGCCCCAAACGCCTACTGCATCGGAGAGATGCTAGACGTAGACGGAATTACAGGCGGGTACAATCTCCAGTTCGCCTGGTCCTCGGCTAGGGCAGCGGCAGCTTCAATAGAGTTTTTGAATTCTCATATAGATTAATTGCCATTTGTAACTCTATGAACTGCTGCGCTAATATAACCGAGCAACCATTTGAATTCCTAATGATTGCTCGGATATTATATTGGTGTTAATTATACTTAATCAAATACATGTAAATTTATATTTAGATGATCTATAAATACTTTACTTTGTTTTTTTCATAACACTGCCAATAAATATAATTGTAGCAAGTGATATTATTAAGTTCACTATTAATAGTGCAAGTGCTCCTCCAACCCAAATTGGAGCACCCTTGAAAGCCCCAACTATAGTTCCAATTATAAATAATATTACAGTATATTTTTTAGAATTATAATTGTAATTATCCCACTCCAGTATTATTTCTCCTATGACCATAATTATTCCAATAATAAGTGAAATATTAGAATCGAAAAACCACCATCCAGTAACCCCTATAACAGACCCTACTGTTCCGAGTACCATTGACATAATATGCACCTCATAAATTATTTTCTTAACTGTTCAAAAGCTTCCTTATATAGATCTTCTAAAATGAATTGAACAAATCCAACATCGCTTTCTTTTATTCCTGTCCCTATCCAATAAAAAATATTTTCTGCGAGAGTATGTAAGATTGTATCAAGTCCCTTTTCTTGACTCATTAATTCTTCAGAAATAAATCTTGCCTTTTGATAATATTGATTTGCTTTTCCAACAGCATCTTCTGGCATTATATTATTAGGTAAATTTTCTTCTACACATTTCTCTACGTTAATTCGATATATTTCAACCATCTTAACCGCAACTTCATATCCATTTAAACTAGCAACCATATAGGAGAATATACCCAGCATAGCAATTTCATATTCAAACTGAATTTCTTGGCATTTTTCTGTATCATACATTTGTATTTCTTCTTCTGACAAACCAAAAGTCATAAAGTCGTGTGCGACTTTGTTTGATTGCTCTAATACATTCATTAAGTAAATCGCATCTTTACTCTCTTTTACTTTTTTTCTTAATCCAAACATCATAGTTCTCCATAGTTATTTTTAATATAATTTAAATAAATTGTACTTCTAAAAAAACACTATTGCAATCTATATATGCTATTCTTAACATAATCAAGTCATAATATATAAATTTTACATTCTATCTTAATATAATTTTTGCATCTACCATAGAAAACTCCAGCGATTTCTCGCTGGAGTTCACTACATCTGATTCTTTAAACAGTTCAATATTTCCATATTTTAGTATCTCATTATTAAAGCACCTACTATTTCCATCTTTTAGTTCAGCATTTTACACATTTATGCTCGCAGCACTATGTACTTTAATCTTACTCAAACCTACAGATACGAAATCGTCTCACTAAGCGCCTTGCGTTTAAAATGATTCGGTAGCGGAGTTCCTTCCTCTGCAGCGTACCCAAGGTCCATAGCCATGAGTATCTCTTCATTTTCAGGAAGTCCGAGCGCCTTATGCAGCTTCTCTGGATCTAGGAAATTAATCCAGCAGCTGTTTAACCCTTGGTCAGCTGCAGCGAGAATCATATGAGTTGCAACGATTGATGCATCCTCAATTCCCGAATCCCTCTTTTCACCTGGATACACATAGACATTGGTCGTATCGAAGGCTACCACCAACACAGTTGGCGCACCATATCTACAAGGAGTTTCAATATCAAATTTATCCAGCACTTCCTTTGATTCCAGCACGTACACATGCTGTTCCTGCAGGTTCTTAGCAGTTGGAGCAAGCCTTCCAGCCTCGAGCACTGCCTCTAGTTTTTCGCGCTCTACTTTCTTGTCCGAGTATTTCTTGCAAGAATATCTGCTCTCTATAACTTCCTTAAATTCCATAATACCCTCCTCTTTTCAGCATTAAACGCATTAATTTTACATAGTTCATTAGCGCTATCAGTCAGCACAGATGAATTGATTCGCTATCTCTTTTTCTTCATCGATAGTGCAATTTTCTTACGCTTCTCGTCAACAGATAAGACTCGGACATTGACGACATCCCCAACCTTTACCACGTCGAGCGGATGCTTTACGAATTTATCCGACAGCTCAGAGATATGTACGAGCCCATCCTGATGAACGCCTATATCCACAAATGCTCCGAAGTCCACGATATTACGAACTGTTCCCTTGAGCTCCATATCTGGTCTTAGGTCGCTTATCTCCAGCACATCGCTTCTTAGCAGCGGCGCCTCAGCCTCTTCTCTAGGGTCCCTTCCTGGCTTTTCGATTTCATTCAAAATATCCTTTAGCGTATATTCGCCGATATTCGCAGCTTCTGCCAGTTGCTTCATCGAAGGTCTATCCGACTTGCTATTTCCATGCCTGCTACCGAACTTTTCCTGCAGCTTGTTCTTGGAACTCAAACTTTCTGAGATTCCCTTAGCTGCACCTGTTATGATATCAGAAGGCTTGTATCCCATAATTTCTAGCACCTTACGGGCCGCATCATAACTCTCTGGGTGAACCGCCGTGCAGTCTAGTGGCTCCTTGCCATCTCTGATGCGAAGGAATCCAGCGCACTGTTCAAACGCCTTAGGACCGAGCTTAGCAACCTTGAGTAGCTGCTTTCTGCTGTCAAATCTCCCGTTTTCCTCACGATACTTCACGATATTAGCTGCAATCGGTTTACTGATTCCCGAAACGTATTCTAGCAGTGAAGCGGAAGCTGTATTTAAATCTACACCTACGCTATTTACACAGTCTTCCACAACTGCACCAAGTGCTTCTGCTAATCTCTTCTGATCCATATCGTGTTGGTACTGCCCAACTCCGATTGAACGCGGATCGATTTTAACGAGCTCTGCGAGCGGATCCTGAAGCCTTCTAGCAATCGATGCAGAGCTGCGCTCACCTACATCAAGATCTGGATATTCTTCCGTTGCAAGCTTGCTAGCCGAGTATACGGAAGCTCCCGCTTCATTTACTATTACGTACTGAAGTTTTTTCTTAGGATTTGCGTAGAGTCCCTGCTCGTACTCCTTGATAAATTCTGCGATTATCTGCTCCGACTCACGGGAAGCCGTGCCGTTTCCGACAGAAATGATATCTATATCGTATTTCTTCACTAGCTTTGCTAAAGTCAGCTTTGCTTCTTTAACCTTATTCTGCGGTGCAGTCGGATATATAACAGTTGTGTCTAGAATCTTTCCAGTCGCATCAACCACAGCGAGCTTGCAGCCTGTTCTAAATGCCGGGTCCCAGCCGAGAACTGTCTTCCCGCCGATAGGTGGCTGCATGAGAAGCTGCTCTAGGTTGCTTGCAAATATCTTTATCGCACCTTCCTGTGCTCCAATCGTCAGCTCATTTCTGATTTCAGTTTCGATAGACGGGGCTATGAGCCTCTTATATGCATCAGCTGCCGCTTCTTCGATATACTGCTGAGTGACCTTGTTAGCTGAGCTCTTTAAGTCTTTAAAAAGCCTTTCCTCTATCTTATCCACTGGAGCTTCAAGCTTCACGCTGAGCACCTTTTCATTTTCTCCCCTATTGATAGCGAGGATTCTGTGTCCTGGGAGGCCGTCTACCTTCTCTGCAAATTCAAAATAATTCTCATATACACTGCGTTCTCCGCTAGCCTCGAGTTCTGCCTTTACCGCTGGAACCACCGATGTGATGAGCACACCTTCCTTAGCAGTAAGTGTTCTAATCCAGGTTCTTATATCCGCATCATCCGATATATCCCCAGCGATGATATCTAGCGCTAGCTTGATTGCGGTATCAGCGTCATTTACCTCGTGCTCCTCATTTAAGTATTTGAGCGCCTCTTCTGGAACTGAAACTGTTGCATCCTGTGACATGATATATGTCGCCAGTCCTTCAAGCCCCTTTTCCCTTGCAATCATCGCACGAGTACGTCTCTTTGGCTTGTAAGGTCTATATATATCCTCGACTGCAACGACTGTCTCGGCCTGCTCTAGCTTGGCTAGAAGTTCATCGGTTAATTTTCCTTGGGACTCTATTGATGAAATTACTGTCTGCTTTCTCTCTTCGAGCGAACGCAGGTACTTAAGCCTCTCATCAAAGCGCCTAAGGACCTCATCATCAAGTGCTCCTGTCGCTTCCTTTCGGTATCTCGCGATGAAAGGAATAGTATTCCCCTCATCGATGAGATTGATTACAGCCTCGGCCTGCCAAGGTTTAATGCCTAGTTCCTCTGTTATCTTCTGTGTAATATCCATATTAATTCAGCATGCTGCTATCAAGTATCAGCATTATCTCCCCTTCGTTGTCATATGCGCGGTAACGAACCTTCTGTCCTGCTTCAAGCCCGAAGCCCTGCTTTGGTGGATTATGAAGTGTGCCGTAAAACTCATTGTCTCCAAAATCAGTCGTTCTCACCCACACTACCTCTGGCAATAATCCCTTCTTTCCCACCGTCACACTCACGAAGTCCGGAAGTTCAATGTTTCGCCCACCATCCAGCATCTCCAGCTCTCTAAGCATTGTCATCTTCTTATCTGCAGACTCTAAATTATCTCGTATATCATCTGGCACATCATCGAATTCCGATAAGTCGGCATCCAGCTCGCTCACAGGTTCAAATTCATAATCCTTGACATCATTAAATCTTACCCTTGCGTACCTCTCGGAACATCTCGGTCCTACCTTTAACTTCCCATCTTCAGCCTTCTTTGCAGAGGCTAATAGATTAAAGCTAGTGCCTACGAGATCCTCACAGAAGCAGTACGCAATGACCCCTGTTGCCCCATCGATTATTGTTAGTGTGTCAGATAATCCTTCTAACGCATCAGGGCACTCGATATAGATAAACTTATGAAATATCTGTCTAAAAGTTGCTTCATCAATATACATGTCAAATCTCCGATTTAAAGCTTCATTCTTCTCTATCTAATTAAGCTAATTATACTTCCTGCAATTTGACTTGCAAAAATGCATTTATTAGCCATTAATTATACCATGATATTGTTTTTTCTCACATAATCATCACACAGTGGCGAAAAAAAATGTTAAAGTGAACTTAATAAAAATTGTACGCAATTAATCAGAGTACTCGTATTCTGATTTTGGGTAATAACAGGAGGACAAAAAATGGCAGCAATTGAATTAACATCAGAAAACTTTGAACAGGAAGTTCTACAGGCAGATAAGACAGTTCTAGTTGATTTTTGGGCTTCTTGGTGCGGACCATGCAAGATGCTTTCTCCAGTAATCGAGGAAATCGCTGACGAGAGGAGCGACATCAAAGTTGGCAAGGTCAATATAGATGAGCACCCAGAACTTGCACAGAAGTACGGCGTTATGAGTATCCCAACAGTACTTGTAATCAAGGACGGCGAGGAAGTAAACAAGTCAGTAGGAGCAGTTCCTAAGAAGGTTCTACTCGATCTTATCGGCTAGTATATTGCCTCTCGGCAGTACAACGTATAAAAAACTAATGAGCAATAAAGCACCTCACTGGATTTAGCCAGTGAGGTGCTTTATTGTACTTGTATTTATGACTTTGTAAATTAACCTCTTCATTTTCATAATAAAAAACCGTGCAACTAGTAAGACCCTCTTCTTCCTTTAATTGCACGGATTCTATTATTATTGAAATATTATTGAAAATTTATTACTGTAGATATATACTATCTGGCTTTGTTTTCCCTTACTGCCTGCATATCCTCTAGCAAGGCAGCTTCTTCTGCCTCACTTATCTCATGCTTTGTAATCTCCACATAGGACTGCGTGAGTCTGATTGCATAGAGCGTTCTCACAATGAAGCTGATGATGTACGCAGCAGTTAACATGAATAAGAATATCTGCATACCCCTTAACGCACTGTACAAAGCTACGAATGAATACGCACCTCCAGCAATTATTTTGAGTATATATTTCTTTAGAACGAACACGATGCCCATCACACCAATTGTCACTATCACCGTGGTAACAATCATCGCCATTCTATATATTTTCTCAGTCATAGTGATTACTTTAGATAATTCTTGGCTGCCAAGCACATCTGCGATTCTTCTAGTCCCGAGCAGAATATTTCTCATATAGATTATATTTAGAATATTACTAACAACCAGTACTGCAAGAAGCATTATCACTAAGCTCCATACTAAGACACTCACTGTGCCAGTATTGATATTATCTGTCCTGAATGAAATGACAACAAAATTACTGGCAGCAAATGCGAGGACTACAAATGCTATTATGGATAAGAAAATGAAGATGAGGTATGCAATATATACCTTGCAAGCCTTTCGATAGAACGGATTGAGTTTCTGAAGTCCATTTAAACCCATGATGTATAGTATGATATTTGCTATGAACATAACTAAGATTATGTCAGGAGCAATCTTCGTATTGAAGATCAGAACGCCATCTGACATCTCTGACATCGCCGCTATCTGAAGCAGTGTAAATAGTCCAGTAACACCGTTTATCAGTATGTACGTTACTTCTATCCAAATAGCAATATTTACATACTTTAGACCACGGTAATCAATCGCAGTTTTATCCATTTTATCCTCCTTTCTTATTTTTCACTTATATTGATTGTAATTCTCTATATTAATTTTCTGCATCAATTTTCAGCAAAATCTAGCGTATTCATAATAATAAACACAGTGTTTCAGTTTCATTATATGTTTGAATAAGTTGAGGAAACAACTAATATAATGTAAAATAATAAATAATTAAGAAATAGAAGTTAAGTTAGAAAAGAGGAGGAGCTATGGACGATAAGCAATATAAAGAAGCATTTAACAACAATGTGCCCGATGGCTATGATGCTGATACATATATAATCGTTTGCCCTGTATGTAGCAAGGAGTTTCAGGCATCACCTGGAGATGCAGTATGTCCAGAGTGTGGAGCTGAGCTGAGCTTTACAATCGAAGATAAGTAGATTTATAGTTTTCATCACAGATAGAAAATCACCTACAGTCAGACTGCTGACTATAGGTGATTTTTATTATCTTACAGTAACGTATATACCGCGGTCGCCGCTAACCTCTACCTTGAGAGACTTGAAGTCGCTAACAAATTCCTTAAGGTACTTGTAACGCTTACCGCCCTTCTTGCTGTAATATCTTACGTCGAAATTCTTATAGATGCGGTTTAGCTCATTTCCGATAAGTCCGAGATCTGTAGGCTTACCCTTATCATTATTCTCCATGATAATCTGCTGAATCTTCGCCTCTATTGCCTTCTTGCTAGGAGTGTTGGCAGTATTCTCAGTCACATCCTTGCTGCGTTCCTGTTTCTTCTGCTTTTTATACTCAGCTTCGAGAGCTTCCTCAGCGAGGCGCTCCTCCTCTGCCTGCTTGGCGAGAAGATCTATATAGATGAACTTATCGTAGGCATTTTCGAGAGCCTCTGTCGCCTTGTCCGATTCTCCCATACCGAGCACTAGGCATCCTGACTCGCTCAGTCTTCTCGCTAGAGACGTAAAATCACTATCAGAAGAAACTATGCAGAAGCCTTCGACATTGCTTCCGTACAAGATATCCATTGCATCGATTATAAGAGCCGAGTCAGACGCATTCTTACCTCTTGTGTTGTTAACCTGCATCATAGGCTTTAGCGAGTGCTTTCTGATCTCTTGCTCCCACCTAGTCTTAACGATGCGTTCCCAGTTGCCGTAGATTCTTTTATACGAACATATGCCATACTTCTCGATTTCGTCTATTATGTAACCCGCATACTGAGCTGAGATGTTTTCCGCATCTATGAGTAACGCAATTCTCACTTCATCTGTCATCTTAATTATCCTTATATTTATTAATTTCAGCAACAACAGCTTTTGAAATTCTCTCCAGTCTGCTCTCCGCTGCTGATTCTGCACCGTAGAAACCAAAGTAAATCTTGAACTTTGGTTCTGTTCCGGAAGGTCTAAAAGCAATCCAGTCGAGACCATTAAGCTCATACAGAAGAACATTTGATTCAGGAAGGTAATCCGTATAGTTCTTTACGTCAAGCACTCCGAGTTCAGTTCCAGGTTCACCAAGCTTGCCGTCGAGCGTTCTAAGATGTTCCATAAATCTTTCCCCAACACCAACACCTTCCACGCATACACTGCCTTCTGCGGAGTATCCATAGAGCTTATGCAGGGATTCCAGCTGCTCGATTAGAGTAACACCGTTCGCCTTGGACAGAGTTGCGATTTCAGCTATAGCTACTGCGGCCATCACGCCATCCTTATCGCGAACAGCCTGGTTAAGCATGTATCCATTACTTTCCTCAAACCCGAACAAAAATCTTTCCATTCCATTATCAGATCTCTGCCTAATCTGCTCGGCAATGTTCTTTATACCCGTTAAAGTTTCATATAGTTTAACGCCATATCTAGCGCAGATGGCTCTTGCCAGATGGGTAGACACGATTGAAGTTACCACATACCCATTTTCTGGAAGATTACCCAGCTTCTTTGCCTCAGAAAGAAGATACTCGAGGAGTATCGCCCCTATCTGGTTTCCTGTAAGCCTCTTATATTCGCCCTCATCATATACCGCTACGCCTAGCCTATCTGAGTCTGGATCTGTAACGATAATGATATCAGCCATTGACATATCAGCATATCTCTTAGCCAAATCATATGTATCATCATACTCGGGGTTTGGAACCCTTAGGCTCGGAAAATCTCCATCTGGATTATCCTGCTCATTTACTGCAAATACCTTTTCGTATCCCAGTTCACGAAGCGCCCTTCTTACCGGCTCCCTGCCCGAGCCATTGAGCGGTGAATACACAATGCGAAGCGAAGCTCTCGATCTTCTGCTGACACTGCTGCTATTAAACGAGTCCATGATCATCGCATCGTAGCTGTCGTCGATTTCCCTGCCAAAATATGTAATAGCTCCGTCCTTTACGAGATCTTCGAAGGACTCCGCTGTTGAAAGTATCTCTATACCCTGAACAGCATCTCTGATGCGACTCTTAATCGCCTCGGTCTCTTCATCAATCATCTGCGCTCCATCGGATCTGTACGACTTAAAGCCATTGTATTCCTTAGGGTTATGCGATGCTGTAATCATTATTCCACCATCTGCTGCAAAATTCCTTATAGCATAAGATAGCATAGGCACCGGACGCAGTCTGTCTGAAAATAGAACCTTAACACCTGCCGCACAGCTAGCCACGGCGGCAGCCTCTGCAAGCTCTCTTGAATTATTACGTGAATCGTACGAAATAACGATTTTTACTTCCTTACCCTCATGCTTTTCTTTAAGCATCTCGCCCATGGCATATGCTGCAGTAGCAACTGTATAGATATTCATTCGAGCTGAACCTACTCCCATAGTCGCTCTCATACCAGCCGTGCCAAAATCGAGCTCCTCGCTGAAGCAGCTTTCAATCTCCTCTGGTCGGGATATCATATTCATCAGATACTGTCTCATATCTGAATCGATTCCCTTGGCATTGATCCATTCCGTATAATTTTTGATTGCCTTGTTCTCTTCCATACCAATTCTCTAATTCTAAACAACTATGCGCCTATAACTTTTCAAATACGAGCATGTACGCAGCCTGCAATTGCAAGTTCCGCACACGCTCGAAATAATGACATTTATTTTATTCTACAGTTACACTCTTAGCGAGGTTACGAGGCCTGTCTATCTCGCATCCCTTTTCTTTGGCAACGTAGTATGCATATATCTGAAGCGGGATTACGCTTAGAAGTGGAGATACCTCATCCATGCACTCTGGAATGTAGAATGTCTCATTTGAATGCTCTTCTATAGCCGTATTACCTTCCTTTGCGATGGAGATTACGTGTGCATTGCGCGCCTTAACCTCCTGAATGTTGGAAACCATCTTATCAAACAACTTAGATTGTGTTGCTAGTGCAACAACGATAGTAGTAGGCTCCATGAGCGCAATCGTTCCATGCTTCAGCTCTCCTGCTGCAATTGCGAAGGAGTTGATGTATGAAATCTCCTTGAGCTTTAGCGAACCCTCGTAAGCAACGCTAGCATCCATACCTCTACCGATAAAGAACACCTTGTCTCTATCGTAAAGCTTCTTTGCAAGCCTCTCGATATCACCTCTAAGCGTCAGAACCTTCTCCAATTTTTCAGGAATCTCAGATAGCTCGCTGACAACCTCTCTGTAGTACTCCTCTGATATTGTTCCGCGTAGGTCGCCTAGATATAGAGCTAATAGGTAAAGTGACAGAAGCTGAGTTGTGTAAGCCTTTGTTGAAGCTACTGAAATCTCAGGACCAGCCCATGTATAAAACACATCGTCAGATTCACGAGCAACTGTGCTTCCTACTACATTGACGATGGATAATACCCTCGCTCCCTTTCTCTTAGCCTCACGAAGTGCTTCAAGGGTATCTGCAGTCTCTCCAGACTGGCTGATTGCAATGAAAAGTGTCTTTTCGTCTACAAAAGGATCTCTATATCTGAATTCAGAAGCTACATCAACCTCTACAGGCATTTTTACGAACTTTTCAAAGATATTTCTACCAACTAGTCCGGCATGGTACGCAGTTCCGCATGCTACGATGCAGATCTTGTTGAATTTAGCAAAATCCTCCTTAGTAAGCGTCATATCGTATAGCGACACTCTTCCATCTTCGCTTAGATTACGATCAAGAGTTTCCTCTATAGCCTTAGGCTGGTCAAATATCTCCTTGAGCATGAAGTGCTCGTACTTGCCTTTTTCAGCGACGCTTTCATCCCAGCTGATGTGCATAGTCTCACGCTTAATTTCCTTGCCAGACTCGTCGTAGATTGTAACACCATCTGGAGTAAGTATTACTGTGTCACCAGTCTCCAAAAGATAAACATCCTTTGTATACTTAAGAAGTGCCGAGAAGTCTGAAGCAACGAAATTGCAACCATTACCCTTGCCGACAATCAGCGGAGCGTTCTTTCTATACGCTACGAATTTTTCTGGCTGATCCTCAGCGATTGCAGCGAGTGCAAAAGTTCCTGTCATCTCGTGAGTTACCTTGTCCATAGTAGCCTTTAGGTCACCGAGCTCGTTGTAGTATTTACCGAATAGAACAGCAGCAACCTCGGAATCCGTATCACTCTTAAAAGTGAATCCTTCTTTCTCGAGTTGCTCTCTGATTTCCACATAGTTCTCAACTGTTCCATTATGAACAAGTGCAATTCTGTTGTCATTGCTCATATGAGGATGTGAGTTTACATCAGATGGCGCACCGTGAGTTGCCCACCTTGTGTGTCCAATTCCCACGTGACCGCCTAGATTTTCATTTCCAATTAGCTTCTCTAGATTTACGATTTCACCAACATGCTTTCTCAGCTTGATTTTGCCATCATTTACAACAGCGATACCTGCCGAGTCATAACCTCTGTACTCTAACTTCTTAAGTCCTTCGATAATGATGCCCTGAGGAGCCTCATTACCTACATAACCTACGATTCCGCACATATTGTTTCCTCCAAATATATTATTTCAAATAGCCAATCCACAGTTCCCCGTAGTTGCTATAACGATTCGCTCTCTTTTATTTTAACAAAACTAAAATTCCCGCTATGTGTTGCCATGGCGGTTTGTTTTGCCATACAGCTTATTTACTAATCACTTGCCAAATTTATCAGATATAAGCGCTGCCACCTGCTTCGCATATCCCTGAATTTCATCGATGTCCTCGCCTTCTAGCATGACTCTGATCAGTGGCTCGGTTCCGGAAGGCCTGATTAGAACTCTACCTGTGCCCTCCATTTTCGCTTCGATATCAGCGATGAACTTCTTAACTTCCTCATCCTCTAGAGCCGTCGCCTTGAAAGCATTGTCCACCCTAGCATTTACTAGCGCTTGTGGATAAATCTGTATCTCGTCTCTGAGCTCACTGAGCTTTTTTCCAGAATCAAGATAAGCCTTCATGAACTGCAGCGACGATAGTACGCCATCACCAGTCGTCGTGTAGTTCAAGAATATCATGTGACCAGACTGCTCTCCACCTAGCACAGAGCCTGTCTCTCTCATGGACTCTAGAACATATCTATCGCCGACTTTGGTTACATCGACACCGATTCCATATTCCTTTAGGTGTTTATGAAGTCCGATATTACTCATAACAGTAGCTGTGATTTTATCTGTTGCAAGAAGCCCTCTAGACTTTAGATATTTTCCGCATATGCAGAGCACTCTATCTCCGTCTATTATTCGACCCTGTTCATCCACAACGATGAGCCTATCCGCATCTCCATCGTATGCAAATCCAACATCCGCACCGAGTTCTACAACTTTCTGCTGTAGATTCTCAGGATGTGTGGATCCGCAGTCATCGTTAATGTTTATTCCGTCTGGACTATCACTGAGCACTGTAATTTCTGCCCCAAGTGCCTCATATACGACATGAGCAGTCTCGAACGCCGCACCATTAGCAGTATCGAGAACAACCTTTATACCGTCGAGTCTCTTATCTATCGTCGAAAGCAGAAAGTCAGTGTACTGCTTGATCGCACAGGCATCATCCTCACGGCAGGTTCCGAGCTTTGCCCCAACGAATTCATCTGTGCTGATTTCCTTCTCGCCCAGTATAATTTCCTCAATCTCCTGCTCAACACTATCATCCAGCTTATATCCTTCACCATTAAATAGCTTAATTCCATTGTATTCAAATGGGTTATGGGATGCAGAGATAACGACACCTGCATCTGCATTATACTTCCTTACTAGGTAAGCAACTGCTGGTGTAGGAACAACTCCTAGCTTTATCACATCTCCGCCAACGGAAAGCACTCCAGCCGTCAGCGCATTTTCAAGCATGTCCCCAGAGATTCTCGTGTCACGCCCAATAACCATAACCGGCTTTTTATCATTCTCCCCGAGCACAAACGCTGCCGCTCTGCCGATGTCGAATGCAAGCGAAGCTGTAAGTTCTGTGTTAGCCACTCCTCTTACACCATCTGTTCCAAACAATCTGCCCATTAGCTTCTCCTTAATTCCTTCTCATATATATCCTGCAAAGTATAAATTCCATCTGTAATTTTATCGTCTAGCATAAACAGTCAATGCCAAAGCGCAAGTTTGAGCTAACCACATCACTGAACCGTTATCGTAATCTGTGCACTTTCAAGTGCTGCCGTAAGTCCAGAATTATTGGTTAGATACGCTGTAACAGTATGCTGACCTGCCCCTAGACCACTTGCATCTGCGCTGATTACGAATGAACTAGCTGTGATGCTCGCTATCTTGTCCTTACTGCCCGTTACTACGACGTTAACACCACTATCCGCCTTCGCTGTATGACCACTAGCAACATTATTTATGTTGATTGAGCTAGCCGGAACATTCACGGTCTTCGATCCGCTCGTGCTCACCTTGACCTTGAGCTTTACGTGCCTTGATTCATTTGCTATGCTCACACCTTCTGGTAGGTCGTAATCGATATCCATATCCTCTGTCTCGGCTACAGAACTGATATCCATCTCTTTGGATGTAATTTCTGTTACGTTCTTGATATCCTTGCTTCTACCTTTGATAACTATAGTGCTCGGTGCGGAGTACGTCCTTGAAACACTGCCATCTTGTGTATTAGTAACCTTTACCTTGAGTTTAACAGTTTTGGTCTCACCTTTATATGCAGTTACAGATACCCTGTCAGGATCAGTAGTCAGATAGTCTATCTTGTGACCGCTTCCATCCACGGGGGTTACGACTGCGCTGAATTCTTTAGCTTTATCGGTGACCTTGTCAGCATCGAGTTCGAGCTTGACCGAGTCTACATTCTTAACCAGACTCTCAGCTCCTTGTACCTCTACTTCTTTGCTACTCTGCTTCTTGACTACAGGCTCACCAGATTGACCGTCTTTATATGTCGTATATGTGCTTACCTTCTTGACCTCTAGGTCTTCAACTGTGACCGAAATGCTGCTTTCACTCTGTGATTTGACCGCTATAGCACCAGGCACGCTCACTTGCACAGCCATCGAGTTTTCTCCCTTGCCTGCATTCGATGCATTGACGGTTGCGACGATGTCGGATTTCTTCAGCTCATTAATCGCCGAGCGCCTTCCAACAAGGGTAACTGAGATTTTCTCTGTATCAAGCTTGCTTACTGCCAAATCATTCTTGGCAAGCGTCTTGGAGTTTGCGACCGTCACAGGAATATTCGTATACGTACGGCTGATTGTTGGGTTTATGCTATATACTACGTAAAGCCAGGAGGCAAATGCGATTGCAACCGAAAGCACTAGGTTGAGCTTGTTGATCCTCTTGCTGCTTGTTTCGTTACTTTGCATCGTGCTTCCCCCCCTTTCGGCGTACTAGCTTCGCAACCCTACCGTACATCCCTCTTTCAGATGGCAGATACATATTGAGAAGCATCTTCTCGATTGTCTTGAGATCTACGAATCTGCGAATCTTTCCATCTTCAGCGATCGATACCACTCCGGTCTCTTCAGAAACTATTATTATCAGAGCATCACAAACCTCGCTGAGCCCTACACCTGCTCTGTGCCTCGTTCCTAGGTTTCTGCCAATATTCTTCTTCTCTGTCAGCGGGAATACGCATGATGCCGCATGGATTCTAGCACCACGAATAATCACTCCACCGTCGTGAAGTGGGGAACCTTCGTAAAATAAATTTCCCAGAAGCCTGACGGAAATCTCAGCATCTACCACAACCCCCGTTTCGATAATATCGTTAAGCATTGTCTCACGCTCAATTGCGATTAATGCCCCTGTCCTTGTGGCTGAGAAATCATCGATTGCACTCACAAGGGCATCTACCGTTTCAACAGCCTTATTCTTATCGATATTGCGGAACGAGTTCGTGTTCATGAGATTCTTACGCCCCACCTGCTCGAGCGCCCTACGCAGCTCTGGCTGAAATAACACGACAACTGCGAAGAGCCCCATGGTGAATAGGCTCTTGAGTAGCCAATTTAGCAGATACAGGTTGAATATGTCCGATACAAAAAATGCAACTATGATAATTACCAGCCCTCGTATGAGCTGCATCGCCCTGGTTTCTCTAATAAAACCGATCATCTTATAAACAATATAAGACACGATTGCTATATCCAGCGCGTCTTCCGGTCTGAAGTTAGGCATTATACTTTGAATCGAACTTAGCATATCGGTATCCCGTCCCTCTTAAAATCGTCCATTTTACATGGCATAAGTTATATTATTATACTATTTTGAGAGGTTTTTATCAACAAGAGTGAAGGTGTGGTTTTGATGTAATTCGAACGAAAAAAGAAGTCAATCACCATTGTGACGATTGACTTTTTCTGTAAACTACTTAAATATATTTATTTCATCTTTACTAAGTAATTTTAATCGTAAATCTTATGCTTTTTTCACGTCGTTCTAGCTTGTGTTCAATCCCGTAACTTAACAGAATATTTCTTACTATATACAGACCTAGTCCATTGCTATTATCCTTTCCTACGTCAAAGTTCACTTCAAATAGTCTTTCACAATCGAGATTTTCTGCGTCATCGTAAGTATTATCTATATATATCCAACCGTTATCTGAACCGATATCTATGATACCTCCTGTATCCGAATACTTTACAGCATTACCAACTACATTGGATAATATCACCTTAAGAGCACTCTTACCTATGTAAATTTTTTCATCACCGAGACGGTTGTTGATTGAGATACTTCGTTGCGCAGCCATAAGTTCATACTTATCTAGAACCTCCTGCAAAATCTCATTTATAACCAATTCTTCCTCGTCATCACTAAGGTGATCGAGCGAAGAAACAGAGAGAATCTGCGATATATTCTGTGCCAACCCATTGACTATCTCAATGCAGTTGTCAATATAGCTATCACGATTCTTATACTTGCCAATGTTATATTTCATATTTTCAAGAATAATTTTGAGGCTAGCTAATGGAGTTTTTAGTTCGTGAGAAGCACCTCTAAAGAAGTCAAATTTTAGCTTCTCAAGCTTTATAATCTCTTCATTCTTGACCTCAAGATCGTCTATCAGTTCAAGCAAAGCTACATACAAGTCATTAATTTGCGCTTTGAGTTGTCCTATCTCATCTGATGATTCGACAGGCAAAAGAGCGTTTCTATCAAGCTCCATCATTCGAGTTGTAACTTCTTTTATTTCTTGAACATTTCTTGTCAAAAGTCTTGCATATATCAGCGATACTAAAACTGATATCGCTAGTGAAACTGCTAAAGATATAGGAAGTAATTTTATTATTAGTCCCTTGGCCTCTTGTCGCATATCAGCAGTTGAAACAAAATTCACCGCAAGCTCACTGCCATCCGCAAGCCTTATTTTACGCGACTCGATGATGAGCGAATTATTACTACTCGCCTTATCAACGCTATCATCCGCCACATCTCCGACTTTAAGTTCATCCTCCTTGATGCTGTCACTCACTACATAAGCTTTAATCTCACTGCTCTTAGAATAGAATGTCAGATACTGCTGAGCGAAGCTCTTGTCCTTGCCCGTAAGCGCCGCAGATACTGCATTGGCCTTGGATGTGATTTCACTCTTTCTGCTCTCTAGGTAAATTTTAGGAAACATCAGAAACACCATCAGATGCACCACTACGATTAGCACACCGAGGATGGTGAATGTCTGGATGAACATTTTAGGGAATATTTTTAGTCTTTTCATTTCCTCTCCAGTTTATATCCTACGTTCCTAATAGTTACTATACAGTCTAGCTCAAGCTTTCTCCTTAGCTCCTTTATGTATACATCTATCACTCGGTCAAAAGGAGGCTCCTCTGTCGCCTTCCACACACCGTCTATAATCTGCTCTCTAGTCAGTGCTCGCCCTTCATTGTGGACGAGAAATTTTAATATATCTACTTCCTTAGCATTGATATCTATAGGCTTCCCTGCAAGCTTCGCCGTATAGCTTGCAAAATCCACCTCTGCGCTATTATAACTGAACTTATCCGCTACTACGTAGTAACGCTCGATTAGAGAATCTACACGAGCACGTAATACCGGTAATGAAAAAGGCTTCTCCAAATATCCATCCGCCAAGCTCGTATATGCATCAATTTTATACTCTTCATCGCTAAATGCCGTAAGCATAAGAACAGGTAATTTGCTTCGTTTTCTAATCTCCTTTAGAACTTCTAAACCATTAATATATGGCATCTGAATGTCGAGAATTACAAGGCTGATATCTTGTTCATCAAATTTTGCGAGAGCCTCTCGTCCATCAGATGCTTCAATCGTATTATAACCAAACTCAGAGAGGAAGTCTGCGACTCCCTCCCTGATATTCTGATCGTCTTCAACTATAAGAATCTTCATTGACCCTCCAGTCTCTATCTCGCGTCTATAAGCAGCTCCTTCGGTCTCTTGCGCAGGATGTGGTATGTAGAAATGAGTAGTGATATAGCTAGTACTACTGTCATAAAGAGCACGACATAAAGCACAGCTCTCCCGTTAATGATAACATCTAAACTTGTCAGAGTCTTGTTAAATCCGTCAACTTCTGCACCTCCACCGAGACCTGACGAAGCGGACTCCTTGGAGATACCCTTAGCAATATTCCCCGTGACGCTTTGAAGCACCTTGTTTCCTATAACTTTGCCTAGCATCCCTGATGCAAAGAACGAAATAATATAAGCAGGAATCGTTATAAATGCGAGCTCTGCTGCAAACTGTCCTGCGATTTCCCTTTTAGTTCGGCCGATCGCCAACAATACAGCAACTTCTTTCTTTCTCGAGTTCATCCAGAGGAACAGAAGGAGTGAAACTACAAGCCCTGCAAACACTATACCTCCCACAAATAGCTTATTTGCCGATGAATAGATTCCCGAAATTGACTGCTGCAGCGCTGGATAGTTTGATGTGCTCTTCATTAGCGTGTAGTTCTGCCAATCTATATCGAGCCCCTCAACTTTCTTGATAACTTTATCGAGGTTCTTGTCTCCCTTTACGAAGAAAGTCGCATCCTGATACACTGCAGTCTGCTCTGTATTTCCGTACAGCTTTGCTGCTGTGTCGATGTCGCTGATTATATTATTCTCATAGAGTTCTACCGCTGCACTCACGCCACCTTGGTTGTGCCCATCAAATAAGCCTTTGATCTCAACCTCTATGGTCTCGTCCGCCTGCTTCTCGTTGTCTGCGTCGTACTGATTAGACCTTATTTTAATCTTGTCGCCGACCTTGAGATTATTCTTCTCAGCAAGGTCTTTGTGAATGAGTACCTTATTCTTATCATTCTTCCCAAGATGCTTTCCCTCTACAAGTCTAAATGTACCAGCTACGAACTTCGTATCCTGCGACGAATCGTTCACACCAGTTACCATCACAGTGCTCTTAAACTTCTCGATGCGCTCCGCATCTTCATTCTGATTTGTAGCCTCAGTTCTGATTATCTCGTATCCAACGAGATCAGCTACTGCTCCGATTCTCTTGATGTATCCGTTTACATAGCCAGATTTCACGATTTTATTGATGTCTTCGTTACGAATGTTTCCGCCGCCTCTAGCAGTTCCCATATTAACCTGGCGGTTTATCTCCATGGTGAAGCTATTCGTTATGTCACCAAAAGTTTTTGCTGCCGCTTTGTTAGTCGCGTCCTTAATTGCAAGTCCAACCATACTCAATGTAGCCATCGCAGTAATGACGAGCAATATAATCAGAGATTTTAGACTCTTTCTTGTGACATATGCAAATGCATTTTTAATCATCGTCATCCTCCTAGTTATTCTTTCTCGTCTCTTTGAGCTTCTTGCCACTAAGCTCCATAACTACATCGGCTGCATTTGCAACTTCTTTGCTATGTGTAACTACGATGACACACTTATCCCTCTCTTGAGCCAGCTTCTTGAGGATTCCGATAATTTCGCCAGCAGTTGAATCATCGAGATTTCCAGTCGGTTCATCTGCGAGAATAACTGGTGCCTCCGAAGCTAGAGCCCTTGCTATAGCAACTCTCTGCTGCTGTCCACCTGAAAGCTTCATGACATTTCGCTTAATCTCACTGCTGTTAAGGCCAAGTTTAAGAAGCAGTTCGTCAGAAGCGGTTCTGTTTACGAGCCTAACATTTTCAATAGGTGTCAGATAATCGATCAGGTTGTAGTTCTGAAACACCAAGGATATGTTGTCCCTACGGTGATTGCTGTATCCGTGTAGTGCTATGTTCTTGCCATTAAAGCAAATCTCTCCTGAACTAGGTACATCAAGCCCCGCTAGTAGAGATAGAAGCGTCGACTTGCCGGCGCCTGATTTGCCAGTTATAGCGTAGAATTTACCCGCTTCAAAGCTGCAATTAATCGATGATAGCACCTTGTCTCTCGAGCCATGGTAACTGTATGATACGTTTTTAATTTCTATTACTTTCATGCCTTCTCCTAACTAATCTTGGATAGTATTTCCTTTGGACTACGTATTAAAATTGCTCCAGATGTTATAACAACAGAAACGAATATTATCATTAGTAACAGAGCGTAGCTCATCGCAAAAGTCGTGAAACTAGCACCTATTCCACCTTCGCTTAGATCTCTCGCAAGCGCTCCCGATTCATCACTACTTGCAAATCCATCAACGATAAACGAATATGCAACATTTCCGACTATTAGTGCCGATATCATAGCTGGAATCGATACAAATATGAGTTCAAGAATGAACTGTCCGACTATCGCCAGTTTGTTTACCCCGATAGACAAGAGAATTCCAATCTCATAAATTCTCTCCCTGAGCCAGAGCACCAGTATGAGTGAAAGTACTATTGTCCCGCCTCCTAGAATTGACAGTGTCATGATTCTCATGATGTTTTTAACTCCTGACAGTGACTCGGAAGCCTCTTTGAACGCTACATTATTCTTAGTTGTCTCGAACTTTGACCAATCTAAATTTAATTTCCTTATATTTTTCTCTGCAGTTTCTAAATTCTCTGGACTATTCGTCGTAACTGTTATTGAACTAGCCACTCTACTATCACCCGTATATCCAAGTCCCTTCTGACTTGAATCATAGTCAGTAAACATGGTGTTTTCACTGAGATCAGATGGCATACCCGTGTGTTGCTCTTGCATCTTACCGGAGAATATTCCGACTATTTCGAGTATCTCTGTATCCTCTCCAGACGCTGCATTCCCGTCTGATTTCAAAAATTTCAGGCTAATCTTGTCGTGCAGCTTCAGCTTGTTGTGCTCGGCAAACTTTCTATGCACAAGCACCTTGCCTTTGTCACCCCTAGTGATGTGCCTTCCTTCCTCAAGATTGAAAACTCCACTGCTAAAAAGCACCTCGCGTTCCGTCCGAGTAGCTGCCTGTACTGATACCGCATTTCTAAACTCGCTCGGTGCATCATCTCGTATAACCGTTTGGTTTCCGTTGACAACTTTACTACCTACGAGCGTCGCTACGCCTTCATACCTAGGAATAACTTCACTGACACCATTCACTTTTTTTAAGCCTGCGAAGTTCTTGATTTCAAACGTCCCTTGGTCCCCTTTCTTGACTATTGATAACGATGAATTTGAAGCCTTGTAGAGAGACTTTTCAACGTTATCACTAGATATAATTATATTTAAACACACATGTATACATGCGAGGACCAAGGT
>ERZ773018.599-NODE-599-length-20649-cov-4.281684_pt1 | contig 20649 bp, 31 predicted proteins | sample MGYA00580840_ERZ773018 | MGnify/ENA primary metagenome ERZ773018 (study PRJEB29015, sample SAMEA2738125) | human oral metagenome | biome: human oral; feature: human-associated habitat; material: saliva | place: China | collected 2256 ... | reverse complement strand
AGAGAGCATGTGGGCTATGGCTAATTGTAGTAGCATTGATTATCTCAGTAGCTACCTTAATAGGAGGGAAACAAATAATAAATATGCAAGTGTTTAGTATTGGATATGTTATTAGTTTTTTCTCAATCAATATGAATAAAAAAGTATTGAATAGATTATCAAGTGGTTCTTCAAATGAATTTCAAAATAAGGTAGCCTCATATGCTATTATTCTATTATTTATTTTAATGCTTTTACTAGGTGGACCTTTTTTTGCAACTGAAAATTGGAGATTAATTTGGTTAGGGGCATTAATGGCAACTGCACTCCACTTCTTTCCATATTATTTTGTACATGGAAAATCAATGATATATTTAGGTCTTATTTGTGCCATTAATATTTTTGTAGGATATTTTTTTACTAATATTCCATTAGAGGTGATAGCATACATTGACTCAGCAATTAAGTTTGTATTTGGGATATATTTACTATTTTTGTCAAAACCATCGAAACAAAAATAATATACATTGTATAGTGAACTGCTGCACGATTACTAGAGATATATAAAGGATTAACAAACTAATAGAGGTATGGCTTCTATTTAGAATTATTAAAAGGTCAATTTGCAGAATAATTAACGAAAACTATGGATATAAAATTTATCCATAGTTTTTTTATTTTGACAAAATATCTTGAATCCGATATAATAATATCTAGAAATTGAGATATTTGATTAATAATAGGAGAATTATTATGAGTAATGAACTAAAAGCTGTAATAGGAATAATGAGAACAAGTAATATACTTGTAGATGATTTAAAAAGAACTTTAAAACAATATCCAATTAATTCAACGGAGTTTTCAGTCTTAGAATTTCTTTATAGTAAAGGTGAAAAGAATATTCAAGAAATTAGGGATAGAATACTACTTGCTAGTGGAAGTGCAACATATGTTGTTAACAATCTTGAACAAAAAGGTTATGTAGTACGAAAAGTATGTGATACTGATAAGAGAGTAACTTTTATTAAGTTAACAAAAGAAGGAGAGGACTTAATGACTGAAATCTTTCCAATTCATAAAGAAAATACAAAAGAAATATTCTCAGAACTTACGGATGAAGAAATCAAGACTCTAAAGAACATATTATTGAAAATAAAAAGGTAAATTAATAAGAGAGATATAACTCTCTTTAAAAATCATAATATATCTCAAATTCGAGATTAAGTTAAAATTATTTAGGAGGAAAAATAATGATAGAATTAGGAATTAGTACATTTGGAGAAACAACAGAAATTGAAGGAACTGGAGTAGCTCCAAAACATGATCAACGTATACGTGATATGATAGAAGAAATGAAACTAGCTGATGAAGTAGGATTAGATGTATATGCTATTGGGGAGCATCACAGAGAAGACTTTGCAGTTTCAGCGCCAGAGATATTGCTTGCTGCAGGTGCATCAGTAACTAAAAATATTAAATTAAGTTCAGCAGTAACAGTATTATCATCTGCAGATCCAGTTAGAGTATATCAGCAATATGCAACAATCGATGCAATATCAAATGGTCGTAGTGAAGTTATGGTAGGGCGTGGCTCATTTACAGAATCTTTTCCACTATTTGGTTATGATTTAGATGATTATGAAGAATTATTTGATGAGAAATTAGAAATGCTTGATAAAATTAAGAATAATGAGAAGTTAACTTGGGAAGGACAACATACTCAATCTGTATTAGATAAAGGAGTATATCCTCGTGCTATTCAAGAAGATTTTCCAATTTGGGTTGCGACTGGTGGCAATGTGGAGTCTACAGTAAAAATTGCTCAAAAAGGTTTTCCTATAGCTTATGCCATTATAGGTGGTGAATATAGAAGATTTAAAGGGTTAGTAGATTACTATAAAGCTGTTGGACGTAATGCAGGTTATAGTGATGATAAACTAAAAGTTGCCTCTCACTCTTGGGGATTTATTGCTGATACTGATGAAGAAGCTATAAAAAAATATTTCCATCCAACAAAACAAGTAGTAGATGCAATATCAAAAGACCGTCCATTTTGGCGTCCTCTAACATTTGAACAATACTTAAATAGTGTAGGCCCAGAAGGTAGTATGTTAGTAGGTAGTCCTGAAACTGTAGCAAATAAACTTATCGATATGATTGAAACATTAAACTTAAATAGATTTTTATTACATCTTCCATTAGGATCAATGCCACACGAAGATATTATGAAAGCTATAAAACTATTTGGTGAAGAAGTAGCACCTAGAGTAAGAGCACATTTTAATAAAAGTAAATAATTTTTATTGATAATAATACAAATAGAATCAAGAGTTTTTTTGTAAGAAAAAACAACATAATTACTTTACTAATAAAATACATAAATAGTATAATTTACTTAAAAGGATATATCTTTATTATTAAGTTTTAATATTAGGGAGGTAAGATATTATGATGTTTTTAAATATAATAACCGATATAGATAGTATATCAGGTATTGTAGTAGCTTCTTTAGTAGTAGGTGTTTCTTATTATTTACTTAGTAAGAAAAGTATTTTCAGCAGTTTTAGTAAAGTAGGATTAATTATTCACTATTTAATAATTATACTATTGTGCATATTATTTCCAGAATTAATAAAGATAGTTCTTATCTTTTTAATAGTTGATGTTATACTATTTATAAAAGAAAAAAATAATAAAAGAGATAGATAAGTATAAATTATTTTCTATAAGTATAATAAATAATTTAACTAAGGAGAAACTAAAAAATTGAAGGAGTCGAAAAAGCTTTAAAAGCAAGAGAACATTTAAATAAAATATGAAAATCCGCTGAAACTATGCTATAATAAATAACATATTATTTAGATGAGGAGATGATATAATGAATAATACTAAATATTTTTCATTAATCGTAGGGATTATTTTCTTAGTCCTTGGAGTATATATACTAGTAAATCCTGTAGGAAATATGATTACTTTGAGTGTATTATTTTCTATTGTTATGTTATTAGCTGGTATTTCGGAAATAGTTGGATATTTCAACTCAAATAGAAGAGAACTTTGGTACTTACTAAATGGAGTAATTACAGTAATTTTGGCAATTTGGTTATTAAGTGCAGATGATGTAAGTAAGGCTACTTTAATTCCAAATTTATTAGCTTTATGGATCTTTTGCTCTGGTATAGCAAGATTAATTGATGGACTTGCATTGAAAAAAACATTACAAAGAGAAACTAATCTAACTAAAAGATTAGTAACATTTGGTATTACAGGAATAGTATTAGGTATAATCTTATGGATTGTTCCTGGAATAGTTGCAACTTTATTAACTATTCTAATAGCAGCTATTTTCATTTTCCAAGGAATACTGTTTATCAGTACATATATGGTTATAAAATAGATTAGATTAATAAGTATGAAATATTTGAAAATGTATTTCATGCTTATTATTTTTATGTTAGAATAAGGTGTATAGTAACTAAGGAGAAAAACAATGATTTTAGATAAGTATAAATATATATTATTTGATTTAGATGATACGTTATTAGATTTTGAAAAAGCAGAACATATGGCATTTAATAAACTTTTAGAAGATTCTGATATTCAATTTAACGAAGAATTGTTTAATAAATATAAAGAAATAAATAGAGGTTTATGGAGAAGGTTTGAACTAGGAGAAATGTCTAATAAGGAAGTTACAAAGCTACGTTTTGAACAATTTTTTAATCTATTAGGAAAAAAAGTTGATGGAAGAGAGTATGACGTTAGTTTTCGTAGTTATTTAGCAATGGGAAATCAATTATTTGATGGGGTTGTTGAATTGCTAGATAAATTATCTAAAACTCATGTAATGTGTATAGCATCTAACGGTGTTGGAGTAACGCAACATACACGTCTAAAAAATAATGATTTAAACAAGTATTTTGAACATGTATTTATTTCAGAAGAAGTAGGCTATCAAAAACCAGATGTTGAATTCTTTAATTTTATTTTCCAGAAGTTGGGAGATATTGATAAAAAAGAAGTAATTATAGTTGGAGACAATTTAATGTCTGATATACTAGGCGGTATACATAGTGGAATAGATACTTGTTGGATAAATCAAAAAAATACACCTGTTGATAATGAAGTAAAACCTACATATATTGTAAAAAAGGTAACAGATTTATTAAAATAATTATAAAAGAGAATGCTTGATAATATAGTTATTAAGCATTCTCTTTATGTAATTAATGATTATTGTATTCAATATTTTCTAATGCTACAAAACAATGTTCAATACCATAGTTTTCTTTTAATAGAATTTTTACATTTTCTACTATCGTATAATCTTTTGCAACGTGATACTCATCTAATAGTATGTGCATTGCTGCATTTGTTTCATTAGTATCTGTGTGCCAAAGATGAAATTCATGTATATTTTTAATTCCTTCAATCTCTTCTATTTCTTTATAGATTTCTTCAGTATTAAGTGTTGTAGCTTCCATTAAGATAATGAAAGAAGATTTAGTAATTTTATATCCACCTCTAAATAGAATAATACTAATAATTATACTCATTATGACATCAACGATTTGATAATTTGTAAAATATATTATTGTTGATGATATTATAATACCAATTGAACTAATTAAATCTCCCAGAAAGTGCCATAAGGCGCTTTGAATATTTAGATTATCTTCTTCTTTTAAGCTTTTAGTTAAAATAATAGTAATAATTATATTGAAAATAAGTCCTATAGTTGCTATTAATAGCATTGATTTAAAATCTATATCTCGTGGATTTAAAAATCTCATAATTCCTTCAAATATTAAGTAAATTGAAATACCTAATAACATTAACCCGTTAATAAAAGCAGCAATGATTTCTAGTCTTACATAGCCAAAGGTATATTTTTGATTAGGTTTTTTTGAACTAAAAATAAGAGCTATCAAACTAAATCCAAGAGCAATTACATCAGAAAACATATGAAATGAATCTCCTAATAGTGCTAATGAATTGGAAAGTATACCTCCGATATACTCTATTAAGGCAAAACTTAATGTTAAAAATAGAGTGATATAAAGTATTTTTTTTGAATAAGCTTGAATTTTATAGTGTTGTTTATGATGAAAATTTGCTTTAATCAATTTTATTAAATACCTCCTTTATATTGACTTACTAATTATATGTTACAGAAAATATATTTTCAAAACATATGCACTGATAGTAATTCTTATTATTTTTATTAGGTTTTTACTATAGGCTTATTATTGATTTTTAACTGGCTATTTGATAAAATTAATATAAAAATATATAAGAAAACTTAAAGGTGGAGATAATAATGAGAATTTTGTGTATAGGAGATAGCAATACATGGGGGGCAACTCCAGGTGAAGACAGTTTAAGATTGGAGAAACGTTGGACAAAAGTTCTTCAAGAATTACGTCCAAATGATGAAATAATCGAAGAAGGGTTGAGCGGAAGAACAATTACTGCAAAAGATACTATTGTACCTGTTCGTTGTGGAGTAGATACACTTCCATTATTAATGTTAAGTCATGTTCCAGTGGATTTAGTAATAATTATGCTAGGAACAAATGATTTGAAAAAACAATTTAATCCAAGTGCAAAACATTTGGCAAGAGGAATTGAAGAGTTTATAAAATATATTAGAAACCCTCACTTAGTAGAGAACTATAAAACTCCTAAAATTCTTGTAGTATCACCAGTTCACCTTCGTGATGAAATTTTAGAAAGACAAAATTCATTTGGTGAATATGATGAAAACAGCTTAAGACAATCTAGATTCTTAGCTCAAACTTATAAAGAAGTAACAGATAAATATGGAGTTGATTTCTTAAATGCTTCTAGAGTAGCAGAAACTTCAGTGGTCGATTGCATACATATAGATGAAAAAAATCATGAATTACTGGGACGTTATATTTCTAGTAAAATTTCAGAAATTTTAGATTATCAAGAAGCAAGATAATAAAAAAAAATAGAAGGCTAGTTTTAAACTAGTCTTCTATTTTGTATATATCATATTTTCTACGTCCAACAACTAATGAAATAATTGCAATGATTACATATAGTATCAAATGACTATATCCAAGTGAAAAGTTCACTAGATATATACCAAATATAATACAATAAGAACCTAAAATAAAATCATTACCTGATTGTTTATTGATTCCTATATCAATGGTAAGAATTTTTTTGTTGAAGATGTAAAGTAAAGCTATCACCACTATATCTAAAAGTAATGTTTTAATTGCGAAACCAAAGTATAAAAAGTTTCCAATAATAATAGCTATTACAGATATAATAATCATTACATGAGTGTTAGCAACTAAATGTGAGAAGTTGATATCTTTCACATGTAAACTTCTAGAAATAAAGCTTGGTAGTAATTGACTTACAATAAGAGCTAGGAAAATAAACCAAAAAGCCCATTTTGTAAATACAAAACCTAATGCCAACGCAGCTGCTCTACCTAGAAGAATATAACAGAAAGGCTCTGTTAATTTTTTAATCATAAGATCTTCATTTTTTGTAGCAAAGTATTCAACAATATGTTGAATAGCTAATAGTACCGCTAAAATTGTTAAAAGTCCTAATAAGAACTTTAATTTAAGTGGTCTATATACAAAAAAGCCAGCTAGTGGAATTATCTGTAACCAAACAAATATAAGATTGACTAAACTATCTCGACCGTATCTATTTATATGCATTAATTGTATATTCCAACTATTGAATAAAATCATAAAGACTAGAGCAGTGTGAATGAAATTCACAAAAGAAAATTTACTGCTGAAATAAAAGAACATTGTCTTACAAATAACCATTGCAAATATACAGCTATAAATAACGATGGAAATATTTAATCTATTATTTTTTAAATTAATCATAAATTATCTCCTATCTTTTAACTATAAATACATATTATCATAAATTAAAAATAAAATAAATAAATATGTATATGTAAATAGATAAAATATGAGATGCATATAAATGCATCTCTATATTTAATTATATTTTGTTATTTTTTAAATTTTTTGTGTGTTTCTGTGTAGAAAAGTAATCCTACTAATGTAAGTGCTACACCACTTATTGCTAATACAAACTGAGTAATAATAGCAGCGAATACTATATAAGCACCACCAATAATAGCGATTAATGGAACTACTGGATATAAAGGTACTTTATATGGTCTTTGTAAGTTTGGCTCTTTCTTTCTAAGAACAAATACTGCAAAGAATGTTAAGATGAAGAAGATCCAAATAGTGAATAATAAGAAGTCAGTTAATGTATCGAATTCTCCAGTAAACATCATTGCGATTGAAAGAACTAATGTAGCTATAGCAGATACGTAAGGAACGTGGAAGCTATTTAATTTCATCCAAGCTTTTTTAAATGGTATTTGATCTTTTGCTGCCATTGCATAAGGAACACGCATAGCAGTCATTGTAAATCCGTTCATTGTACCATAAACACTTATCATGATACCTATAGTAATAATTTTTCCGCCATTAGGTCCAAATAATTTTCTAGCAACATCATTTGGAACATTTCCGTTACCAGCTATTTGTTCCATAGGCATTGTCATAAGGTAAGCTACGTTTATTAATAAGTAAACAGCTGTGATGAATAAAAGACCGTATAAGATTGCTCTAGGTAAATCACGTTTAGGATTTTTCATTTCTCCAGCAATTGTACCAACATTAATCCATCCATCGTAACCATACATTGCAGCTAACATAGCAGTACCTAAGGCCGCTAAAGCAGAACCACTAGCAGTAGAAGTACTTCCAGATGAAGGGAATAGTTCAATTGTAGTCGGATTTGGTTGAATTAACCCGAAAAGAATAATTGCTATAATAGGGATTAATTTACAAATTGTAGCAAATGTTTGAATACGACCACTTGCCTTACTACCAAGTAAGTTTAAACCAGTTACTGTTGCTGCACCACAAGCACCAACTAGAATAGAATATTTTTTATCTATTTGGAAAAGGTTAGTGAATTGTGTTGCGAAGATTGCAGCAGCAGCGGCAATACTAGCTGGATAATAAATAACAGCTTGTGCCCATCCAAGTAAGAATGAGGCTGTTTTTCCATATGCTCTTTCTACCCAAACTATCATACCACCAGTTTCTGGGATTGCAGCTGCTAATTCAGCAGTCGTCAAACCTGCGCAAATACTAATAACACCTGCTAATACCCATGCTAATAGACCTAGGCTTACATTACCAGTTGTTTTATAAATTACTGCAGCTTTAAAAAATACACCCGAACCAATTACTACCCCTACTACAGTAGAGAAGGCTCCAAAAAAGCCGATTTCTTTTTTTAAACCATGCATAATAATAACTCCTTTAATATAATAATGCGTATATAAAAACTTTTTTGAGAATATAATAGTGTAAAGTATATTACCCTTTACACTATTATATTCTACTTTGAAAATGTTTTCTTGCATTCTTATTATATATTATTTTAATTGAATTAACAATAGTTTTCAGTAAAAAAATGTTAAATTTTCTAACGTGAATTTGACAAAAATATATTAAAAATTCAAATGTAATTATTTTCTAATTTTATGGAATCATAAAAATAGTATAAATCTACTGGAGATATACTATTTTCAAATTTAAGCTAAAAGAAAAAATTTTTAAAAAACTAAATAAAGATTTAACAAAAAACTGATAAATATGATATAATATTGTGTATGTGAAAAATACTAGATAAAACTAGAGAGGAAAACAACATGACAGAAGAAATTAAAGTTAATGATGTACAAGAACTTAACGATCAGATGCTTGTTCGTCGTGAAAAAATGGAATCTATGCGTGAGCATGGACTAGATCCATTTGGTACAAAATTTGAAAGAACACATCTTTCTAATGAATTAGTAGAAGAATTCGATAAATTTAGTAAAGAAGAATTAGAAGAAAAATCTGTAACTGTTACAATTGCAGGACGTATAATGACAAAACGTGGAAAAGGAAAAGCAGGTTTTGCTCATGTTCAAGATTTAGGTGGACAAATTCAAATTTATGTTCGTCAAGATAGAGTAGGAGATTCATATGAATATTTCAAAACTCTTGACTTAGGAGATATAGTAGGTGTTACTGGAGTTCTGTTTAAAACAAATGTAGGAGAATTATCAGTAAAAGCAGATAAATTTGAAATTTTAACAAAAGCATTAAGACCACTTCCAGATAAGTTCCATGGTCTTAAAGATGTAGAAGAAAGATACAGAAGAAGATATGTTGATTTAATAATGAATGAAGATAGTAAAGAAACATTTATCCTTCGTTCAAAAATTATTCAAATAATGCGTAGTTACCTAAATGAGCGTGGATATTTAGAAGTAGAAACTCCAATGATGCATACTATTGCAGGTGGAGCTGCTGCTCGTCCATTCGTAACTCACCATAATGCGTTAGATATGGAATTATTTATGCGTATCGCTCTTGAATTACCATTAAAACGTCTAATAGTTGGTGGTTTAGAAAAAGTTTATGAAATTGGTCGTGCTTTCCGAAACGAAGGTGTATCAACACGACACAATCCAGAATTCACAATGATTGAGCTATATGAAGCATATGCTGATTATAATGATATTATGGACTTAACAGAATCTATGATTGCTTATATTTGTAATGAGATTCATGGAACAACAAAAATCATGTACGGTGAAGATGAAATTGATTTAACACCAAAATGGGCTCGTATCCATATGGTAGACGCAATTAAAGATGTAACTGGTGTTGATTTTTGGCAAGAAATGACAGATGAACAAGCACATGCTTTAGCGAAAGAACACAATGTTCCTGTAAGAAAAGATATGAAAGTTGGTCATATTATTAATGAATTCTTCGAAGTGTTTGTAGAAGAAACATTAGTACAACCAACATTTATATATGGTCATCCAGTAGAAGTATCTCCATTAGCTAAAACTAATGCTGAAGATAAGAGATTTACTGATCGCTTTGAATTATTTATAGTAAGACGTGAACATGCTAATGCATTCAGTGAGTTAAATGACCCAATCGATCAAAAAGAACGTTTCTTAGCTCAAATGGATGAGAAAGATGCAGGAAATGAAGAAGTTTACGAAATGGATGAAGATTTCGTAGAAGCTCTTGAATATGGTATGCCACCTACAGGTGGATTAGGAATAGGAATTGATAGATTAGTAATGTTACTTACTAATTCAGCTTCAATTCGTGACGTTCTACTATTCCCATATATGAAACACAAGTAAATAAACCTTATTATATCAAGTTTAATAAATGGTAAGGTAGAATAAAAGGGCAGAAAAAGGGCAAAATAAAGCAAAAACAAAAGACTAGCATTTAATTTAATGTTAGTCTTTTTTATTTAAAATGATATATCTTTGAATAAGTCAAACTCTTTCTTTTGACTTTTTCTAGTCTTATGAATATATATCCGTTGTGTTACTTTTGTGTCTTCATGACCTAATCTCTTTGAGATATATTCAATAGGTATTCCCTTATCAATGCATAAACTAGCGTGAGTATGTCTTAAACTATGAATCTTAAATTCCTTGCTTACTAGCTTTTTTAGTCCTTTTCTAAAATGACTAGGGACGATATAGTTTCCGTGTAGATTAGGGAATATTAGATTCTTTTCATCATTGTAGCTTTTATATATAATCTGATAGTTAGCTTTTAGCCTTTTTTGACTTTCCAGTATATCTAAACATTTCTGATTGAGTGATATTTTTCTATTACTACTCTTAGTCTTAGGTGTGTTGACACCTCCGTTAATATTCCAAGTCTTATTTATTGATAATATGTTATTTTCTACATCATCAAACGTTAAGGCAATTAGCTCCCCAAACCGCAAGCCAGTATTTACAAGAAACTCAATTACATTTCTGTAGTAGGGATAGTCTTTTAACTCATCTAGGATTAAGTCTATTTCCTCTTGTTCTAAATATTTAGTTTCCTCTTTTACAACCTGCTTTTTCTTTTGCAGCTTTTCAAGAAATGATATATCTTGTATGTAGTCTAATCTATATAGAATCTTTATAAAAGTTTTAATACAACCCAAATGTGCATTGTAATTCACATCAGATACTGCTACATCATCAAGAATGCTTAGAATGTAGTTAGCGTTAACCTTGTTTAACGGAACATCACTACACAACCGTTTAATCTTATTCATTGTAGTAGCATATTGTACTTGTGTATTAGGTTTAATGTTTTTAAAATGTTTCTCTTTAATTATCTCAAAACTTTCAAAGAAAGTAATTGTATTATCTATTACTGCAGATTCTTCTAACTCTCTTAGTCTTAATATTTCAGTTGCAGTTTTTCTATTGCTTCTTGTATCTTTATCAAACAATACAGAGATTTTTTTATACTTACCATTTAACAGTTTTATTCTTTCATAATACCTTACTTTTCCGTTTTTAGTAGTTTCTATCCACATTTATTAATTGCACCCCCTATAGAGAGAGTTTTTTTATTTTATTTCACATCTAATTTAATTATTTTCTTACCACTAGTTGACATAAAGGGCTGTACTTCCAATTCTAAAGAGCCTTCTTCATTTACTGCAAATGCATGTTTTGCATTTTCTAGTGTTCTATTAGGAGAAAGGCTATTTAAAGTAACTTGAATAGGGTATGATTCAGCTTTTTTTCCATTAACATATAAACTTAATTCAACTCCTACTGGGATGTCTTTGTCTGAAAGGTTTTTAATATCGTATGTTACAAGTAAAACTTTTTTAGCAGGCTTACTTTCAAAACTATTTCTTTCATCTGTCCAAGCCGCAGATTTCACTGTAATTTCTGCTTGTTTGTCAAAAACAATTGGACTACCTAATGTAGTTTCATTACTATTTTTCTTTTCTTCTTTTTGTTCAGTCTTATTAGAAGATGAACTATTGTTGTTAGCTTCCTCTTTTTTCTCACTTGAACAACCACTTAACACAACAGCTCCAGCTAATAATGTAGTTAATAATACTTTTGTTTTTTTCATTTTATAAACTCCTTTTTTTGTATATATATTTTTTGGCGGCTTTTTGCCATGTTGGATAGCTAAAACTAGCTATCTAAAATTTACGTCTTAGTTCTACAACTTTTCCTATTATAGTTACAGGCAAGCTCTCTATTTCTTCATTAGTATAAAACGTAGGAGTGTAGCTACTGTTGTTAGGAATAAGCATAATCCCATTGTTAGAGCGCTCGTATCTCTTACACGTTGCATCATATCCGTTAACCATTGCTATAACTGTATCCCCATTATCTGCTGTACTTTGCTTTCTCACTATAACTACATCCCCATTAGTAAGTATTGGCATCATAGAATCCCCTTTTATCTTTAAACCGAAAAACTCCCCTTGATTTTCCCAACTCTTCGGTATTTCTTCATAATCTAGTATATCTTCAACTGCTGCTATCGGTATTCCAGCAGGAACAGTTCCAAGAACAGCTATTTTAATTCCTTGTGATATATTATTACTTTCTTCTTTGTCTTCTAATAAATTACTTCTTTCTATATTTAAGTAAGAACAAATTTTATCTATTTTATCCATTCTAGGAGTGTTATAACCTTTAACATAGTTATTTATAGTAGTGTTACTAACTCCTATTGCTTTTGCTAAATCAAGTTGAGTTTTATTCCTTAACTTTAAATAGTATTTTAATTTTTTAGAGAAAATACTTTGAATTTCTTTTTCACTCATTTTTAACACCTCTCTTATAAGTAATTATAAACTTTAACTTGAAAAAAATCAAGTAAAAAACAAAAAAAATCAAGTTTTTTTAAAAAAAACACTTGACATCAACTTAAAGTTGATTTATAATTAAGATAGTTAAAGAAAAGGAGGTGTAATTAGTGAAATTATCCTTAAAGAGTGCGAGAGTAAACGCAGGCTACACGCAAACAGATGTAGCTAAAATGTTAGGAAAACACCCTAGTACAATACTTAACTGGGAAAAAGGAGACGGAAAAAACATAAACTGGTATGATTTTCAAAGATTATGCGAATTATACAAAGTAGACCCTAACATTATTTTTTTTAAAAAGTAAATCAAGTTTAAGTTGATTTATAATAAGGAGTGATTCAATGGAAGAAGTAAAACTAGACTTAGTTGAGTTGCAAAAATTAGATTTAAGTTTTCCTTATATCTCAAAAGAAGATATTAAGAAGTGTTTCAACATTAAAGATACAACTTACATTAAATGGAAAAATCAATTCTTACAAAAAGTAGATGAAAAGTTTTATCCGCGAGGTAGTTGTTTGAAAATAGGAAAAGAGCAGTTTAATATATACGCTTTTCTACACTTTGCAACAAACTATGACTATTTTCAAGATAAAAGGTTATCTAAATATATAGAGCCTTATTCAAGAAAAACAGTACAAATATTTAGAGAGGAACTAGGTGTTAAATAAATGAGATTGCCAAAAATTAAAAAAGACAAATTACACGTTATTTACTGGACGATAGCAGTTGTAAGTGTTTGTTTCTTAACTTTAACTAACGTTGACTGGAAACAAATCGCAGGACTTGCAACAGGGATAGGAATACTGATTCAAGCAATTTTTGATAAAGAGTTTAGCAAAAAATATTTTTAGGAGGAATTAAATGAAATTTTTAGAACTGCATGACAAATTAATAAAGGCGCAAGACTTGCAACAAAAAGTTGATTCATATATGAAAGTATGGAAAGAAAATCATATAGAAACTGCACTTTGTGAAGAGTTTCACGAGTGGTATAACGCATTAGGACTTTTTAAAGACTGGAAGAAGAATAAAACAGCTAAAGAAAAGCAACTAGATGAATTAGCAGACTGTTTAGCGTTTGCGCTATCACTACTTAATCATAAGCATAAAACATTTAGTTATGATAGATGCAAATTTACGTTAAAAAGAATTAGCAATAAAGAACATAAAAACGCAATGTTAAACGAGATAAGAACAGGTTACTTATTTAATAAGAGAGTTGGTAATACTGTTTATATTCAAGAGCCAGAGAACGCAATAGAATTAATAATTGATATAGCAATTTTATTCTACACATTAGAAGAGTTGTTCGAAGCATACGAGAAAAAGTCTTTAGTAAACATTCAACGACAAAAAGACGGTTATTAATAGAAAGGTTTAAACAATGAAAATAAATAAAGAAATAGTAGATTTTTATACTGAAATTATGTGCGGTGCAGCTACAGAAAGTCAATTAAATTTAATGCTAGCAATGGATATAAGAGGTTTAGCTATGGATATGAAACATAGACTTACAGTAGAACAAATGGAACGAATCGAAAAAATTATAAACGACTTAGTAGGAGAAGTCGCAATTGATTCTATTAAGCAAATATTAGAATTTACAAAAGAAAAATAAAAAAAAGCAGCTGTTAAAAAACAGCCACTTAAAAAATATACTTAATTACATTTTAAAATAAATAAATTAAAAAGTCAATAGGAGAAATGATGGAGGTAAACAAATTAAAAGCAGCTAAAGACAGCTTAAACATAGCAATAGAGCTATTGAAAGAGTGTGAGCAAGATGTAAGGCTGTTAGAAATTAAAAGAGATGATATAGAAGAGTTAATTGAATCAAAGAGCATTCGACCATTTAACAAGTTAAATAAACTTAATCGAAATCAAGAAATAGTACTAGATAAATTAAAAGAACTAGATGACGATTATATCATTTCTACAATATGCAATTTCTGCGATTCATACACAGAAAATACAGAAGTAGAGAACGCATTTACAAGTTTAAATGAAAAAGAAGAGTTAGAAATAATAGAGAATTTTACCGAGTATTTAAGGAGCAAATAAATGTTAACAAGAAAGAGTTTTATAAAAAGAGTAGAAGACTTAGGATATACAGTTATAGAAGAAAATGAAGAAATAATAATCAATAAAAAAAATGTAACTTATGCAATAGTAGGGGATGAAGAGCAATACTCAACTACTTTTAAAAATACACCATCTAATCTAAAAAGTTAGTAAGAGAATATGAAGATACAAGAATAGATAAGCGCAGCGGTTACTATGTTATCCCACTTAAAAACTTAACTCTAGGAGGGCAAAAGTACATTACTTTCAATAGAGTAACAGAACAATTCGGAGTATCTACAATGTTGCCACTAACAGAAGATGTAAGAATAATCTTTACTAAAGAAGAAATAGAAAGCGAGTTCTTTAAAGAACAACTAGAAAATTATATTGAATTTGTGGAGGAGTATTAGAATGACTGAAACAAATGAAAAAGACTTAAAAGCAAAGCTATATAAAAAGCTACAGCAAGCAAGAGTAGAATTACAAAAAGCTAACTTACAAAAGAGCGGTTATAACCCATTCCAAAAGTTTAAATACTTTGAGTTGGGAGACTTCCTCCCACATGTCAACAAGATATTTAATGAGATAGGATTAGCAGACCATATCAATATAGATGAATCAACAGCAACAGCTACATTAATAATTGTTGATGTAGATACAGGCTGCGAGGTAGCTTTTAAAAGTCCTATTCAAAAGCAACTAGGAAAAGAGCAAGACATAGGAGCAGTAATCACTTACGCTAGGCGTTATGCATACAACATAGCATTAAATATAAGTGAAAATGATATGTTAGATAGTCAAGATTTAAACAAAGTAACTAACAATTACAGAATGCAAAATCAAGCAAAAAATAGCGGACTTACACCGAAGAACAACGAAAGAAACAACATTTTACAAGCATTAAATATGAATGCAGATATAAACCAAATTAAAGGTTGGTTAGAACAACAAAAGATACAAGCTAACAAGTTTGAAGATTTAACAGATGCTCAATTAATGCAAGTGTGGAACATGTTTAAAAAATAAATAAGGAGATTAGGATAGAATGATTAACAATGTAGTATTAGTAGGAAGAATAACAAAAGATATAGATTTAAGAATGTCAGACAGCGGGAAAGCTTATACAACCTTTTCATTAGCTGTAAATAGAGCATTTAAAGGACAAGACGGACAGCAACAAGCAGATTTTATAAGCTGCAAGACTTTCAATAAACAAGCGGAGAACTTAGCTAGATATTGTGGAAAAGGAAGTTTAATAGCGGTTGTAGGTAGTATTCAAGTTAGCAACTTTCAAGGTAAAGACGGAAACACAATTTATAGAACAGAAGTAATTGCTAATAATATTCAATTCTTAGATACAAGAAATCAAGGACAGCAACAACAACAGCAACCAACAAATAACAATTTCAACAACTTCAATCAAAGTCAACCTAACGCAATGGACGTTATCAATCAACAACATCAACAGCAAGGAATGAACTTCAACAACACAGGATTAAGAAATAATAATACAGTATTTGACAACTTTGGAAAAGACTTCAACCCTAACGACTTCATGCAAGATGTAGTGAATCCGTTTCAAAATGATTAGAGTATGTCAAATGTATTCAACAATAAGGAATCAAAAGTATTATTGTTAAACCTGCAGTTGTTAGAAGTGTTAGGAAAAGGAAAAGTAAACGAGGCTTTAATATTACAGCAAATAGACTACTGGACAACCATTAATAAGAAAAAGAATGAATTGTTTATAGACAATGAATACTGGTTGTTTAGTTCAGTTAACCAGATGTTTGAAAGAGATTTTAAGTTTTGTTTCGGAGTTGACACACTAAAAAGAGCGTTAGTCAAACTTGAAAAAGACAGTTACATAATTACACAAAAACACAAAAACGGAAAGTTATATAGAGTAAATTATAAAAAAATAGATGAAGTTTATAACCTTAAATCAGATAAAAATATTAATATTAAAGAGATAAAAAAAGATAAAACTGAAAATCAAATACAAAATTCAGAGTTAGGGCAAAATGCACCAACCTCAAAAGTAAAAAATGAAACAGAGGTTAGGGCAATTTGCACCAACCGACAGGGCAAAATGCACCAACTAGGTAAGGGCAATTTGCACCAACCGTTAGGGCAAAATGCCCCAACCATAAATAAGATTAATTATAAGATTAATATATATAATAATTATAATAACTTTATCAAAGAGATACTTAGTAATAATACAATGCTTGATAAAGTTAAGTTAAAGCTAGATATAGATTTATATGATTTTTGGTTTAAAGCTATAAAAAGCGATGTAGAGCAAGTTATAAGCAATATACAAGCTACAGACGATAGCAAAGAGTATAGCATAAACAACGAGAACGTAGCAGTATCAAGCATTAAGGAGCGTTTCTCTAGCTTAACTGAACAAAACATAAATTACTGCACAGAGCAAATCTTAAAAACTAAAAAAATTAATATTTTTGAAAACTATGTAATCACAAGTTTGTATAATTCTAGCAAACCTAAAAATTATGATTTTAGTTACAATTGGTTGGAAGATTAGGAGAGTTAAAGATATTGAAATTTTACGTAAGAATGGATGAAGTCCCAAAAACTACAGCACAACAAAAAAAGTTTTCTACAAAGACAAAGACATTTTACAAACCTACAAGTGTTAAATATTCAGAGTATTTGTTAATAAGAGCGTTAAGCGGGAGACAACCAAGAGAGCCATATAGTAAACCTGTAGAGTTGTATGTAACATGGTTGTTTCCCTTAACAAAGAAAGCTAAAAACGGACAAGTAAAAGATACTAGACCAGACCTAGATAATTTACAAAAAACAATACAAGATATAATGACAAAGCTAGGTTACTTTAAAGACGATAATTTAATTACTGATATGCACTTAAAAAAGAGAATGCACGAACACACAGGTTTAATTATCCAGATTAAAGAAGTAGAAACAATAGATAATGAGTTAAATAAAGAGATAGAGGAGTTAGTAAATGGCAAAGAGTAAGAAGAAGAAAAAGGGAGGAAACAAGAAGTTTAGAAAATCAAATCTAGTTCTTGCTAATCCTACAGCTTTTACAAATATAGTCAGAAACGATGCAATAAAAAAACTAGAGCCAGAAGTTAGACGGATGGAAGAGGAATTAATGCAAAAAGAAAAAGAGATGGAGGACTTAGTATATCAAGGTTTATTTGTTAGATTGCTAGGAATACCATTACTGACATTAAGAAATAGAGGTTATGGCAAGAAAAGATTAGAAGAGTTTTACAACGAGATGTACGAGATTTTCAAAGATTTTCACTTAGAAAGATTAAGTACTAACGATATAGCAGAAGCTATATATGATGAAACAGGATTCGACCTATTAGCACAAAAGAAAGAGTTTGCTAAATGGTTGCAGGAAAATAGATTCGATAAAGAGAGAGGAAAATAAAAAATGAAAAAAGAGTTTTGGCAGATTAAAAGGATGGTTACAGGAAAAGAGATAGCACCGACTTTCACAGATGTAGAGGTAATTTTTTTCAGATACGACAATAGAATTTATAGACTTGATAAAGAGGGGGTACGTAGTAGAACTTACGGACAAACTACTATCCCATTAGAGCTATTTGAGAATGATAGAACAGAAGTAGAATTATTAGAAATCCATTTTAAAGAAGTTAAAGAAGATAAAGAGGAGAAAGAGGAAGATGACGGAATTATATTCGAAGGATAATTTATTCACAGCATTTAACAACATTGAAAAGATTAAAAAATCAAAAGAAGAAAGGAAATTAAACAAAGTGATTAGAGTAGAAGAAATGATAAAAGTAATTAGAGAACATTACAATTTAAACGCACCTATGTTAGCAAATAATCTAGGAGTAAACGTTCAATCAATTTATAAATGGGAAAACGGCGGGCGTCCTGGTATAAACAGCTATAACAAGATTAAAGAGCTTTATGAAGAAATTACAAAGGAAGATAAACCAGAAGCCTTAGAACAACCAGAAATAGCTAATAAAGAGGTTGTAGAAGATATTACAGCTGGGACACCGTTTATTAAATTAACAGGAGCAGGGAACAACGAAAACATGCTAATAAACGCAAGTGCGATTAATTACATAACCCCTTTTACTAAACGCCCAGAATATACAGAGGTTTCTGTAAACGAAGAATACATATGTGTTAAAGAAAGTCCTGCAGAAATCTTAGAACTAATTAGAAAGAATTTAAAAGAAAATGAAAAGAACTAAACTTGATGAGTTTATGAGAGAGATTGGGCTTACTAACACGGGATTAGCTGCATTGACAGGATTGCACAGAAAAACGATACAAGAAGCAAGAGAGGGAATAGTAAAGCCACGATATAGAACATTGAGAATATTAAGCAATGCATTAGGTGTAAGTGTATATGAGCTGCAAAAGAAACAGTAGATAAGGAGTGATTAGTTGAAAAAAGAAAAAATGATAATATGGGCGCTTTTCGATAGTGGGAACGGCTGTTATAAGCAAGTGGCGGACACAATGGAAGATGTAGAAATTTATAGTGTTGGATTAGATGTACAAAACAAGAATACACATTTTATTAATTTAAACTTAGCTAGTTATGACTACGTTTCAAAAAATAACCCTATATATAAAGAACTAGACAAACTCCCTACACCAGATTTAATAATAGCTAGCCCACCTTGTGAAAGCTGGTCAGTAGCGAGTGCTATGTGGGGGGGCAACGCATGTTGGAAACAAGAGGAAACGAAAGATTCGTTTTTTAAGCCAAGAGTACCGCTATCAAAGTTTACAATAAGAGATTATAAAGACTATAACAAAACTCAATTTTACCCGGAAAGACAATTCATAAAGAGGATAAACGGAGAATTATGTACTTACAATTTAATAGAGATTATTAAAAGGTATAAACCCAAATATTACATTATAGAGAATCCAGCATCTAGCAAGATATGGGAATACATAGAAAAAATACTAGGTTTCGAAATCGAGTACGAGAACAAGACATTTTACAACAATTATGATTATCCTATTAAAAAACCTACAAAGTTTAAAAGTAACCTTGACTTAGGTTTAAAAACGGAAAACATAACAAGTAAGGTAAAATGGCATGATTTTTCAAACGATTATAACGAACGGTCTAACATTCCATTGAAACTAGTTAGAGAGATATTTAATAAAGTGTTAGAGAGATATAACAAAGATAAGGAGTATTAAAAATGAAAGATAAGAGTTTTAAAGAGGTGCAAAAGAAAATAGTAGGTAAGAAGATTCACGATATAAGAGTAAATCTAGGATTAACATTAGAACAGTTTGGAGAGTTAGTCAATGCTAAGAAATCTGATGTTTACAGATGGGAGCAAGGATATCACTTACCTAACAAGAATAGATTAAAAATAATAGCTACGAAAGGAGGGATTGAAGTAGCGCAGCTCTTACAAAGCAACGGACAAGAAGCTATTAAAGATATAATTGAAATATTTAAGAGTTTGAAGAGAGATGAAAAAGAAGATTGTTTAACTAAATTGTTAAACTTAGGTCTTTAACATTTTCAATAAAAATCAATAAAATCAAAATTCAAAAACAAAGGAGAAATTAATGCTAGATAACTTAAAGAAAGTAGTACAAATAGAGACAACAGAGGGAATGTTAGCAAACGACATTAACGAGTTTATTCAAGATAGTAATATTGACGAGATTGGACTGGACGCTGCAACTGAAAAAGTGTTAGAAGTTAAGATTCTAGACAGCATTCACGAGAATAAAAAAGTGTTATTAATTTTCGTGGGTAACAAGTAGGATTCATAAGGCTTGTTTTGAAATCAATTCAAGCCTTAAAAATAAATTAAGATAAGGAGTTTTTAGAAAAT
>ERZ773018.595-NODE-595-length-20796-cov-8.093727_pt1:0-17500 | contig 20796 bp, 16 predicted proteins | sample MGYA00580840_ERZ773018 | MGnify/ENA primary metagenome ERZ773018 (study PRJEB29015, sample SAMEA2738125) | human oral metagenome | biome: human oral; feature: human-associated habitat; material: saliva | place: China | collected 2256 ... | reverse complement strand
TATACATCACCTTTATTAATTGAAGAATAATCAGCAACAGTATTTATTTGTAAGAGGTTTCTTACCTTTATAACAGTGGACTCAAAAGTCTTACCATTGATTCCCACAATCGTTGTAGGAAGGAACGATGCGTAAGATTTCGTACATCTTCTAAGGCAACACACTCTTCTTGGTCCTTTAAGAAGACATCCTTTACCTTCAATGCTATTTTCTTATCATAGAAGAAAGCATTTGCTTCAAAGTCATTCTCAAAGCTACGGAAGTCAACATTAGTAGAACCAATCGTTGCTATGCTATCATCGGCAACAAGAAGTTTTGAATGATTAAAACCAGCCTTATATAAATAAACTTTTACTCCCGCTTTCACCGTATCTAAGACGTATGTGCGTGAGGCCCATTCCACAATCTTTGTGTCTGTCTCGTAAGGAATCATCAGTCTTACATCTACTCCCGACAAGGCTGCAGTACGCATAGCAAAGAGGATTGGGTCGGTAGGAAGGAAGTAAGGTGTTTCCATATAGACATATTGCTTTGCGCTGGTAAGTACCCTTACATAACCTTGCTCAATCTCAGGCCATAAACTTGTTGGACTACTGGTGACAATCTGAATAAGACTATTATTCTCAGCAACCTTGCTGACAGGATAATAAACATGGTCAGTAATCAACTCACGACTCACAAAAAACCAATCTACCAGAAAGGCACGTTGCAAACCATATACCGCAGCACCAGTTATCTTAACATGTGTATCACGCCAAGCTAATTTCTTTATCCCCTTCACATAGCGATTGGCAATATTCATACCACCGATAAAACCCACTTCACCATCAATCACACATATCTTTCTATGATTACGATAGTTCACCTTACTGGTAAAGACTGGGAAACGTACAGGCATAAAGGCAAATACTTCTATACCCTCGGCACGCATACGATCAAAGAAACGATTCTTTGTTTTCCAAGAACCTACATCATCATAGATGACACGCACCTCAACTCCTTGTCGTGCTTTATCAATCAAAGCATCAGCAACAATCTGTCCCAAGGGGTCACTGGCTATAATAAAAGTATCTAAATGAATATGGTGTTCAGCCTTACCAATCTCCATTAACAAAGAAGGAAAAAACTCGTATCCAGAAGTATAAATCTCTGTTTCGTTATTCTTAAATGGTAAGACCCAGTTCTGATTCATAAAGAGTTTGATAAGTTCTCGATACTCATTAGGCAGATGAAGACGCTTTTGTTCTACAAACTCCAACATGGAACGCTTTGTCAACTGGTCCATACTATACTGCCATATCTTTCGCTCCTTACGTGTAGTCTGACCGAAGAAGAAGTAAAGAATAATACCTAACATTGGGATAAACGTTAGCACCAACATCCACGCCATTGTCTTGGCTGGCTGTTGGTTATCCATCAATACGCGCACCATCACAACAATGATGACAACAACGTAGACTGCTAAGAATGCCCAATGAATATAAATCATCTATATTCTCCTTTTCACTAACTCTTTGAAACGTCAGAATCGTCTATCTTTTCTTTCTCTCGTAACTGCTGAATATAAGCCAATTCGTCTAAGGCAAAGTCACCACTTTCTGGGTCATCAATCATCTGACGAAGTATTTCCTCTGCCTCATCAAGCCTACGCAACTCTATCAACACATAAGCTTTGCGTCGATACAGAAAGTGCAAGAAAGGACGCAAAGATTGATCAATCTCACCTTCCTCATCTTCAGAGATAGAACTGTGCAAATCTTCCAAAATATTGTCTATAGCCATCAGCGAACGATGGTCACCCAGATTTATCAAACAATTCACATATTCCTCAGCATAAAGAGCACGATTTAGCCCAGTTACAAACGAAAGATAATAGTAAGCCCGATCATACTGACGCAGCTCATTATAGCAGTAACCTAACATATAGCAGACTTCTAAGAAAATACCTATTTCACTCTTGCTCAGCTTCTGGAAATTAGCATTTAACAAGCGGTAAGCATTCTCTAAACAAGCAACAGCCTCATAGTAACGCTTCTGACGATAAAGCGTCCGACTACGATAAACAAAGCGGGCAGCATCTATACTTCCCACATTGGCTATCAGTCGCTGTTCTTCTGTTAATTGATTCTCCTCACCATTAGCAAGTTTACTCTTAGCTTCCTTCCACATATAGACAAACTCATCCTGCAACTGCTTTGTTGAACGAAGGTCGTATGCTAACAAGACAGAATGCGACTGCACCTGCACTTCCCTTGTGTGAAGAGGTCTACCAATTCCTGACGGCAATGGTAATAAAGTAGCAACTACCTGATAATAAAGCACATCTTCACAACCATCCGCCTGCTGAATACTAAAAGTCATACGGCGACGTGTCGTCGGATGAGCAGGAAGGAAGAATACAAGATCGAGCATAGCCTTCTGTCGAACGAACGAACCATTTGCAATCAATGTATCAGAAAGATTGTAGGTAGCAATAGCCTCACGATCGTTGATAACCGTAATGGAATCTGTAACAACCGTCAACTCAGAGAAGACAACATCCACTAATCCGAATACTTTATCCATCCACTGCCTTAAGGTTGCAGCTTCCTTATCATTCTGTCTCCACTCAGCAGCCTTCTTCTGATGTCTTAGTTCCTGTTCACGGAGGAGAAAAATATCACGTTCAACTTCCTTTGAAGCCCATTCTAAGTCTGTTGTAGACGAACTCTTAGCATCATCCTTTGTTTCAGTAAGAATCCTTATAAAAGAATTCTGCCATGCAAACATATCGACCATAGCCGAAGAAAGGATGTCTTGAGCACGATCATCATCCAACAGAAGTGGCGTTAGAATATGTAAGTCAATAACATTTGTTTCCTCATTGATTGTATAGCTAAAGCGTGGACCAGTAGAATTAAGATTAAAGTGATTACACACATGACGCACAATGTTTATATCGTTCATTTCAGCTTCTGCAAAAAAGAGGAATGACAATTCTACCTGCGGATACTTATTGATAATACGAATACCAAAATGACCGCTCTGAAATGCATAGCGAACGAGTACTGCATCTCCATCTTCTCTCCACTCCCCAGTACAGTTGAGTGCTTTCAGTGCCTTCGAAACTATCCTTTTATTCTCACCCAAGTCAAGGCTTGAGAGTTTAAGTGATGGTTTGAATAAGTTTCTTATTATATTCATCATACCAGAATATTACTACCATTTTTCTTTGCCAATTCATTACGAAGATTCTGTGTCCTCATAATTTCTCCCATAACTTCTTGCATCTCTTCTGGGTCTTTCACTTGCAGAAGTCGTGCATTCAACTCCTTCAAATGAGAAGAAACATACTCCAGACGAAAATCAGCTACAAGATGTAGAACACGATCACGTAATGTCTGCTCCGTTTCCTTCACCTGCAAACTCTCTGCAAGTTGGAAACGATCTACACTCAATCTTACGGCTACAGATGAAATATCAATATCAACATGTTGCGTAAAGTATTCTTCTGCCTTGAAACCTTCTTCACCACAATGCTCTACAGCTTCCTGCAATATCTTTTTATATAACTCATTAGAAAAGCCGAGTTCATCGCTTCCAAGGTCGTAAGCTATATATTGTGCTACGGTCAGATTATATATCTGTCCGCTATTCTCATCTTTCACATCACGGAAGATAATCTTCTCTCCATCCTTAATTACAGCCTGTATAAGCATCTCTTCTACCTTTGATACCAATTGAGTAGATGTATCTACCTCCTCTTCTCTATGTTGCTCCTCTATGACTACTGAGTGCTGTTGCTGTTGTTCGCGTGTCTGTTGTTCTCGATTGGAATAGATATTACGATTCATCTGTTCCATCAACGTACGCTCTGACACGCCTGTACGGTTAGCACACTCACGAATATAGGTATCACGGAGTATCGGGTCTTTGATAACAGAGATACTCTGCACTATTGAACCGATTGCCTCTGAACGCTTAATTGGGTCAGTAACTCCATTCAAGAGTACATTAATCTTAAAGACGATGAAGTCTGTCTGATTATCTTCAATATATTTTCTGAAATCCTCTGCACTATAACTACGTGCGAACTCATCTGGGTCTTTACCGTCAGGAAGTAACAGCACCTTCACATTCATACTCTCAGCCAACAACATATCAGTTCCTCGAAGAGCAGCATGCTGACCAGCCTCATCGCCATCATAGAGCAGAACGATATTAGGAGTAAAGCGATGTAAAAGTCGAATCTGATGTACAGACAATGCCGTACCACTATTAGCTACGACATTCTCAATCCCGCACTGGTGCATAGAGACCACGTCTGTATATCCCTCAACCATATAAACGAGGTCGTGCTTAGCAATAGCTTTCTTTGCTTGGAAGATACCATAGAGTTCTCTCTCTTTATGATAGATAACACTATCGGGAGAATTGACATACTTCTGACTAACTCCCTTCGTACGAGAATCCAGCAGACGACCACCAAAGGCTGTCACCTTACCGCTCACACTCACCCATGGGAACATCACACGTCCATTGAATCGGTCGATAAGTTCTCCATTCTCACGTTCGAAGCAAAGACCTGTCTTAACAAGAAATTCTCTCTGGAAACCTGCCTTTAAGGCTGCATCAGCAAAGGCATGACGGCTCGACAGACAGAAACCTAACTGAAACTTACGAATGATATCATCTCTAAAACCACGGCTGCGGAAATACTGCATACCAATAGCCATACCATCAACATCGTTGTGCAAGATATCATTAAAGTACTTTGCAGCCCATTCATTGACCAAGAACATTGATTCTCGTTCATTCTCCTGCTGCTTTTCCTCATTCGTCAGTTCTCGCTCATGCACCTCAATATGATACTTATTCGCAAGCCACTTCAAGGCTTCAGGATAAGTCATCTGCTCATGCTCCATGATAAACTTTACCACATGCCCCGCTGCACCACACGAAAAGCATTTGTAAACACCTTTCACAGGGCTGACGGAGAACGATGGTGTACGGTCATCATGAAAAGGGCACAAACCTTTATAGCTTGTTCCCGTCTTGCGTAAAGAAACGAAATCGCTGATTACTTCAACAATGTTCGACGCATTCAAAATCCTGTCTACGGTCGCTCTATCTATCATTATGCTACAAAGATAACACAAACCAATGAGATAGCAAAGTTAGAACAAGAAAACTTTGCTACAGATAGTTATCACCTGTAGCAAAGTTATTCCAAGACCCAGACACATCACACGTGTCTACAACCTGTATAAATGTTTCTCGTCCTTAACGCTTACTTCCTATCAACGACTATATTGATAACATAGTCAGCAAGATTACCATTTTGATTCGCTATCTTATGACAATTCTTTTTATATGACATTTCTTCAACTACAGGACAAGGAACACCATCTATCTTACACTCCTCAAATGTCATCGAGTTAATTGGGACTCTTTTAGCTCGCCATGATATCGTATGTTTCTTGGTGTCACCAAAAATCTTTGGACTACCAAGGAAAAGAGTGCATTCCTGTGAAGGTTCAACCTCATGCTGGAATATATCTACATGTAAACAGGAGGAAAGAACTCCTGTTCGTAAATTATCTTTCATCCAAAAGTCATTACAAATAGACAACATATTATTTGATGCTGATGTCGAAACATCCATTTGCAAATCACCTTTACCTATTGATGCAAATAGGTTATTTCCAACATACTTTGCAAGTTCTAATGAATCAGCAATATTTTCCCCACTCGTGCTTGAGAACCTTACAAAAAGAGACACATACCCTGGAGGTAACACATCATTATTTTCCGAACTACAAGACAAAAGAAATAATGGGAGCATAGCCAATAAAAATAAAACTCTACTTTTCATAGACTTACAATTTAGTTATTTATAAATAATTTGTTGTTAAATTACCTTTGATTTATCTTATGCAAAAATAAAAAAAAGAAGAACTTTTGTCAAGTCACGCCACATCTTTTTAACATAATTTGAACAACACCTATTCTTATTACGAAAATAGTTTTCTTTTTAGTTGCTGTCACTTTTAACACTTCATCTTACCACACTATAAACCAGCGTGTTAAATACTGATACAGAATGACAGATATGACAGGAAAAATAAATTCAAAGTATTTCTTATACCCCTGAGAAAAATGGGCTCAATCTATAATAAAGAGATAATTTCTATGAAATAATAGATGACAGAAGGCTCGTAAACAATGAAAATTTCTCCAACTCTTACAATCAAGGATAGAATCGCTCCTAACAAACATAAACACAGTTAAGCGGTTTTTGTGCAAGTTTTTTTGTTTATGTTGCAAAAAAACTGTACTTTTGCCCTCAACCAAAACAATTGAATATTAAATAACACATTATTATATTTATGAGTTTGAAAATTGTAGTACTTGCTAAGCAGGTACCTGACACAAGAAATGTGGGAAAAGATGCCATGACAGCCGAAGGAACGGTTAACCGTGCCGCACTGCCTGCCATCTTCAACCCTGAAGACCTCAACGCATTGGAGCAGGCTCTAAGACTGAAAGAACAGAATCCTGGCTCTACTGTAGGAATCTTAACCATGGGACCTCCACGTGCCGGAGAGATTATCCGACAAGGACTCTATCGTGGTGCTGATACCGGCTGGTTGCTTACCGACCGTAAGTTTGCTGGCGCTGACACACTCGCTACTTCATACGCTTTGGCGATGGCTGTACAGAAAATCGGTGATGTAGACATCATCATCGGTGGACGTCAGGCTATCGATGGTGATACCGCACAGGTAGGACCACAGGTTGCACAGAAGTTAGGACTCAATCAAGTTACTTACGCAGAGGAAATCCTGAAGATTGAGGATGGCAAAGCTACTATCCGCCGTCATATCGATGGTGGTGTAGAGACCGTTGTTGCTCCATTACCAGTACTCATCACAGTGAATGGTACTGCTGCTCCTGCACGTCCTTGCAATGCCAAACTCGTCATGAAGTACAAGTATGCTACTTGTCCTATGGAGCGCAAAGGCGATGAGGCATGGACACAACTCTATGAGGAGCGTCCTTACCTCACACTGAACCAGTGGTCAGTTGCCGATGTTGACGGTGACGAGGAGCAGTGTGGTTTGAGTGGTTCACCAACAAAGGTAAAGTCTGTTCAGAACATCGTCTTCCAAGCTAAGGAGAGCAAGACCCTCACCAGCTCAGACGAGGATGTAGAGGGACTCATCCAGGAACTGTTAGGAGAGAAGATTATTGGTTAAAAAACGACAGAACAACTAACCAACAAAACAAGCGACTGGCCCCTCCCCCTTACCCCTCCCCCAGAGGGAGGGGCGTAGAATGTCCTGATGCTTTTTATTAGCTACAGACATTATAGGGGAAAGAAATTTTATGAACAACCTTCTAATAAGCCAGTTACCCTACAGCAAGTGACACATTTCACTCCCCTCCCTTTGGGGGAGGGGTAAGGGGGAGGGGCCAATTGAGGTCAGTTAGTTGGATTAGTATGTAGTCGAAGATTTGATTTATGAACAACGTATTTGTATATTGCGAAATAGAGGAAACCACTGTACAGGAGGTTTCACAGGAGCTGTTGACCAAGGGTCGCAAGCTCGCAAATGAGTTAGGTGTGGAACTCCATGCCATCGCTGCTGGTAGTGGCATCAAAGGAAAGGTAGAAGACCAGATCCTACCATACGGCGTAGACAAACTCTTTGTCTTTGATGGTGAGGGACTCTTCCCTTACACATCAGCACCACACACAGACATTCTTGTAAACCTCTTCACTGAGGAGAAACCACAGATTTGTTTGATGGGTGCTACTGTTATCGGTCGTGACCTCGGTCCACGTGTGTCATCTTCATTGACCAGTGGTCTTACTGCCGATTGTACTCAACTTGAGATTGGTGACTACGAAGATAAGAAAGCAGGTAAGCGTTATGAGAACCTGCTCTATCAGATTCGTCCTGCCTTCGGTGGTAACATCGTTGCAACCATCGTCAACCCTGACCATCGTCCACAGATGGCTACCGTGCGCTCTGGCGTTATGCAGAAAGCTATCTATGAAGGCGAAGCTAAGAAAGAGGTTGTCTATCCAGATGTAGCGAAGTATGTACCAGAGGTTGACTATGTCGTTAAGGTTATCGACCGTCACGTTGAGCCAGCACAGAACAACCTGAAGGAAGCATCTATCGTTATCTGTGGCGGCTATGGTGTAGGTTCTAAGGAGGGTTTCGACTTACTCTTTAAGTTGGCTAAGGAACTTCATGGTGAGGTTGGTGCCAGCCGTGCTGCCGTTGATGCAGGTTGGGTAGACCACGATCGTCAGATTGGTCAGACCGGTGTCACCGTCCATCCAAAGGTTTACATTGCTTGTGGTATCTCTGGTCAGATTCAGCACATCGCTGGTATGCAGGACAGTGGTATCATCATCTCTATCAACAACGACCCAGACGCTCCTATCAATACCATTGCCGACTATGTCATCACTGGCTCTGTTGAGGAGGTTGTTCCGAAGTTGATAAAGTATTATAAGCAGAATAGTAAGTAAAGCCAGCTGACTGAACAACTAACTGGCCCCTCCCCCGAAGGGAGGGGAGTAAAATGCGAAAAGGGAATAAGAGGACTACTGTCGCTAAATACTTATTATCACAAGAGGCATAGCGTGTATAATCATTGACTAACTACCGACCTATGACTAAAGAAAATAGAAAGAAATGCACCTACAAGACAGCTTCACCTGATAGATACCATATTCTGAAAGACTTTGCAAAGGAGAATCGAAACGAGATGACTTTGGCAGAAGATATTCTATGGAAAGAATTAAAAGGTACAAGGGGCGAATATCATTTCAGAAGACAGCATCCTATAGGTGACTTCATTGTGGACTTTGTATGCCTTTCACAGAACTTAGTCATAGAAGTAGACGGAGCTTACCATAAGCAACCGCTACAAGAAGTAGACGATGAAACAAGAACAGAATACCTCAATGAAATGGGCTTTAATGTTCTTAGATTCACCAACGAAGAAATATACACGGACATAGACAATGTGATAGAACAAATAACCGAATTTATAAACAACGAATAAAAAGAGTACCCTAACCGTAAGAATCAGTACATTCTACTCCCCTCCCTTCGGGGGAGGGGCAAGGGGGAGGGGCCACTCTTACATTTTTTATCATGGCAAATTATTATACTGACCACCCAGAAATAGCGTTTCACTTGGAGCACCCATTGATGAAACGCATCGTAGAGCTGAAAGAGCGTAACTACGCTGATGCTTCTACTCACGCTGATGCACCGGTAAACTACGAGGATACAATCGAAAACTACAAGCGCATCTTGGATATCACTGGTGACATAACAGCAAACATCATTGCACCTAACTCGGAGTCTGTTGACCTCGAAGGTCCACACCTCATCGACAACCGTATGCACTATGCCAGCAAGACCTTAGAGAACATTGAGGCGACTCGTCAGGCTGGTTTGTGGGGCGTTTCTATGCCTCGTCGCTATGGTGGACTGAACCTACCAAACGTCGTCTTTTCTATGATGTCTGAGTTGATTGCTGCTGCCGATGCTGGTTTCCAGAACATCTGGTCATTGCAGTCTTGTATCGACACACTCTATGAGTTTGGTGACGAGGAGCAGCGTCAGAAGTATATCCCACGTATCTGCGAGGGAGAGATGATGTCAATGGACCTCACTGAGCCTGATGCAGGCTCTGACCTCCAGCGTGTAATGCTCAAAGCTACCTTCGACGAGAAGGAGAACTGCTGGCGATTGAATGGTGTGAAGCGATTCATCACCAATGGTGACTCAGACATTCACCTCGTCCTTGCACGTTCAGAAGAGGGCACACGCGATGGTCGTGGACTTTCAATGTTCATCTATGACAAGCGTGATGGCGGTGTTGACGTACGCCATATTGAGCATAAACTCGGTATCCACGGCTCTCCTACTTGCGAACTTGTTTACAAGAACGCAAAGGCAGAACTCTGTGGTAATGCCCGCATGGGTCTTATCAAGTACGTGATGGCATTGATGAACGGTGCCCGCCTCGGTATCGCAGCACAGTCTGTTGGTCTTGAGCAGGAGGCTTATAACGAGGGATTGGCTTACGCTAAGGATCGTGCACAGTTCGGTAAGAAGATTGTCAACTTCCCTGCTGTCTACGATATGCTCTCTCGTATGAAGGCAAAACTCGATGCTGGTCGTTCTCTCTTATACCAGACTGCTCGCTATGTTGATATCTACAAGGCTTTGGAAGATATTGCACGCGACCAAAAACTCACGGCTGAAGAGCGTCAGGAGATGAAGAAATATACCCGCCTTGCTGATGCCTTCACACCATTGGCAAAGGGTATCAACTCTGAGTATGCTAACCAGACAGCCTACGATTCTATCTCTATCCACGGTGGTTCTGGATTTATCATGGAGTATAAGTGTCAGCGTCTGTATCGTGATGCACGTATCTTCTCTATCTATGAGGGTACAACACAGTTGCAGGTTGTTGCTGCTGTGCGCTACATCACTAATGGCACTTACCTCTCTATCATGAAGGAAATGCTCGAAACTGAACTTGCTTGCGACTGCATGAAGGGTCTGCGTGAGCGTGTAGCTAAACTCATCCAGCTCTATGAAGAGGCTGTGGAGAAGGTGAACGCAAGCGAGAATCAGGATGTTCACGACTTCCTTGCACGCCGTCTTTACAATATGACTGCCGACATCATCGGTTCTCTCCTCCTCATCGAAGATGCTGCTAAGGCACCAGACCTCTTCAAGAAGTCTGCCCATGTCTTCGTTCGTATGGCTGAGGAAGAGGTTATCGGCCACACAGCTTATATCAAAGCCTTCAACGCTGAAGACCTTGAGCAGTTCAAGGCTGTGGAGGAAGAGTCTTCCTATAAAGCCCACCATTCTTAACTTTATTAATACCGTTTTATAACAAAATACTATCTTAAATCACTTAATTATTATCGCATCGTATGATAAAAAAATTTGTAATTGAGCCACATCCTAAAAATAGCATGTACTATGCTATTGCTGTAATGAACTCTAATGGCTCGTATGACGCATCTAAGTCACCTCTTTTTTCAACAAAAGAGGAAGCTGAAGCTTCAGCACGAGAACTTAATAAGGAAGACGAAGAAGTGCCATTAGATTAAAACCTTTTTTATATTAGGGAGATTTTGTAATCTCCCTAATATATTTTAACATCATAAGTTAATATTATATTTCTATCATTTTTTTACTTTAGTTGATAATCATAAAAGAGAAAATTAAACTATTTACAACCTATTTTAGAAAAAACACAAGCAAAGATAATATAAAAAATAAGGAGAAGAAAAACTGAAATAATTATAAATATTAGTCGTTTTCTGCTTATTTATAACTATCTTTGTCATTCATATTAAAAGGAGAGAATAAGATGAAGAAATATTTTAAAGCAAGTATATTGCTGATGGGCTTATTGTTCATCCAGTCAACAACAGCATCCGCACAATGCCCCATCAAGGAACAGATAATGAATGGAGACGATGGCGGAGAAGGTCTGGAAAAGGCAAAACATGAACGCGAAAAGACTCCTGTTAGTCACACGCTGATTATCTTCTTTGACAAGAAGACAGGCAACAGACCTCTACTGAAAGCCATCAAAAAGCAGGGCTGCACCCTACTCTATAAATACAAGGAGTTCAGTGCTGTAGCGGTCAAAGTTGACGAGAAGTACGACGTTGATAAAGCCATTGCCGACTTCAAAAAAGTAAAGGGCGTGACAAGCGTGAACAAAGACGGAATAATGCAGTTGCAATAGAACAGACGTAATTCATAATTCATAATTCAAAATTCATAATTATGATTACTATTATACGCTGTGTTTATTGCTACAAGTAACTTGTTCACTTGTAAACCCGCAAACTCGTTTACTTATGAACTAGTAAGCTTGTTCACTTGCAAAAAACTCTGTGAACTCCCCAGACCACATGATCACTCTGTGGACTTAAGTGCTGTCTAAACCTCAGTGTAACTCTGTGAACTCTGTGAGAGAACCTTTTTAATTCATAATTATGATTACCAGTGTCCACTATGTTTCCTACTGCGAATTAAGACTGGAAAACAAAAAGACAAAAGAATAAAACAGCAAAATACTCTTTTACCGTTTTATTCTTTTGTCTTTTACTTTATAGGTTTCCTCAAAATAGGTAGCAATAAAATCTACTTACGTTAGTAAGAGAAAACACCAATTATTACGAAAATAGTTTTGTTTTTAGTTGCTGTCACATTTAACATTTCACGTAAATACGCTATCAACCAACAAGTTAAACACTACTCTTATATGACAGATATGACAGGAAAATATATTTTAGGGATTTTCTTATCCTCAAAGAACAATTGAACCAGTAGCTTAAAAGCAACTTCAAGCTGACATCACAGCTAACCATTCCACGATAAAGCTGTAGAAAGTAAGGCAGAGGCACTTGTATAACCAAGCCACCACAACCCTACTCTCCACACTTATTCCTTACCGACTCATTGTCAGTATAAGTTCCTTCCCTTTCTCCAGATTTACAGTTCCGCTAAAAATCTGGTTATCTTTGTTTATCTGTTTATCGGCGGTAGTGTGATAAACCTCCAACTGGTAGTTGCCAGAAGGGATATTATTTATCTTGAAATCAACATCATAGCGACAGATGCAGTCTGTCATCATATCCTTGTCAGGATACAGAACGAGGATAATCTTCCCTTCACTGCTGCTTACCCCTACATGGAACAGGTCTATAGCACAGTTATCCATAAAGTCTGCAAAGCGTGCATTGACAATATTATCCTCACCGAGCAAGAGGTGCAACGCAGACTTCTGTCCTACAAAACTATTATAGTACTCAGGACGAGAATCCAACAAAGAAGCAGAAGCCTTGCAGCCTGACGACTTCACATCACTTACTCCAATACTCCCAACAACAGCGTTTTCCGTTGAACAAGATAACATCAACACTGATAGGCAGAATATAGCCAAACAATTAATAGATTTCCAATGTTTCATTCTTATTTCTATTTAAAATTTAGTCAATCAGGATAATACACGGCAAATATAAAAAAAAAACATCAAATCTCCAAGCAATAGACTATAAAATTTAGAAATATTAGAGAGGAGTTAATCTAAATATAGTGAAATAATATTACTGTGGATGAAGATAGGGTAACTCTAAGAGAAAACAGAAAGCAAACTTTTTGAATGGAGCTAAGCCTTCGCACGATATGTGCGGAGCCTCCGCACATGTCGTGTTGATGCTCCGCACATATTGTGTTGAGGGCTTAAATGAAACTCCTCTACCGACTCTTTTACTGTACAGGGGTCTGTGCATAGATCTTCAAGCCGAACTCATTGGCGTAGGCGTAGACGTGTTCGAGGATGTCAGCCATGGCATGTTCGTAAGGAATCCAGTCTTTCTGACGAAGGAAGAAGTAAAGTTCCATAGGAACACCCGCCTGTGTCGCCTCCAGTTGGCGTACAAGGAGGGGCATCTGTGCGTTGACATCCTCACGCTTAGCAAGGTAATGCTCCATATAATGACGGAAAAGAGCAGTCGTCACAACCTCACCCTTTAGGTTGTCCGCCTTAGCAAGTCCCTTATCTATAAGCTGCTGCTTGAGTCCATCGTCAGCAATACGAATGCTGCGCACATCAAAGTAAATCATCTTCTTGACTCTCTGCCCATCTACATCCTGCACTCCCTTCCAGTTTTGGAACATTCCATTGACCAATGTAAGAGGCGGTACGGTGGTAATCGTATTATCTGATTGACGAATCTTTACAGTTGTGAGTGTGATATCAATGATCGTTCCATCTACGAAGCCGCCAGGTAGAGTAATACGGTCACCAATGTGTATCATCTCGTTACTCGTCAGACGGACACCAGCAACAAGACCATCAATCGTGTCCTTAAAGACTAACATAAGAACGGCAGAGGTTGCTCCTAAGCCAGCCAACAACGTCATCGGACTACGATTAATAAGGATTCCAACCACCACAATCACAGCAATAAAGATAGCAAGAATCTTCAATACGCCACAGAAAGACTTGAGATAAAGACTCGTTGAATCACCGGGTTTCGTGTTAAGATAACGAAGACGATCGATGAGTTTCGTCACGAGTCGCGTCGTCGCTATGGTGAGATAGACAGCAGTGAGTCGTGTCAAAGCCACCTGTACAACATGGTACTGATAGAAGACAAGCGGCATCAACTGCCATATCACCAAGGCAGGGACAATGTGGCGAGCTGTGCGCAGCACTTGATGGTCAAGGAGAACATCACCCCATCGGGCTTGCGCACGCTTTACCAAACGAAGAACGAGGGGTATGAATAAGTATTTACAGATTCGTTCGGCAATGAAAGCCAACAAGATTGCTACTAATGCCAACAAGACATGTCGCATTACAGGAACGGTATGACCATGTACACCGATTGACTGAATGATGTTCTCTACAAAGATTCTTATCTCTTCAAGGACATCTTCAAGGAGATGATGGGGAAGTTTTGGTATCATAAATTCTTTTCTTTTTAAAGGGTTATTGGGCTAATAAGGCTAATTGGGCTAATTAGCCTAATAAGCCTAATAAGCCCTATTGACACAACGCCACACAGATTTTGTTTTGGAGATTACGCATAGGTCCATTGCTGAGTCCACCATTATTAATAATAGCGAAACAGAGCAGATGACCATTGGAAGCAGTGAGATAACCAGCCAACGAGCTGACTCCCTTCACCGTACCCGTCTTCGCACGTACATTACCAGCTGCTGCTGTACCACGCATACGGCTCTTCAAAGTTCCATCTACACCAGCTATCGGCTGTGCCTCAAGATAGGCACTATAGATATCTGAACGTTGATAAGCATAGCGCAAAAGCTTTGTTTCAAGTTCGGCACTTACATAGTTATACAAAGACAAACCAGAACCATCAGCAACATAATAGTCACGAGGATTCAAACCGATACGGCTGAAGAGGGCATTCTCATACTGGCGACCAGCCTTTGCACTCGCCCATCGTGTACCACCATTAGCAGCCAACTGATAGAACATTGATTCGGCATAGAGGTTATCACTCACCTTCATCATACGATGGAGAACCTGTCGGATAGAATGTGTGCGCGTTGCTATCAAGCGAGCATTAGCAGGCGCCTGACGTTCATCAGTAAAGCCATTGACTAACACACCCATTTCCTCTAACTTACGAGAGAAACGATAAGTGAAGTCGTCCTTACCATCAACCAACAAAGGAGAGAGGTTCGGATTCTTATCATCCCAACACCAACCCTCGCCCAAGCGGTCACGATCCTTAAAAGAGAGGTCGGCATAGATGTTTCCTTCTATGGTCTTAATACCCTGATTACGTACGGCACGTGCCAACTCTGTCAGATCCGAAGAAGATAACATTGGGTCCATACCACCATAACAATAGAGGTCACCACGCAACACCTGAGTAGAATCGTCTATCTCACCTGTATAGTAAAGGCTTGTCGTAAAATCATAATCAGCACCGAGTTTATCCAAAGCAGCGATAGCAGTCAGGCACTTCATCGTAGAAGCAGGGCGCATGTGCAGACATTCACGGAACTGATAGACAGGAACATCATCCGTCAAATCCCAAACCATCACACTTGTTTGTACGGTCTCTAAAAGCGGACTTCGGAGTATTCCATCCAAACGAGCAGTGATATTCTCCTTCCAACTAAGATGGCTATCCGTGGTGAAAGCAGGGATGATACTATCTGTTTCTTCCTCCTCGTCGCTGACAACAGTAGTAACATTTGTCACCTTAGGCTGTTCAATAGTAGTCACTTTCGGATGAAGTATATTTGCAACCTCCGTACTATCTAAATATACCTGTGCCTGTGTAGGCAGACTCAATACGACACCGAAGACCAGTACCGATAAGTATTTTAATCTCATACCTCGTTATCTTTCTTTTCTATTCGTTTTTTCAGTGCTGACAGAAAACTATCAACATTATCAGGTTGTACGCTGACAACGCTGCCATTCATCATTTCTAATAGTGCATAATAACCGAGGCGAAAGGCAAACGGACGTTTCTCAACAGTCTTCACATCGCTGAGAAGAACATGTTTTCTTAGTCCTACTCGTCCTGTCGTTATCTGCAAAACATCATCATCAGTCAACACATATTTAGTATGTATGGCACGGTCTACCGCTCTGATCGTCACAATGATAAGCAAGAAGCCCAAAACCACCATCAGACTACTCGTACGATGCCAAAGACAGAAGAAGGCACCAAGGGCAAAAACCACGATGCCACCCATGTCATTTATAGTTACTTTATGTTGAAAAGTTCTCATATTAACTGCAAAAGTACAAAAAAAAGCCTTTGCACGTCAATATATTACATAAAAAGATAATGGCAACCAACTGGTGGTTGCCATTATTAGGGGGAAGGTTATTAGCCTAATTGGGCTAATAAGGCTAATTAGCCAAATAGCCTTACACCAACTTTGCGATAATATCCTCGCGGTTACCTGGGAGCATGTCAATGACTGGAATCTCAGGCATTGTATAGCAACCCGGAGCAAGGCGCATACTTGCACGTGCCACGTTAACAAGTACCTGTGCTGTGAGCGCAGGATTATTGATAGACATATCGAAAGAGAAGTGCTGGTTATGAGTCTTACCACTCACACCCTTACGTGTCATGTGAACGCCATGACCAACATCGTTCAAAGCAGCAACGCTTGGTACTGCAAATACGTGTAACTCATCGTGTGCAAAGTAATCGTCAGCCTTAAGTTCCTTCTTTACATCCTCAAGGTTAGCACCCTCTTCCAACTCAACATAAACCATACGACGGTGGATTCCCTCACCGAGAGGAATAGTCATTGACAAAGCTTCCTTAACGCCCTTCTTACTACGAGCCACAACAGAGTGACCCATTGAACGACCTGGACCGAAGTTAGTATAAGAAAGACCCTCTGGTGCGAGGCTCTCTAACAAGATACGAACAACTGAGTCTGAACCTGGATCCCAACCAGCAGCAATAACACTAACGGTGTTAGTACGCTTGTTGTTCTCCATCTGCTTGTTACGATAGTCAAGGATTGAACCATGAATATCAAAAGAATCTACAGTATTGATACCCAATGCAGAAATCTTCTCAGCAAACTCTGGACAGCTACGAGTTGGTGCAGCGAGGATAGCCACATCAACATCCTTCAACTTTGTTATATCATCAACAACCTCGTATGGGGTCAGTTCCAATGGTTTATCCTTGTCACCCTGACGGCGAACGATACCTGCAATCTCAAAATCCTTTGCTGCTTCAAGTGCCTGAACACTATAAACACCAATGTTACCATAGCCTACGACGGCTGCTCTAATCTTTTTCATATTCTTTACCTTTAACAGTTTAGTTCTCGTTATCTCCTGCAAAAGTAACGTTTTATTTAAAGAAAGTATAGCACAAAAAGTATTTTAACATAATTATGTAGCAGCCTCACCCCCGAACCCC
>ERZ773018.592-NODE-592-length-20905-cov-3.317698_pt1 | contig 20905 bp, 16 predicted proteins | sample MGYA00580840_ERZ773018 | MGnify/ENA primary metagenome ERZ773018 (study PRJEB29015, sample SAMEA2738125) | human oral metagenome | biome: human oral; feature: human-associated habitat; material: saliva | place: China | collected 2256 ... | reverse complement strand
CGAACGTGGCCGAGCTTATCGGAGGGTTGCAGGTGTAAGTATTCCCTAATTTAGCTATAACACATGTTATGTTCGGTTGATGGTCGAAATAATAAAGCTTGATGGATTGTTTGTATTCTGAGCTACCAAACGTTACTACTCCACAAGCCTTTGTCTCTCCCTTCATCTAGTATCTACAGTAAAGGAGACGGATTAAGGCATTATAAGACAATGAAACGATCCGCTTAGGGTTTATCTTATGCAGCAACAGAACAACTTATATAGTAAGTATCTAAAGGATAGAAATAGCACATTATGATGGAGAAAAAGCAACTGCTTGCATTACTAAAAAGCAACCGAAGTTATCGTCGCTTTGATTCTTCTGTACAGCTCTCAGAGGAAGAAATTAGATCTTGGATAGAGGCGCTTCGCTACACTGCTTCTGCAAAAAATGCCCAGCCTCTGAAGTATAGGATTATAACGGACAAAGCTCAAGTAGATGCTGTCTTTTCATTACTCCACTGGGCTGCATACTTGCCGGATTGGCAAGGCCCTTCTCTAGAAGAGCGTCCGGTTGCTTTTGTTATTCAGGTATTAGATCGTACTATTTCAGTTTCTTCTCGTTTTGATGAAGGCATTCAGCTTGAGGCTCTTACGCTAATGGCACGCTCTTCTGGCTACGGAGGATGTATTTTAGCGGCATTTGATAGTGCAAAAATGTCCGACCTATTATCCTTGGATACAGACCGTTACACCCCTATTACTGTGGTAGCACTAGGCAAGCCTATTGAGGAGGTTGTTATAGAGGATCTCCCTACTCCCGATGGGGATATTCGCTACTATCGAACGGAGGATAAAGTGCATCATGTACCCAAGCGGACGATGGATCAACTCATCATCTAAGGCTTCACATAATCACTAATCTGTGATTTTTCTCCTATAGGTACTTGCACAATCGAGAATTAGTTACTACCTTTGCGCTCGCAATTCGATAAGAATTGCTCACGGTTTTGTCTCGTGGTGTAATGGTAGCACAACAGGTTTTGGTTCTGTTTGTCAAGGTTCGAATCCTTGCGAGACAACACACATTGATTAAGAGCTCCCACTACAGTGTCTAGTTTAGATCATGTAGTGGGAGTTTTCTTACATTTGCAAGCGGTATGCGTATAGATAGTGTCAAGAGGTATATAAGACATCGAATACTAAACTCTTCTAAGCCGATGTTTCTCCGATTGGATCGTTACATCATTCGGCTTTTTCTAGGGACTTATTTCTCGTCTATCTTGCTGATATTGTCGGTAGCCATCGTCTTCGACATCAATGAGCGTATCTCCAAATTTCTCAATCCGGAGTGCTCTCTGTACGAAATTGTCTTCCATTACTACCTCAATTTCGTACCCTACTATGCAAATATGTTTAGCCCTCTCTTTGTTTTCTTGTCGGTTATTTTCTTTACCTCTAAACTGGCAGAGAAGACGGAGATTATCGCCATTTTGGCTAGTGGAGTGAGCTTCAAAAGACTGTTGCGCCCTTACCTCTTTTCGGCGGCAATTATTGCTCTACTTACCTTCTTATTAAGCAGCTTTGTTATCCCTCCCGGGAGCCGTGTTCGCAACGATTTTCAGAATAAATACTTTAGGGATAAGCGTCAAACCTATGCGGAGAGCGTGCAGATACAGGTCTCTCCCAGCCTATTCGCTTACATCCACTCCTATAGTGCGGATAATAAAACGGGCTACAACTTCATGTTGGATAAGTTCGAGCACAATACTATAAAGAGCAGACTTACCGCCCAAACGGCAGAGTACGACACTCTTAATACTTGGCGATTATACGATTATAGTATTACCCGATATGGAGCAAAAAGGGACACTTTGGAACGTGGGACTCAGCTTGATACCACGATTAACCTAAAGCCCCAAGACTTCCTTATCTCCGCCGTGGATGCCGAGACCTACACCACCCCCGTACTCCACCAATACATCGGGGAACTAAAATCTCGAGGGGCAACGAATGTGGATCTGCTAGAGGTGGAGTTGCAAAAACGTTATGCAGCTATTCCTGCTGCATTCATCCTCACCATAATAGGTGTTTCGCTCTCCTCCCGAAAGCGCAAAGGGGGAACGGGGCTTTCCCTCGCTATTGGTATTGCTCTTAGCTTTACCTACATACTTTTTCTTACCCTAGCCTCCAGCTTTTCGGCTTCGGGTGCCCTATCCCCTATTGTAGCAGCCCAAATGCCCAATATCATCTATGCTATAATCGCCATCTTCTTGTATAAGAAAGCTCCTCGGTAATAGTTCTAGTTTTTGTATCTTTGCCTTATTAGCTGTTGGTTTGACTATGAGACAGTATCTAGAATTACTCCAAAAGATTATGGATGAGGGGACTTTGCGCTCCGATCGTACGGGCACAGGTACCAAAAGTATTTTTGGGCACCAAATGCGGTTCGATTTGGAAGACGGATTCCCACTGCTTACAACAAAAAAGCTTCATCTCAAGAGCATTATATATGAGCTTCTTTGGTTCCTGCGAGGAGATTCCAACGTTGCCTACTTACAAGAGCATGGTGTTTCTATCTGGGACGAATGGGCGGATCCCGAGGGAAATCTAGGACCCATCTACGGAGTGCAATGGCGCTCTTGGCCTAGTTACAATCAAGGGGAGGTCTATGACCAAATAGCTCGAGTAGTAGAAGATATTCGTAACTCTCCCGATAGTAGAAGGTTGATAGTTAGTGCTTGGAATGTGGCCCAAATTGATCAGATGGCACTCCCCCCTTGTCACTGTCTAATGCAGTTCTATGTAGCCGATGGTCGCCTGAGTCTGCAGTTGTATCAACGCTCTGGGGATGTATTCCTTGGCGTTCCTTTCAATATTGCTTCTTATGCGTTACTCCTTATGATGGTAGCCCAAGTAACAGGGCTTAAGCCAGGAACTTTTGTACACACTCTTGGGGACGCTCATCTGTATTGCAACCATCTGGAACAGACGGCCCTACAGCTAACGCGTTCTCCTCGTACTCTGCCAACAATGCAGCTGAACCCGGAAGTGCGCAATCTAGAAGACTTTAAATTCGAAGACTTCAAACTATTGGATTATACCCCCCACCCCCATATAGCAGCTCCCATCGCTGTATAAGCATCTTATGACTTTATCTATAATAGTAGCCGTGGCTGCCAACAATGCCATCGGAAAGGACAACGATCTCTTGTGGCATCTACCCGGAGATCTTAAGCGATTCAAGGAAACAACAACGGGGCATGCCATCATTATGGGAAAAAACACCTTCCATTCCCTCCCCAACGGGGCACTACCCAATAGACGTAATATCGTTGTCTCCTCTACATTAGTTCCGCCCGATGGGGTTGAGTGCTACTCTACTCTACAAGCGGCTTTGGAGGCTGTAGCCGGGGAAGAAGAGGTCTTTATCATAGGGGGAGCGCAACTATATGCTGCAGCCCTTCCCCTAGCAGATAAGATTTATTTTTCTCGTGTAGAAAAGGGATTCCCAGAGGCAGATACCTATTTCCCGGAGTTCGATCTTACGGAGTGGACTCCCTCCTACTGCACCCGATATCCCGAAGACGAACGCAATGAATATGCTGTTACACTTACAATATATCAACGTATTGCCTACTTTAAGCATAGACTAAAATGAATAAACCATCTATACCAAAAGGGACTCGCGACTTTAGCTCTCTTGAGATGCAGCGTCGCAACTATATATTCAATACCATCAGCGACGTGTATCGCTTGTATGGATACAAACAAATAGAGACTCCGGCTCTCGAATTACTTTCGACCTTGATGGGGAAGTATGGAGAAGAGGGGGATCGTTTGCTCTTCAAAGTACTCAATTCCGGAGACTTCCTGAGCGATGTAACTCAGCAGGATTTCGATGAAAAGAACCTACCTCACATTGCTAATAAGTTAAGCGAAAAAGGCCTTCGATATGATCTTACAGTGCCCTTTGCTCGCTTTGTCGTACAGCATAGAAATGAGATAACATTCCCTTTTAAACGCTTTCAAATACAGCCTGTATGGAGAGCAGACAGACCTCAAAAGGGGCGTTATAGGGAGTTTTATCAATGCGATGCCGACGTGGTAGGCACAGACTCTCTCTTGTGCGAAATAGAATTGATTCTGATTATCAACGAAGTATTCTCACGACTAGGGATAGCGACACGTTTGCATCTCAATAACCGCAAGATCCTCGCAGGGATTGCAGAGGTTGTAGGCGTTCCCGATCAGCTTACAGAGCTTACCATTGCTATGGATAAGTGCGATAAAATCGGGCTTGACGGAGTAATGGAAGAGCTTCGTGCCAAAGGATTCTCCGACGATACAATCCAACGCCTCCAACCCTTCCTCCACCTTGAGGGAGAAAATAGGGAGCGACTAGAAGCCTTGGCTACCCTACTCGCTTCCTCCGAAATTGGCTGTAAGGGTGTAGAAGAATTGAGTTTTATATTCGAGGGATTAGCCTCCCAGCACCTTACAACAGAAATCCTTTTTGACCCCTCCTTGGCTCGTGGATTAGGATACTATACGGGAGCCATTCTAGAGGTAAAAGCCAAAGATGTAGCCATTGGGAGCATTACAGGAGGAGGGAGATACGATAATCTCACAAGTATTTTTGGGCTTGATGGGATGTCTGGGGTAGGTATCTCTTTTGGTGCCGATCGTATATACGACGTCCTCCTGCAGCTGGATGCATTCCCTACGACTACGAATACCTCTACCCAAGTGCTCATTATTAACTTTGGTAAGGAAGAGGTGCAGCAGATGCTTCCTATCGTGCAAAAGCTCCGAGCTGATGGTATCTCCGTGGAGATTTATCCCGATGCTGCCAAGCTCAAAAAGCAAATGAGCTATGCTGATAGTCTTGCCATTCCCTATGTCATATTAGCCGGTAGCGAAGAGCTAAAGCAGGGAATGTTTACCCTAAAGGATATGGCAGAAGGAAGCCAAGAAACCCTTTCTCAAGAGCAACTAACGCATTTCTTTACTTCAAAAGAGCATTAACATGGCTACACCCTATCCATTGCTTAATGGAATAGACTCCCCTAAAGACCTTCGAGCTCTCTCTTCGGATAAGCTCACGGAGCTTTGTAGAGAACTTAGAAGTTTCCTTCTTGATGTTCTTTCGCAGCATCCGGGGCACTTAGGGTCTAGCTTAGGGGCTGTGGAGCTATCTGTAGCTCTACACTATGTATTCCGAACCCCCTACGATCGCATTGTATGGGATGTAGGGCACCAAGCCTATGCACACAAAATCCTCACGGGGCGACGCGATCAGTTTGAGACCTTGCGCCAGTGGGGAGGTATAGCGGGCTTCCCTTTCCCCGATGAAAGCGAGTACGATACATTCCCCGCAGGGCATGCTTCCAACTCTATATCAGCCGCCCTTGGGATGTCTGTTGCTGCAGAACTCAATAAAGAAAAGCGCAACGTAATTGCTGTTATTGGCGATGGCTCTATGACGGGGGGCTTGGCATTTGAGGGGCTGAACAATGCTTCTTCTTTCCCCAATAACCTGCTTGTTATCCTCAATGACAACAATATGTCTATTGATGCTAACGTAGGAGGGCTCAATCATTACCTGGTAGACCTTAATACGAGCCATGCTTATAACACCGTTCGGTACGATGTCTATCGAGGGCTAAAGCATATAAAGCTCATCAACGATGGTAATAAGCGTAATATCTTACGTCTGAATAATAGCATTAAAAGCCTCTTCTCCAATAATCAATCCTCCTTCTTCGATGGACTGAGTATTCGCTACTTCGGTCCGATAGATGGGAATGATATCCTTCGATTGGTAGAGGTCTTACGCAAAATAAAGGACCTAAAAGGGCCTAAGATTCTTCATATTCGCACAATAAAGGGAAAGGGATATCCCGCTGCAGAGAAGAACCCAACGATTTGGCATGCCCCCGGGCATTTTGATATTCTTACAGCGGAGCGCCTCGATAAAAAGAAGGCTGGAGAGGCTCCCAAGTTTCAAGATGTTTTTGGACAGACTCTCGTTGAACTAGCCGATCAAGACGAGCGCATTGCAGGAATTACTCCCGCTATGCCTACGGGTTGTTCTATGACCTATATGATGAAGGCTCACCCCGAGAGAAGCTACGATGTAGGTATTGCAGAGTCGCATGCGGTAACGTTTTCCGCAGGGCTTGCACGAGAGGGAATGATCCCCTTCTGTAATATATATTCTTCGTTTGCCCAGCGAGCTTATGACCAGTTGATCCATGATGTATGCCTCCCTCGCTATCATGTCGTACTCTGTCTCGATAGAGCCGGACTTGTTGGAGAGGATGGAGCTACTCATCAGGGGGCTTTTGACCTTTCCTATCTCAGCTGCATCCCCAATCTTACGATAGCTGCCCCCCGTAATGAGCACATGCTGCGTAACTTGATGTACACTGCCTATAAGGGGCAGGAGGGGCCCTTCGCCATACGTTACCCAAGGGGCAAAGGTTCGTGTCCGGAGTGGCGTAATAACATGGAAATATTACCCATTGGCAAAGGCGAGTTGCTTCAAGAGGGAGAAAAGATTGCCGTCCTGTCTATAGGTGCCATTGCCACAGAAGTAAGCAAGGCCATAGAGCTACTCAAAGAAAAAGGAGAGGCTATACCGGCTCATTATGATGTGGTATTTCTTAAACCATTGGACACGACCCTTCTCGAATATGTTGCAACCCATTATCAAGCCGTAATAACGGTAGAAGATGGCGCTGTACACGGAGGTCTCGGATCTTCAGTCCTCGAAACCCTCGCCGAGATGGGCTATCAAGGGCGTGTTAAACGCTTGGGAATACCCGACCAATTCATCCCTCACGGAACCCCTAGAGAGCAGTATTCGTTCTCTGGTATAGATGCTCAGAGTATTGCACAGACTATTCTCTCGCTTAAAGAACAACTTCAATGAAAATTGTAATCGCCGGAGCCGGAGAAGTTGGCACACACCTTGCCAATAAATTATCGGCAGAGGAGCAACAAGATATTACGCTGATGGATCCAGATCCCAAGCGTCTGAGTGGCTTGTCGAACTCTGCAGAGCTGCTTGCCGTGGTGGGAGATCCCACAGACGCACGAGATCTACGCGATTGTAATGTGCAGCACGCCGATCTTTTTATCAGCGTGATGCCGGATGAGCCCACCAATATCTTGGCATGTACTTTGGCAGCTTCTATTGGTGCTCCGGAGACGATTGCTCGTGTAAGCAACCACCGATATTTAGCCCCCGAATACACACGTTTCTTTGAGGGACTTGGCGTTACCAGTCTTATTTATCCGGAAGAACTTGCAGCCGAGGAGATCAATATAACCTTCCAAAACCCTTGGGCGAGACAATACATAGAGCTCTTTAATGGCAACATCGTACTCCTAGGTGTAAAGGTTCGCAATGGCTCTGAACTCGTAGGAAAGAAGCTGATCGAACTCCCCCACGTAGAGCGGAAAAAATTCCATGTGGTGGCCATTAAACGTGGGACTGAGACCATCATCCCCTCGGGACAAACCTCTATAGAGCATGGAGATATTGTCTTTTTTACAGCCATAGGCAGCGATATAGACGAAGTAAGGCAGCTAGCCGGGAAGAAGAAAGTAGAAGTAAAGCGCGTGGTCGTGATGGGAGCTAGTAGCATCGCCATGCGTACCATTGCCAAAGCGAGTAGGAGTATTGAGTTTATTCTATTCGAGAAAGAAAAACGCCGTATAGAGGAAATTCGAGACAAACTCCCCTCCAATGTTATCCTTTATCATGGGGATGGTAGAGATCCTGCCTTACTTGAGGAGGTAGGGATACGAAACGCTCAGGTATTTATGGCTCTAACGGAGAACTCCGAAACAAACGTACTAGCCTGCCTAGCAGCCAAACGCTATGAGGTATTCAAAACCATTGCCAAGGAAGAAAATATAGACTACATTCCTCTAGCAGAACGGCTTGATATAGGCACTATCATCAACAAAAAACTGAGAGCTGCCGGCTACATATACCGCTCTCTCTTGGGGCAGGATACAAGCACCGTCCAGTGTCTGACGATAGCCAATGCCGACGTTGCTGAGATTGTAGCACGCCGAGGCTCTCCCATTACAGGGAAGCCCGTAAAAGACTTGGCACTCCCCAAGGGGATCACCCTTGGAGGAATGGTGCGTAATGGCGTACCTCATATGATTGATGGTAATACTATTATAGAACCCTACGATTTGGTAGTCGTATTCTGTTACGAGCTTGCTATTGATAAGGTAAAAGCTCTATTCGAAGAGTAAACTACAAGCACATATGTTCTCGGTTCTTCACGCTCAAAGATCTAAGTCATCGGGGATTAATTATCCATTTATTGCCTCGGTTGTTGGCAGTATGTGCCTTTTTGAGACCCTCTTTCTGTCGATCTGTTTTTTTGTTGCATTGTATACACGGGGGGGAGATGCACTCCCCTTTCTCTATACAATTGGCATCATGACCCTGGTAGGATTATCTCTATTCTTCTATGGGAAACTCGCAAAAAAGAATCGGAATACAGGGATCCGAGAAGGCATGCTATCGGTTACAACAACTTGGCTAATACTCTCTTTGATAGGTATGCTCCCTTTTGTCTTTGGGAGTTATACCCCGACTGTTATCGATGCTTTCTTTGAAACCGTATCCGGCTTTACCACTACCGGAGCCACTATCTTTACCTCAGTACATCAGCTTCCCCACGGAATTCTGCTCTGGCGTAGCCTTATGCAGTGGCAGGGTGGTATTGGTATTGTCGTCTTTACTTTGGCTCTTATGCCTACACTAGGCTCTGGAGGTGGGTTACTCTATAATGCGGAAACTACAGGTATCAAACACGATCGTTTCATGCCTCGTATCACGGAAGTTGCGAGAAGACTTTCTATTGTCTATTTGGGGCTAACGGCTCTACTTACCATCCTCCTAATGTGTGGTAAGATGAATTTTTTTGAGTCTATTTGCCACGCCCTTACTTGCGTCTCTACTGGAGGATATTCTACTCGAGATAATGGTATTTTAGAGTTCAATTCTCCCTATATAGAATACCTCATTACCCTATTCATGTTCATTGGGAGTCTTAATGTTACCCTGCTCTACTTTACCTTTTTCGGGAAAAAACCCGGTAAACTTTTCCGCGATGAAGAGTTTCGTTGGTTTACTATTTTCGTGGGGATTTGCATCATACTTTCTACAGCTTGGCTGTCGTACCAAAACCTATTCGACACGGCCGAAAGCACTTTTCGCCACGCTGCTTTCCAAGTCATCTCCCTAATTAGTAGTACCGGATATGTCACGGCAGATATGAATGAGTGGCACCCTCTTTTCTTCTGTTTAGGGATGATAATGATGGCGATCTGTGGATGTGCAGGATCTACAGCCGGAGGGCTTAAAATGAGCCGTTTTATGGTGATGGTGAAGAACCTAAACAACGAGTTTAAGAAGCGAATCCATCCCAAAATGGTAACTAATGTGCGCTTCAATGGCAATAGTATCTCGGGGGATTACGTGGTGCAAGTTCTTGCTTTTATTTCCCTCTATATCACCCTTATATTGATTGGAACCATCGCCTTGACCATCTCTGGCAACAACTTTATTACGGCGGCTTCTTCTGCTTTTACTTGCATCAGTAACGTAGGCCCTTCGTTCGGAAAGTTTTCTATGAACTTTGCCTATGCCACAGGATTCGAAAAGATTATTTTGAGCTTCATTATGTTGGCTGGTCGCCTAGAGGTCTTTACGGTAATCTGCATCCTACAACCCGCTTTCTGGCGTAAGTGACACTCCACACGGGGGAGCTAGATATTATTAGGGCTCCGGCTAAAAAAGGCTAGTTTTACTACAACTTCTTATTCCTAGCGAAATAAGTACTTCATGACAATTACGAAAAGCCCTATAACCGACGTTGTCATCGTTGACAACAATGTTATCAACACAGAAGTAGATAGCGAGAAACAAATGAAATCAAAGCCAGAAAGGAGCAGAACTATAAAAACCCCTACTACAAATCCAAGAATGAGCCAATAGACTTTATGAGCATATTCTTTGCGAAGTTTTATATCTTGTTCGAATGATCGGTTTTCAAGTTTTTTCCGCTCCGCATCCAGCCATTCTTGAGTTTGCGCTTCTGTATTTTTTGTCGTTTCTGGATTAAGAGAAATTTTTTCGAGAGATACAAGTCGCTTTTTATCCATGCTGCTCAAGAATGTTCTCTATGAGTTTGGTATAATATGCTTTTGTGTATCCATCAGGGATTTCGCAATTCTTTCCTTCCTTGTAAATCAAATCCCAAGGAGTGCCCTTCTGATGTAATAATTCTACCAACTCTTCACCAGTAAATTCTTTGTATTGATTCCACACAATACGAACAACTCTTTTTGCGTCATCGTCTTCTAACATTACTGGATCAAACGTATGTGTCTTCCAATTTTCAACAACGGCATAGTCCTCTGTTGTTATTACATCTCTTTTCTTATACTTGAAAGAGTGGTACACCGAAGGAATAACTGGACCATATCTCCATGCTTCTACCCGGTCGAATCTATCATCAAGCAAAGAGCGATCCAAAAGAGCTAAGGCAAAACCATGGGCAATATAGACCAACTTATTCAGACTTAGCGGGTGAATATCCTTGTGTTCATCATTTGCCAACTTAACAAAGTAGTTCGCTACTGATAAAGCATTTACTCTCATAACTAACACAAATAGAACAATACAAACATCGTTATTCCTGCTGCAAAGGTAGTAAATTCCATTATTGTACTTACAGCCACAATGTAACATTTTTCACGACATGCAATATGTACGAATCTTGCAAAAGGCAGATAACTTCAACCCTGGGACCTCTAGAGTGGGCTATAATCTATTTTTCTTTTAGGGCGGATTCTTTTTCTGTTGCTTGGTATTTGTCGATTTTATTGCAACATCATTATACACAACGAAAACACAATTTACTTTATCAGTTTCAAAATCTCTTTTTCTACTATTAGTTGTAGCTTTTCCCTCTTGATTTAGCCGATATATCTTTCTGTAAGGAGTTTATAAAATCAAGAATAACAACTTATGCCTCCTGAGCCATGACTTTTCCTTTACATCCTTACTATGCGCTTTGCATCACTGAGCATCTGCTTGATCTGTGTCGTATCCTAAGGAAGGTTAGAGATTGGAATAGTAAGGAGCTCCTAATGTAGTCCTAATTGTCTCCCAATAGATTGCAGTGCATTCTGTTTTTCTACCTTAAATATTAAATGTTTTCGGATTATGTGTGCAGGAGGGAATTGTATTCCCTTCTGCATACCGCTCTTTGCCCTAAAAGGAAAAGAAATCTGCCTGAGAAGTAAATCTTTTCTAGGCAAGATTGAGCGAGAAACTAGCCAACTTCTAGGGGAATCTCAGGCAGTAGCAAGCGGATAATTAGGCTCTGCTCTACCCTCCCGATTACTTGATTTTCTTGCCTCCTATTGAGCGGGAAAAAAGGGGCGGATGTCGGCTCTTGTGGGACGAGGAGACTAGGAAAACAAAAAGGGAAACAACGAACTCCAAAAACGGACTTCGTTGTTTCCCTGTCTATCAATAGGAAGATTCCATCCCCGAGGGGAGGAATCAACCCGTTATATCAGCCCCAATATATCAGGGCTAAGGTTCCGATTCTTCTTAGAGAAGCTTCTCTGCCTCTGCAATTAGGGTAGCTTTTGATTGTGCTCCCACGAGCTTATTCTGCACCTCTCCATTCTTGATAAACAAGATGGTAGGGATATTACGTACACGGAATTGTGCAGGCAAGTCTTGGTTACTATCTACATCTACCTTACCTACGATGATGCGTCCATCATATTCGGTTGCAAGCTCGTCAATCATAGGACCAACAAGCTGACAAGGACCACACCAAGTAGCCCAAAAATCTACGATCATAGGTTTACCTTCGGCAAGAAGTGCCTCAAAGTTCGTATCAGTTATTTGCATTGCCATAGTTTAAACTGTTATTTAGTTACTAATTTATTTATACTACAAATATACTCTATTTTACGGAATAAGAGATCTCGAATGACTCTAAAAGATCTACCAGCCAAGTACCCAGAGTGAAAGTCCTCTCTGTCATGAGGTACCTCTCTATCGGATTGCCAAACTCATCACAAAAGGATATGATAAGCTTTGTTTGGGCATCATTGGCTTTTTCACTACCATGGGCATCTATCTCGGTGATAAACTCTTTGACAAACAATTCGTCGATCTCTTTATAGGGGATGAATAACTCAACCTCTTTGATTGAAGAATAGTATTCGTCGGTCAGAAGTTCAATTGAGTTGAAAGAAAGGTCGAATCGTTCCGGTTCATCAGGCTTCTTGAATTGCCACGGCTTTACACTGGCATGGCAGATGAGGAAGATCTCGGTTTTGAGGAAATGTTTGTATTCAAGGTACTGTTTCCCAAAGAGGGCAAACTCATGAGAACCGGACAAATCTTCGAGGGTGAAGCGACCATAGGGTTTGTTCGTCTTGGTCAGACCTTCCACCACATTTGTAACCAATCCGGCAAATACCATCCTGGTGTCTTTGAATTCCTCCAAGTCCTTTTTGTCGAGATCATCGAGCTTTACGGTACAAAGCTTATCTAGGATAAGGCGGTAAGGCTCCAGGGGATTCGAACTAATATAGATACCAACAAGTTCGTACTCTTTGCTGAGTTTGGTAAGATTATTCCAAGGCTCGGCTTGGGGGACTTCTGGTTCTGGGATCGAAAGTTCTTCGCTCTCTCCAAATAGCCCCATGCTCTGAGACGAACTCTCCTCTTGCACAATGCGACCATAGGCAAGCAGGGTGGCTATAAACGAATCCTCACGGGAGTTGACAGGAGGTGCAAAGAAGCTCTCTCTCTCAATACCGAAGCTATCGAAGGCGCCGGAGAGAGCGAATGCTTCCATCGTTTTCCTATTGATAAACTGTCGGGGGATGCGAGCGACAAAGTCGTAGATGCTTGTAAAGGGGCCATTTTGCTCTCGATCTTCGATGAGTTTATCGATGGTTGTTTGGTTTACCCCTTTGATGCCACTAAGTCCAAAGCGTATGTCGCCGTTGCTATTGACACTGAACTTTTGCATTGATTCGTTTACGTCGGGAGAAAGAAGGTGGATGCCCATTGCCTTGCATTCCTTCATGAGTTTCGCTATTTCCGGAGCATTGCTGAGGTTGCAACTCAAGTTGCCCGCCATAAACTCACTCGGATAGTGCGCCTTGAGGTAAGCCGTTTGGTAAGCCAGCCAGCTATAACAAGCAGCATGACTCTTATTGAAGGCATATTTGGCAAAGTCCTCCCAGTCCATCCAAATCTTCTCTAGGATCTCTTTGGAATGCCCATTCCCTACGCCCCCTTTGAGGAAGTCTGCCTTGAGCTTCTCCATCTCCTCAATTTTCTTTTTCCCCATCGCCTTGCGGAGAGAGTCACTCTGGCCGCGTGTGAAGTTGGCAAGAGAGCGAGATAGGAGCATTACCTGCTCTTGGTATACGGTTACACCAAAAGTCTCCTCGAGTATTTCCTTAGTTTCCGGCACATCGTAGACGATCTCCTCTCTACCGTGCCTCCGTGCAATGAACTGAGGGATATACTTCATCGGCCCCGGACGATAGAGGGCATTCATTGCAATGAGTAACTCAAACCGATCAGGCTGTAGCTCTCTCAGATACTTTTGCATCCCTGCGGATTCGAACTGAAAGATCCCCACCATTCGTCCCTCGCAGAAGAGTTTGAATGTCTTCTCGTCGTCTAGAGGGATGTGGTCTATGTCAATATCCTTATGGAATCGGTGTTTTACATTCTCCAATCCCTCTCGGATGATACTGAGCGTCTTGAGCCCTAAGAAGTCCATTTTGATAAGACCTGTGGACTCGATCACCTTACCCTCGTACTGGGTAATCAATACCTTTTCTCCGTTCTCATCGAAAGAAGTCGAAATAGGGATTACGTCGCTTATATCATACTTCCCGATGATCACGCCACACGCATGAACCCCAATATTGCGAATACTCCCCTCCAACTTCTGTGCATACTTGAAGGTATCTTGTATCTGAGTATTGCTCCCGACCTGTAGTTTCTTTAGCTCGGGTACGACTAGAGTAGATAGCTCGATGGTTACGTTGCCCTTTGCATTTTCATAGCCGGGCGTCTTGTGTATAAGCTCCATATCGCTATCACTAAACTTATCGGGGATGAGCTTGGTAATGCGTCGGCTCTCTTCTACCGGTATATGTTTTAGGCGCGCAACGTCGGCAATCGAGCTTTTGGCTTTCATTTCGCCAAAGGTGATGATCTGAGCCACGTTTTTGTGTCCGTACTTCTCGGTAGCCCATTGGAGGATCTTTGCACGCCCGGAGTCGTCGAAGTCTATGTCAATATCCGGGAGGGAGATACGATCCGGATTGAGGAATCGCTCGAAGAGCAAGCCGTATTTCAAGGGGTCTAGGTTTGTTATCTTGAGGCAATAGGCTACGGCCGAACCTGCTGCCGAACCACGCCCCGGCCCCACACACACTCCCATGTCTCGAGCTGCCTGAATGAGGTCTTGCACGATAAGGAAGTATCCGGGGAATCCCATCGACTTGATCGTGTTCAACTCAAAGTCAATCCGCTCCTTTACCTCCTCGGGGATGGGGTCGCCATAGCGCATTTTAGCCCCTTCGTAGGTAAGGTACTGAAGGTATTTATCGGCATCATCAAACCCTTCGGGCAGTGGGAAGTCCGGCATGAGTGCCGGATTTTCGATGGTATAGAACTCTACTTTGTTTAGGATTTCCAGCGTATTGGAGAGAAGTTCGGGGCGATCTGCAAACACGGCATTCATCTCCTCTTGAGTTTTGAGCCACTCTTGCTGCGAATAACGCATACGCTGAGGGTCGTCTAGATCTCTCTTCGTACCCAAGCAAATGAGCATATCGTGCGCCGTGGCATCCTCCTGATTGACAAAGTGGACGTCGTTCGTTGCCACTACCTTTACGCCCGTGCGCTCTGCAATATCGTAGATCACTTCGTTCACAGCCAGCTGCTGCACAAAAGTCTCTCTATTGGCATTCGGGTCATCCGTTTGATGGAGTTGCACCTCTAGGTAATAGTCTTCTCCAAAGATGTTTTTGAACCAACGAACAGTCTCTTCTGCTCGCTCGGGATGCCCTCCTAGGATGTGTTGAGGGACCTCTCCCCCCAGGCAGGCACTCATTACGATAACCCCTTCGCGGTATTGCTCAAGCAAATCTTTGTCGATACGGGGGCGATAATACTCCCCTTCGGTAAATGATGCGGATACCATTTTGCAGAGATTGAGGTACCCTTGTTTGTTCTTGGCAAGGAGGATGAGATGCCATCCGCTTCGGTCTATGGAGCGGCTGGGGTTGTAGGGATCCGGTACGTCCTTGTCTTTGTCGAAGCGAGTGCGTCGTGCGCAATAGGCCTCACAGCCGAAAATCGGCTTAAACATCTGACGCTCTACCTCACTTATCTCCTGTTCCAATTTCTCTATTTGTTCCTTATCCTCAGGGGCAGGAGACTTCTTTTTTTGCAGCTCCTTTATCTCTTTTTTGAGTGCGGAGATGCGGGAGCGATGCTTTGAATTGACCTTGTTGCACTCATCGAAGAATGTTTTAATCCCAAACATAACCCCATGATCCGTAAGGGCAATACCGGGCATACCATCCCCGATGGCTTTTTTTACGAGGGCCGAGACGGAGGCTTGCCCATCAAGGATTGAGAATTGTGAGTGAACGTGTAGGTGGACGAAAGGAACCATACTATATCGATTGTCGTTGCTCTGAGTGTGCTATATACTTGTCTTACAGTGGAAAAAACTACAGTCTCCCATTGGGGAGAAGAGCTTGCTACAAAGTTAGGCGATTTGCTTTATTCGTCCACCATCTCGCAGGGTAATTGACTTGATACTGGAATCTGCAAGCGTTGCACTTACAACTGGAAAATACAGATACACAATATTATTGTGTATCTTTGCATCCGTAAAGTATGATTTCATAGGTGCTATATGAACAAGATAAGAGAAGTTTTGAAAGAAAAAGGAATGAGCCAAACGAAACTCTCAACTCGGTTGGGCAAGAGTTTCAATATGGTGAATCTTTATGTTGCCAATAAGCATCAGCCTTCAATTCCCACACTATATCAGATAGCCGATATTTTGGATGTGGATGTTAGAGACTTGTTAGTTCCTAACAAAAAACAAAATATGCAATAGTAGAACTATTTTTTATTTCTTAATCTTATAAAGTAGGTTATGAGGACTATGGATATAAAGAAACATATTACAGCTTTGGGATTTGTTCCAAAAAACGGAACGAATGGCATTTATCATAAAACATATGTTGACTATGCCATAGAAATTGACTTTGAAAAACAGAGTGTTAATTATGGTGATGGTATCATAGCAGAAAGTAGAACTACACAGAATTTTTCACAGCCTGAAAATTTTGTAGTGCTTGAATGTGTTGATAGATTACTAATCAAAGGATATAGACCTCAGAATATTGTTCTTGAAAAGACTTGGCCTTCAGGACATGGCACATCTGGACGATTAGATATTTGTGTTAATCGCGAAGACGGCACTCCATATATGCTTATTGAGTGTAAAACTTATGGTAAGGAGTACAATCGGGAATCGGCTAAAATCCATAAGGATGGAGGCCAACTATTTACTTATTTCCAATTATCTGGTGGCAAGGCTGATGTCGTAATGCTTTATGCTTCAGAATTGAAAGGGAACAAATTTGTATATGTTAATGAAATAATAAAGATTGAAGATGATTATCGCAATGGTGATGTAAAGGACGTTTACGAGAAATGGAATAAGCTCACTAAGGATAATGGAATCTTTGATTCTTGGGTACAACCATATAATTTTCAAAGCAAGGCTTTAACAAAAGAGCAGCTGAAGGAGATAAAAGCAGAGGATTCAAGCTTTATCTTCAATCGTTTTCTTGAAATACTACGTCATAATGTAGTATCCGACAAGGGTAATGCATTCAACAAGATATTTACACTATTTTTGTGCAAGGTCTATGATGAAACGACCACAGATGAGGAGGAAGAGTTAAAGTTTCAATGGCTTGAAGGTAGAGATAACCATGTCGATTTCCAACTTCGTTTGACAGACCTCTATAGCAAGGGAATGAGAAAGTTCTTAGACAGAACTGTTAGCGACTTCAATAATGAGGACTTCTCCAAGCGTTGTACCGAACTAAGCGAAGACACTAAGCTGTATCTTTTGAAAGAGGTGAACAAACTACGTCTTGAAAAGAATAATGAGTTTGCTATTAAAGAAGTATATGATAATGCCTCTTTTGAAGAAAATGCAAAGGTTGTAAAAGAGGTTGTGGAGTTGATTCAAGGGTATAGAATTCGCTATAATAAACGACAACAATATCTATCCGACTTCTTTGAATTGTTACTTACTACTGGTCTCAAACAAGAGGCTGGGCAATACTTCACGCCTGTCCCAATTGCACAATTTATTATCAAGAGTCTTCCTTTGGATTCTATTATGACAGAGAAGCTTTCTCGCAAGGATGGGGAGATCCTTCCATATATGATTGACTATGCAGCTGGTAGCGGGCACTTTATCACAGAGTTTATGCACGAAATACAGGACATCATAAATGGCTGTGATACTTCCAAATATATTGAAGAGACAAGAAAGCACCTTATCAATTGGCAGAACTTCCATTTTGATTGGGCGACTGACTATGTATATGGCATCGAAAAGGATTACCGACTTGTAAAAGTTGGTAAGGTAGGATGCTATTTGCATGGTGATGGTTTGGCGAATGTTATCTTAAGTGATGGACTTGCAAATTTCTGCAATAATAAGGAGTATAAGGGAAAACTACGCAAGCAAACAAATGACGGACAAAAGGATAACCAGCAGTTTGACATTGTATTGAGTAATCCTCCGTATTCTGTTTCTTCATTCCGCCAGACAACTCGTGACTACTATACGGATCAAGATTTTGAATTGTATAATTCACTAACAGACAACAGTTCTGAAATAGAGTGTCTGTTTGTTGAACGTACAAAGCAACTACTTAAAGACGGTGGTGTAGCAGGAGTTATTCTGCCAAGTTCTATATTGAGTAATTCAGGTGTTTACACTAAGGCTCGTGAGATTATATTACAATACTTTGATATTGTCGCAATAGCAGAATTGGGTAGTAATACCTTTATGGCTACCAATACAAATACGGTTGTTCTGTTCCTTCGTCGTAGAGATAATTATTTTGCAACTAATACAAAGGTTGCAGTTGATACTTATTTCCGTACCTTAAATGATGTTACTATCAACGGCATAGAAACTCCAGCCTCAAAATATGTTGCTCACGTATGGGAGGAACTTGATTATGCCGATTATGTCACATTACTGCAGAAATCACCTAATGATAAAGTAAAGGCACACGAAATATATGCAGAGTATAAAAAGAAAATCTCTGCAAAGACTGATGCGCAGTTATATGAGGCGATACTAAGTATTGAAGCTGAAAAACTTTTGTACTTTATATTAGCATATCCACAAAAGGTTGTTATTGTTAAGAGCGGAGAGAAGGATGTTGAAAAGCGATTCTTAGGTTATGAGTTTTCAAACCGTAGAGGCAACGAGGGCATCCATGCAATCCAAAGAGGGAAGAACATTGATGAATGTACTAAACTTTTTGATCCAAACAACTACGATAATCCTGATAAGGCAAGCACTTATGTGTATCGAGCCTTTAATGGAGATTATACATCACCGATAGCAGAGAGTATGCAATCTCATATTAGTCGTGTATCATTGATTGATATGCTCACCTTCGGCCGTGATAATTTTGATAAGAGCATATCGTTGACAACAAAAAAAGTAGTGTTTAATACGAGATGGCAAAAAGTAAGATTAGGTGATATTACAATAATTCAGTCTGGAAATAGTGCCCCACACGGAGAGGATAAATTTATAAATGGCACTTATCCATTTTTTAGAACATCAGATGTTGCGAAAGAGCATCTTACGAATAATTTGACAAAAGCGGATAGCTACCTGAATGAAAAAGGAACAAAAGGATTGCGACTTTTTAAGAAAGGATCCATTTTATTCCCTAAATCAGGTGTATCTACATATCTTGATCATAGAGCATTAATGGGAGTTGATGGTTATGTGGTGTCTCATCTTGCAGTTATTACGATAAAAGATCCTGATATCATCATTCCCAAATATCTATATGAAATTTCAACTATAATAAAATCCAAAGATATTAAACAAAGTTCTGGCTATCCTTCTTTGAATGAAAGAGACATTAGCTCTGTCGTGATACCATTACCTCCTATTAATGTCCAGAAACAGATTGTGGAAGAGATTGGAAAAGTCGATAAGTCTGTTTCAGATGCTATGCTACGGATTGATAAGTGTGAAACTGATATAGAGAGCTTGCTATCCTCATTAAATTTTGCAGATAGTACGCTAAATACTATTGCTCCATTTGCTACTAAGTCCATTAAATATAGTGACATAAAGTCTGAAACATATATTACAACAGACAATATGCTTCAGAATAAGTTGGGCATTCTTCCATTTAAAGGGGTAGCAAACATATCATCTATCACCGAATATAAGCCAGAGGATATATTGATTTCAAATATTCGTCCATATCTTAAGAAGATTTGGTTTGCTGACAAGGAGGGGGGATGCTCAAAAGATGTTCTCGTGCTTCGAACTGCTGACACAAGTAAATATCTTCCTAAGTACATTTTCTATATGATTCGTAGAGATACTTTCTTTGACTATGTAATGGAGGGCAAAAAGGGTATTAAGATGCCGCGAGGGAATAAGGGAGATATTATGAAGTACAAGATTCCAATGCCTCACATTGATGAACAGAAACGTATCGTGTCCCAGATAGAAGTATTAGAATTAGAGATTACTAAAGCTCGCACATTAATAGAAAATGCAGCGAGTGAGAAACAGGCAATACTTGATAAGTATTTATAAAATAAGTAGCAGTAACGATAAATAGGAATATCTCTTTAGAGGACGTGTACAAAAAATGAAGGACACATTACTTGTTCCCAATCTTGACCTTATCTAAATGGGAAAGACAGGTGATGAGTATAAACAGTTTTCAGTTTAGAAGGGAATACTCTATAATGGAACTCTTGACAAAAGACAACCATTATGGGAATCGTCATTTCAATGGTGTTAAGCCCTTTTCTCATAGATAACAGACTATGTGAGTCCGATTCTCTTTTGGGCTTTGCAAGGTTACAATATTGGGAATCTATCGCCAAACTTTATGGTTGATTGTTGTCTGTGAGCCCTATTTGCTAATGGAATAGTCCACATTTCACGTATGTAACGGTAATGTAGAACGAGCTATAGAGTATTATGCTTCACATAGTTTTCTTGGAGCAGTCGGTTGATGTCGGATAGGCGATAGGGACTTTTCTTCAATTTGGGTGTAGGAATAATGCCCTTGTCTTGATAGTGCTGGGGTGCTAGCTTGCTGATGTTCAGTATTCGGAACACGTCTCCCATGTCTTGTTTGGGGACTTTAGGCTGTGTGTTGAATATCTCGCATACCTAAAAAGGGGAAGCACTCTAGCGAAAGAGAAAGGGGTTCGATGAGAATCTCCTACCTTTGCCGGAGATTAAACGTTATGGATAAGACAGCCTACACTCCACGTCGCATTGCTGCCATTACAATGGCAAGAAACGATGACTTTTTTCTCAATCGCTGGGTACGCTACTATGGAGAAGCACTCGGTTACGAACACCTATATATATACCTAGACGGACTGGAGCAGGCAATCCCTACACGAGCTATTCCCGAACAGGTAAAACGTTGGGAGCATCGTACGTTATCCCGAGCTCAAGGAGATAAATATCGTATCGGCTTGCTCAGCGCTCTTGCA
>ERZ773018.590-NODE-590-length-20927-cov-2.894787_pt1 | contig 20927 bp, 20 predicted proteins | sample MGYA00580840_ERZ773018 | MGnify/ENA primary metagenome ERZ773018 (study PRJEB29015, sample SAMEA2738125) | human oral metagenome | biome: human oral; feature: human-associated habitat; material: saliva | place: China | collected 2256 ... | reverse complement strand
TACCACTTCAAAGACTTCTTCTTTGGATCTAACGATTGGATATGTTGTATCAGTGACTTTGTGGTAAAAGTAGTAATGGCTTCCATTGACGGTTTGTTTGCTTCAATATAAACACAACCGTCATCAATCGTGAAGAATTCGTGGGCGTTGTCCCACTTCTTGACAGATTTGCCGATCACGATCGAATTGTGATTATAGTCTTTGATTGTCAGAGATCCGTGTTTGAGATAAATCCCAAGAGAATCACATTTCAAGGATCTGAACATTATCAGATTCTTTCTATTAGTTTCCAGATCTTCTTCAATGCCGATTATCTCCATGAACGTTTTATCATCTTTCAATGAGTACCATTCGTGAAGTTTACGTGGACTACCATTAATAATTGCGTCGATTTCTATCGAACTGTCAGTATAAGAGACAAATCGCATGTCGAGTTCTATACCAAACATCTGGTCATATTCCTGCATCTTGACAGTGTCATTGTTCGAAGAATCAAGACCGATTTTCAGAAGACCACTTACACCTTCGAAGTCGATACGGTTACCATCGATTATCTTCCCATCTTTAGATTTGGTGGATTGAGACCCCATTGTGTAAAGATTGAGGAAGGACAGATTGTTCTTCGATATCTTGTAGTCGTTGTAAGAAATCGTACAGATCATGACGATATTCTTGAATCGACGATTTCTTACAATGCGTATGGAAGATTGACCATTTGGATTTACGTTCAAGATCGATGAGAATTTGTAGCCGTCGATATCGTTCTTGGAATGGATACTTATAAGCACACCCCTAAACATTGTAACAAAGTCACCGACGTTATTCTTCGTAATGATTGACCAATTCTCTGAAGGATCAGTTTTCGAGTATGAACCGTCTCTAAAGCTATAACCAAAGACAGTGAAGTATTCTTGAAAGTAGTCATAACTCGAGAAACAATACTTCAGTTCGTTGAATGGTTCAGAGAAATATGACGACATTTTCCCATCTTTCTCCACCAGTGGATGTCTCGAGATTGGGAAGAACTCATGTGTGTAATACTTCGGATTAGGATAAGAAATGTTGAATGACGGAGAGAAGTTGTCAGTACCGAATTCTTCCGAAACATTCAGACGATACTCATCAAGACGGACATCTTTGAACTCAGATACCCACTTACAGACGGATTGTAGAGAAACAAGAGGTCTCTTCTCATCAATCGATATGACATCATAACCGAGGAACTTCGACAAATCGGGATCAGTCTTCTGTTCTTCGGGAGTGTATTGTCCAAGTTCAATGAGTATGTCGTTTCTCTTGGTCTTTGTCTTGATCATAAAGTCGAAGTCACAGATATCGATAAAGTTCACCACAGATAAGGTGAACTCGGTCTGATCATAAACCTGTATGACGTTCTTTGTCTGCGAGATCGGTGTGTCCGAGATTATGTCAACGTGCCGTCTCTTCTTGATATGCTTTACACGTTCGAAATGGTTACCATTTTTCACGTACTTGCCTACACAGTTGAGAGCATTTGAGTGAGACATCATAAAGTTGTTATCACTTCTTGAGAATTTCTCATATAGAAGCGAAAGTGTTCCATCGGCAGAAGTTATCTCAAGTTCAATAGACGGTCTTGTAGAGTTCTCGACGATTATTCTGTCTTTGTCGTTATCAACGATTATCTTCACGCCATACAAACGAAGAGCATCGACAACCCATTCAAGACACGACGAAATACGCTTAAGAACTTCTTCTTTAGATCCGAATGGGTTGTAATATGTCAAGAACCAACCGTCACGAGACCATTTTTCATAGCCATAGTCACCTTCTTCAAGATTAGCGAGTGTGTTTGAAAGTATCGTTTCTGATTCCTTGCCATCAATGAAGATCTTTATCGACGTGTTGATCATTGGCTTTCGTGAAGCGTCGTAGATGATCTCGTTGTAGGCAGGTTCTTGCTCTCGGTCTCCTTGAAGGCGTATGTTGAAGATATTCGTTGTTGTGTATTGTGGGAAATCTTTCTTCTTGAAGTTCTTGATATCAACAACTGCATCATCAGTCTTCATAAGACAAAGGTCGACATCTTTGAAATTGTCTTGTATCCTCTGTATTACGACATCATTTATATCTGAATACGGATAAGTTGTGAGATTTATGTCATCGGCATAAAGACCGAAGTAATTCTCATACTTGATCTCTCGAGAAGGATCATCAAAAAGGAACTCGAAATTGAAAAGCTTGTGGGAGACGAGTGAATGTCTCTTATAACCTTCCGTGATCCATCGGTCAAATTCGTAGACACTTTTCCCACCATCGACGAAGTCTTCGATCGATTCTGAAATCTGTACAATTGATGATTTGTTGGTGGATATCCCAGTGTAGGTAACGTGCTTTTGTATGAAGTCACATTGTAAGTGGGAATTTTTGAAAAGTGGGAAATCAATGAGTTTCCCGAAGTACTTCCCAATAGGAGATTTGTGTAGGTCGATTATCTTCAAGATTTCACAATCACGAAGTCTCTCCTTTTTGCCGTCTGATTTGTATATGATGAAGTACTTCGGAAGTTTTTCACCAATATAAAGTGGAGCAAAGATCGAGAATTCTTCATCATAAAGCATCGACGTGCATCTTTGAACTTTGTAAAGATAGGTCTGATCGACCATATCCTCGTACTTCTCATAGACATAACCGTCGGGTTTCGAGGGGGCTTCGTAGAATATGTTCTGAGGAACATCAGCGAAAACTTTCGAGATATCATCAAAAGGTGCTGATGATACGCTAACGGGTTTCGTATAAGCTATGCTCGACAATGTATCATTAACTGGTATTGTCGAAATCTGGAAATCTCCATCCGATTTCACTACAAACTTGACGTTACCAGTTAATAATGGGTTTGTTCTAACAATTGCTGATGATCTTTTAGACATATTTCGAAGAGAATTTCGTTATTTACAAATATGCCGAGAGAGCCGACAGAAAAAGATCTCGTCGGCTCTCTCAATATGTTCTATTAGTGTTTAGAAGAGTGCTTTTGAGGGGTCTATCAGAGACTTCTGTTGTTCGACAATAATCGTCTCCATTCCCAAGAGTTCTCTAAACTCTGATTCACTATAAATGTTGATACCAGCATTTATCGCTTTCTGTTCCTTCGATGACCCACTTCCCTTCTCCTTAATTACAAGATCAGTCACCGACTTCGTGAATGACGAGGAAATTGCCCCACCATTCTTCTTGATCATGTCTTCCATTGCCTTGTTTCTGAAACCAGTGAAACAGAAAACTCTCCCACGGAAGATTTCGGATTCGACAGTTTCCACCTTTGTCTTGAAAGTGAGTATTTCGGATAAGGATTTGTAGAAATCGATAAAACGATTATAGTTTTCCACGAAGATACCTGCTTGAATGTCCCCGAATCCACTGATTTTGAGAATACCTTCAAGTGTTGGGCAGAAATCTTCCAAGTTCTCCCACGTCAGAGAATAATCATCGACGATCCATTGAAGTTTGACTGATCCAAGACTTTGGAACATGTTCGATGCGTGCATAAGACGAGAAATGGTGACTTCGGATATGCACTTTTCAAGTGAACGGACAATGTTCGAAGATCGCTTATCTCCAAACTCTGAGAATACGATATAACGATCACGGATTACTCTAACTATTTCATCAGTGTACAAAGAACCATTATTGAAGATCTTCTCATATGTCACATCTGACATCCCTTCGACACCAAGCACTTTAAAGAAGAAGATGAACTCTTGAAGGTTTCTCCCAGAGCATTTTTCATTTGGACAATAGACATCCACGAGAGAATCATCAAGAACAATAGAGGTCGAACAATGTGGACATTCTCGGAAGAGGTGGTTGTTCTCTACCATTTCCTCGTAAGACTCCCATCTTTCTTTCTTGGGGATTGAATGGATTCTTGGTATCACTTTCCCAGATCTCTTGATGAAGATCTCTTGTCCCAATCTTAGTCCATTATCACGGACATAACTCGCATTGTCGACGTAGATGTTGTTCCCACACATAGCACCATCAATGAGGACTTTATTGGTCGAAATGGTGGGGTTAAACGTTCCATCTTTCCCAATGAACCAATTCAAAGATCGGATAGCCACTTTCTTTGTATCACCAAACGATCCTTTATAAGCAATGGCGAACTTTGGATTTCCGATAGAGTTGCGACCAAGAGATTCTGCGACAGAGAGGTCATTGACATCAATAACAAGACCATCGATTTCAAATTCAAGGATAAACTCTTGATAAGTCTTTGATAGGAATTCTTCGGTTATATCTTCAAAATCGACGAGAATGTATCGGACAGGTATCTTGTTGAGGGTGTTCAACCTATCAATCATTTCCTGCTTTGTCTTATAAGAATCCCCATAACTGGTGTACTTCATAAAGACAAAATCTCGAAGTTCGGACGATGATCTACTACGTGGATTGAGCTTTCCTGCGACCATGTTTCTCACATTCTTGTACTCTGATGAATACTTTTCCGAGAATGTGCTCTGTGGAATGATGAGTTCACCGACTATCTCTTCATCATCTTTGAAAAGTGGTTCTATAAGTGAGAAATGGTGAGAAATCGAGAAGCTCATATTCTCACGACCTTTCACGAGTGCAGTAACTTGTCCATTTTCATCTGTTGTTACACCACAAGACACGCCATCATACTTTGGTGTGATGATGAACTTCTGAGATTCAAGCCCATTTTTAATAACCCATTCTCGGAATTCTTCGATCGTCTTTATCTTCTCGAGACCATACATTGGGATTGAGTTTTCTACACGTTCGTGGGAAACCCTACCATCAAACAGTCTTGTACACGTCTCTTGAGAATAGTGATTGTACGCCTTGTCATAGTCATCGTCTGAAACAGTAGGAAATCCCGATCGATATTCATCGTTTCTCTCACGTAACCATTCTCGGAGAGAATCAAGATCGAGGGAGAGAATGTCGTCAATGTTCATATGCTTTAATCCATCTTTGTGTTTGTATGATTCTTATCACAGAAGGACACTTTCCTTATCACAGGAAGGTACTTTCCTTGCGCTCTGAGAGGTTCTTTGGGGTGAAAGTAGGACAAATAAACAATGACCTCAAGAGAGAGGTTCTCTTGAGGTCATCAATCATAGATTAAAGATTGTGTTTATTTCGGATTGTTAGTACTTGAACAAGGATTTCACTGCTTCTACGTGAGATTTCTGTCTTTCCCAAGATTTCTTATTCTTCTTGATAGATTCGATAACGTCGACAGATTGTTCGGTTTCGAGCATGTTATCGAGATCGAGGATGTGATTATCACAAACCTTGATGAGTTCGTTTACCTTATCCTCATTTGAGAATTGAGACATGACCTGCGAAAGATTCCACAGAAGTCGGTGAGATTTTTCGAGTTGTTCAAACTCATATGCGTCGACAGATAACTCATCATCCTCGCCATTACTCATATCTTGAATGTAAGAGTAAATCTTTTGCAAGGTGATGTTTAGAATCTTTGCATCGAACGAAGCATATTCTACTGGTACTGGGCTAATCATTGATTTTTCCATCTTCGAGTTTTCTATCGTTTTTCTTAATATGTTCTATGAGCTTCTTGTTCAACACGAGTGCTTCATCAAACTTGGACGAGAGTGCGTTGTATCTATCGATTATCTGCATCATTGTCGCCATTATTCTTGATGAATCATCATTTACAGAATGATGAGAAACGGCATCACCATAGTGGAAATCGGTCTTGAAGTTCAGTTTATAAGATAGCGAATTTCCCTGCTGATATGTGACGTTATCGTGTCTTATTTTTCTTACTGTCGAAAGAATGGCAGATTCCGTGTTATATGGAACTATGTCACCAAGGAACAGAACACCGTAAAGATTAGTTACCGTTTCCCCCGATGAATCTTCTACGTCATAGTAGACGAGGATGCAGTTGAAATCGAAACTTCGTGCACCAGATTTCATATTGAAGTCACCAAGCGTGGATATTCTATCAGAATGTGTCTTGTTGTATTCTTCGATCTGTTTATATGAAGAAATATCGAAGTCGATTGAGATACCATCAAGCGATGAACGTGTCCAAGTCATTGGGTCAGACCCATCTGCGTATGATCTCGTGATCTCTACGTTCGTTGCATTTCCGAACTCTTTATCGGTGTAGTAACCATTTGGATAAAGCGTCGACTTCTCCTGCATCCACTGTTGAGAATAAGTAAGAGTCGCTGGTTGTGTGTCACAGTCATAAACGGCTTCCACAGAAAGTCCCATGTCGGTGATGTCTCTTGAACTTCTACCATTTATGAGTTCAGATTGCGCACGATGTCTTACTACAGTCTGTTCATTGTAATTCTTATCGGATATTGATCTGAACATGATCTCTGGTGTAGAACCGTGATCAGAGGGAATGTTGATATAAGCTTCTGAATAAGAATCACCGTCGACGATATTCTCTCTTACAGAAATGTCGATATCACCGATATATTGAACAACTTTGTCGTATACCTCAGATTTTTCCTCAATGAAGCGTTTGTCTTTGTCCGCTTTAAACTGTGATACTTCTTGCTGTTCTTCAAAGCGGATCGCCCCAGTTTCCTTGAGCCACTTGAAGAAGATTCTCTCCGATGCATTTCGAAGAGTTGCTCTGTCATAGGTGTCTGATTCAAGGAGAATGCTTTCCATGTTGAGGATGTAGTTTTGGAAAGATTCAGAGAGGATTTTTCTTGCACGATCGTGGATAAGGAGCGTCTTCTGACTATAATCCGACGTGTAGAAACCTTCTATTCTTCGTGCATCAAGTGTGTTCCTTGGAGAAGTGTTTGTTTTAGATGCAACGATAGGTGGAAGATTGAGAAGTGCAAACTTTGAAAACTTGAACCCATTTGCATCATTCCCAGATGAAATCGTCTTTACATCTTCACCAGACGATTTAAAAGTTATAAATGTTCCCCTTTTCAGAAGTGGAAGAAGAGGTGTATAAGACATGTTCTCGAGAATATTTCGTTATTTAAACTTCTGTTTCTGACGGAACAGAAAGTATATCAAACGATCGAGAAATGTCTTCGTCCTTTTATTCCTATAGAAAAGTTCAAAGATTGGCACTGATCCGTGGCTTTCTTCATCTTTGATCTTTACTTCTACCTTTGTGTCCGATGTCACACAATTGTGATTAAGTAGACCATCTGAGAAGTAAAGACGATCGCATGACACCGAGACATCATAAGTCATCTGTGGGAAGTAGGAACGTTCTACACTTATGAGCTTTGAAACACCACCTTCAAGGTTTATGATGTAAATGTGCCTATGAGAAACATCAATCTTCCTTCTGAGGAAAGACAAGCACGAGGATATCCCAAACTTCTCAAGAGTGAACACGCCATACGTTTCCATTATGAGTGGATGATCTTTTGAGACTACAGTCTTTCTTCCATCTTCAAACTCGAGCGCATAAAGGTGTTCCATCTGACATCTATGAACTTTCTGAAGGGATCTTGTGTTATCTGGGTGCAATCTGCTGTTTATGCACGAAGATTTCTCATTTTTGCAGGTATGTGAGAGAACACGAATACCATCTTGGACAAGAAATGTCTCCAAAGTTTCATCTTTGGAGACATTTCTAAACTTGAGAATCCTCTCTGAAGATTCTATCACATAGAGAAGCAGAGAAGCTAAAAATTTCGTCATCTATTGAGATTAAAATCGTTATAGTTCTTAGGTGTCACTGCAGATATGAATCCTTTCCCATGCTTATCACCCCCAACACGACAGCGAACGAACCCCTTCATATTTAGGGTGGAGATAGTCCCAGCGATAGCGTGATCACCTTGGACAACGTCAGATGCACGGATAACTTCACGGCACTGCTGTTCCATTGATCTCACTATTGCCTTGTATACGATCCATTCATTCTCGGTGAGGAATTGGAGACAAGGTTCGTTGGATTCGGTGAGTTCTTCCACGAATTCATAGCTTGCAAGACCATATTTGATGCTGTTGGTCTTGAGCATCTTGCGACGACGACTACGAGATACCTTCTCTTGGACAAGGGTTATCTTTTCTTGTTCTTGTTCGTCGTTATCGTCATCTTCTACAGGAACAACTTCGTCGTTGTCATATGCGCTGATGAAACTACAATCATATTCTTCACCATCAAGACTATAACGAACGAACGTTTTCATATTAGGGGCGTAGATGAGATCATCTTCATTCTTTCGATGATCTTCGTCGAAGTCGATTGATATCTCGATGATTTCCACATCTTCATCATCAAATTTGTTGAGCGTGTTGCAGATGAATTCCATCTGCTTGATCGTCATCACAGATTGATGACCGTTGTAGATCTCGTTTGTCTGACGTGGCTTGAACGAGATAAGACTGTCTGTGAAAGCTATGAACTGTTCGTAGTCGTCTCCGTCGAGGTGATTTGCGTTCTCATCTACGAGGAATTTTCCTCCGTGCTTGTAGATTGAGTGAATCTGTCCACGCTTAGTGCATGAATTGCTGATGTTAAGCGAAGAGCAGGGCTTGAGGTTGAGCGTCTGAGTTGCCATGATCGGATTAATGTTTAGTTGAGTTGAGTTGAGTTGATTCTGTTGTTGATTGACTGATTGATCTGAGTGATCTTTCATAATAATTATAACAAAGATCGTGCCAAATCATCGTTGTCATGACAAAGTTGTCATAGTCTGCCATTTTTGTCATATTTTTTGTCATATTTTTTGTCATACTCTGTTATGTCACTCGTGTCATATGTCGGAAGGTACATAAACGAAAAAGCGATGACAAGAGAAGCGTTTATAAAGCACGTAACTGATGAACTCACAGAGGGCGGTGTAATACCTGCAAGTCCGAGTGTGGTGAGAATCAATCAGATCATTGACAAATCACTGTCTTATTTCTATGATCACGATGATGATTCTCACGAATATCAGTATTTGATAGTTTCCCCGAGTGCATTCAACACTGATTTGTTCCGATTAAAGAGACAGATCGCTTTCCCCAAGAACGTGCATGCCGTTATGAGATTTCGTCAAACTCGTCAGAATAGCTTGATGGGGAATTCTCACTTGATGGGTGGAGATTTCAGAAACACGAACTACAACGTGAGAATGGCAATAAATGGTGATTCCGAAGCATATCTCACGGCAATTGCATCATCCTACTTTTATCAACAGATAGAAAAGTTCTGTATAAGTGACGTTCAATACGACTATTCATCAATAACAAACATGCTTACTGTGATTGGTGTAGATCCAAAAGCAAGCTGTGTGGCTCACGTATCGGTGAAAGTCCCAGATGAAGCAATGTTTGAACATGAGCTTTTCTTCAGATACGTTTGTGGTCAATGTAAGGTGTCAATAGCATCGATCTTTGGATTCACTGATCAGAAACTGATAGCAGGTTATAAAATCGACCACGCATCAATAAAGAATGAAGGAAAGGAACTGGTAAAGGATGTCCTACAAGAACTACAAGAAAAGAGAACTGGTGACTTTATGGACTTCTTCGATTGATAACTGATTAGCATTTTTAAACACTTATTGGGCGATATCTTCACCTCGGATTTTTGAGAAGATATCGCCCAATGAATATTGATTGGTCTGATTTTTAACCGATCTTCATTATTTCTTCTATCTCTTTCTTTGACTGTTCTGCAACATCATAGAGATCGGAGACCTTCGCATCTTTGTTCCCATTTATTAGCATTACTACGTTTGAGATAAGCACAGCGTCCTCTTGCGTCACCTGCAAACCAATAGTTCTAAGTGCTATGGCCAGATTTCTGTAATAAGCGATCTTTTCCTTGTTGTCCATTGGGTTTTATTCGTTTAATTTCTTCGTGTCTTCAATTTCAAGAAGTGATGAAATCTTGTAAGAAAGTGCTTCAAGTTCATCCATAAGATCAAGTTCCGTCTCTTCAGTCATTTCTTCCTTCACGAAATCAACACCTATAAAGCCGATTGGGTAATCTTTAGAGTTCTTTATAAGTTTTATATACAACGACTTCGTATCGTACTTTGTGATATTCAGTAGAGACTGATCTTGATTGTCACGACGGAAATCGGCAACCGATCTCACACAAACCTGTTCATTAATCAACACTTCTTGATTAAGGCTTATCATCATCCCAGTTGGTACACCTTGCATCGCCACCTTATGGGATGTAAACCCAGGTCTTGAAGATTCATAAGTTTCTGACATCTTTGCGAAAGCAAGACCATTCAAGTTCGATTCACCATTGTGATATTCGAAGATATAAACACGATCTGCTTCATGATCTCTACGGAAATCATCAAGAAGTCTTGATATGCGCTTGTTAACCTCAAGTCTTAGATTTATCGATTCTTTGTGTTTTTCTGATACTTCGATCTGATCTTTCTTGCGGTGATCTTCGAGTATCATCTTCATGAGCTTGTTGTTCTGATCGATCGTATTTTTTATGAATTTAACAGCAATAGTGACGAATATAACGGAAATAGCGATCGATAAACCAAACTCTTGTACTAATGTTCTGAGTATTTGAATATCCATTTGTAATCAATTTCGTTTATTTAAAAAGGTTTGGGGGATGTCCCGAAACCCGAGACATCCCCCAAACGAACAGTTTACGAAACGATTGGAACGATCTGGATGACTATTCAATAAGACCAAACATTACTATGTTCTTGATACTTTCACCAGTGATTTCTTGGGGGAAATGCTGGATACTTGCAACATCTACCTCAACGTTCATCTTTGACGTGACAATTTCTTCATACTCGTCGTTGATGTCCTTGATCTTCTTTACAGTTTCCGAGAATTCTTCATCGACCTTCTTCTTTTCTTCCTCGAACTTCTGTAAATCTTCGTCGGAAATGTCGAGTTTTCCATCCACAACTTTTGATTTCCCATTTTCATCGAGAAGACCGTACTTGATAGCCACGTCTCTCAGCTTTGCCTTGTATTCTTCGTGCTTCTCGACATTCTGCATCGCTTCATCATAGCCTTTACGGATATTGGAGATTATCTCTTGTAGCTTCTGCAGATTCTTGTTGGAGAACACAGCAAGATGAATCGACGGAATCTTCTGTACGAACTCGAGTTCGGAAATGATGCTCGAGATCTCGACAACATCCACACTTATTACCTTCGTAGTACTCATTTACTGATTAGTTGTTAATATTTTCTTGTTTTAAAAAGTATTCTAACATCCAGTACGAGTCAATGATGTCCTGCACAGGACACAAGACCTCGTTGAATTCCTTCCCTTTCTTTATACGTTTTTTTATGAAGTCATTTTCATTCTCAGAAACACACTTATGGAAGTCATTCTTTGATCCATTCGATATAAATGCTTTGAGCATGTCGTATTTGTCGAATGAACCTTTACCCACGAACGCTTTCACCTTTGGTGCAGGGATTATGTAAAAGTTCTCGAGATTACAAACACGTTCAATAAGTGATCTCTTGAGGGAGAACGTGTTTTCCACCATTTGAATCAATGTAGATGATTGTGACGAATAAGAGTAGTTTTCGATTATGCAGGTGACTGATTCACGAGAAAACCCACCATAAAGCTCGAGGAGAGTTCTGGAAATCTTCTGACAGAGATCTTCTCCGTAGTAGATGCAGTTTTCGATATGTTCTCTTTCCCAACCATAAAGACCATCTGCTCTTACAGACGGAGACGCAACTGGGGAGCGATAATAAGGAAAGAAGGAAAAATTGGACGATTCCGAAAGTTTGTCTATGATTTCCTTGGTTTTCTTCGAAGATTTATCAAAGTTGATATAGCTCATGAAGTGATATTCTCCATCTTTGTAGAACGTCACACCAGTGCTGTTAAGAGAAAAGTCTATCGAAATGTAAATCATAAGGTTTTATTATTCTTATAACATGGAAGTTTTTGGAGCTTTAACAAAGGTAGAGGTGGAAAATGGTCGTGTGAAAGTGACTGTGGATGAGCCAATCCAACCATTCATTGACGAGCTTAAGTATATCGGTTTCAAGAAACAGACAGCTTCTGTATATGTTGCAGAAAACGTAGAACTTTTTGAATCCGCCAGAGAGATTTGTTCGTTCTATTTTTCTGCAGGAAAGACAATGACTGCAGGGAATAGAAAGCTCTGTAAGACAATAGAAGACTACTATTCAGCAGGTTGTGGAACTGCAGATGTTGACTTCAAGAAAACTGATGAAGGAATCTGGGTTTACTCATTGAGTGGGATCTACGGAAGTGCTGAAGATATGGCAGAAGATATAAAAAAGATGAGAGCATCGATAATTTGCACAAGAAATGGAAGAAGAGTTTGTTTTACAAGGTAATATAAAGTTCACAGAAAGTGGTGTGAAAAACTCACTGGGACAAGTCTGCACATATGAAGAATTCACCGAGAAGATTCGAGACAACGAAACCGTTCGAGAGATCTTCGAAGATGTCTCATATGCGTTCAAGATGAGCTATAACGACTATCATCGGATTTTCCCAGATAACAAGAGAAGTCTTGAACGTTCATATGAAATAGTCCCTTCGTGTGGGAAAACCAGACACTTCGACTTTTATAAGAAACATGGGTTCGAGATCTTTGTGGATTAGAATTCATCAATGTTTACGGGTTAAGTAGAAAGCCCCGACGAGAACGATCTCGTCGGGGCTTTTGATTTTCACAGATAGGTAAATAACGAAATCTTCGACGAATAATGAATTCACGATACATACGAATAAGTACAGAACTTCTCTTAGAGTTTGTTGCAAGTGCCACAGAAATGCACGACACAGATGTTCGACTTCGTAGAATAACTTCGGAATATGACGGCACATGTACGTTGTATAACGAGCGAGGAACTGGAAACAGTATCGACAAAGTGCACCTCATCACGGATCGTCATGACACAATGGCGGTCGATGAACAGGGTCAGAAACTATCAAATGTGAACACCATCTTCAAAGATGAGAAATGTGACCTTCGTTTCTATGACAAGATGAAGTACAACAAGGTTCGACTTCATCTTCTTTGTGGATACAACCTGCAGAACATAGAAGGCATTGGGATAAACCTTTTCATCAGAGATACCGAGAAAGTCTTTAATCTCGCCGATATTGTCATCTTCTCTCCACGAATAGGTGATGTGACGTATGCAAAATCACCCAAGAGAATCACGGAATCAGTCTTCGACAGATACATCGAGTTCGACATAATAAGCATTGATGATATACTTGAATATGCACGAACAGATGAAGAAATGGTGAGAAGAGTGTTCGGTCAAGACATGATCATTGACGGTGTTCTTCATGTCGAGACTTATGAAGTTCATAATCTTCGTGTAGAAAATGGACAGAAGGTATTCGGGACATACAACAAACACAGATCTTCTTTTCCAATCGGGAACGAATACAAATCGTTAAGCGCAGAACTGAGATTCTCGGAAGACAAGACCTGTGTCGAGTTTTCGGGGTCTTTTGAAGGTATGAGTTTCGAGGACTTCATGTACAGACTAAACTCAATGTCAAAGAACAACTACTTCGTCCAGCACGAGATAAGAGTTGTTGAACAGATCGGCAATTCTTTCGTTGAGCAGGATACGTGGGTGACTGTACAGAACACAGACTTTGACAAGATCTTCAAGTTCAGACCAGTGATAGAGAACAAGGGTGTGATCTCGGTCAGTATTGACTACAAGATGACTTTGATGAATGCTTATAACGCAAATGGTATGAGTGTTGAAGCATCAATAAGCACACGAGACATTCAAGCATTTCAAGGAAAACTGGTAAGACTTCAAGCACCGATTCAGAATATCCGTGTTGTGCAGAAAATAGCGAGATCTTCCGATAAGAACATACGTGAGGTATCAAACGATGTCATAAAGACGAAGTATATCACAAAGTACGTCAACGTTACCGATATTACGACGGATAAGAAGGACATCCACGTTACGCCTTTCAGATCCACGTACAAGATTAATCTTAAATCTGTAGAATCACAGAGCAACAATCACCGTGCGTTCCTTGTCTATGTTGATGACTATGGACAGAAGCACTACATGAAGAACGTGGTCAGTGAGGAGTTGTCTCCACGTGAGTACATGTTCATAATGGAAGAGAACACATCCATCACAATTCTCAAGAACGCAAATCGAAAGCTCTATTTCGTCATAATAGAGAATGATGTTGAAAATGTGATAGACGTGTTGAACATTACGACTTAAAGGAAGGTATTTTCCTTGCGCTTGAAGTAACTCAAGAATAGTTTCATAGCGGAAAGCATAAAGAAAAGCAAGAGAGCCACATCTGGGACATTTCCAGATGTGGCTCTCTTGTTAGTGTGGTTATTGTGATAACCGTTGTTATTGTTAGTATTCGATACCTGCTTCTTGAGCTGTCTTTGCTCTCGTTTTCTTTCTCTTTGACATGTCAATAACTGGCTTCGATCCATCTTTGTTGATGATTCCTTTTTCGGGAACATAAGTTCGACCATAACCAAGAGCGAGTATAGACTGCCAGTCCCCAGAATCAAGCGCACGTGCTTTCTTCATATTCACACGTAACCTCAAAGTGTCGGGGAAGTCATCGAATCCAAGAGTTCCATCGGGGAAGGTGATTTCAAACGATTCCATTATGAGATTGCCTACGGAAGCTATCGGATTGTAAGGATTACCAATGACCATGTGATATTCACCCACTGGTGCACCGCTTACTAACGAGTGGACAGCCACAGATTGTGGGCGAGATTGTGCACTTCTCATGTCCATTATCGTCCCAAAACCCTTACCGAGTACACCTTTGATTGCATTGAGGTCACCAGAAAGAATCCCACCCATAAGCTGTTTGAAAGCATCACCCACAACGCTAAATGCACTCTTGAACTGATCCATAATGCTACCAAAGTAACCACCATAGTCACCACTGTAGAACTTGCTGGCATCACCGAGGAATCCGAATTGCTTCTGAGTAGCTGGCATAAATCGGTTAGCACCACCCCACCATTTAGCGTGGAAGAACGTGAGGGCAAGGAGGTTGTTGATAAGATCAAGCATTACGAGCTTTGGATTCATGTTCGAGTAAGATTTCAACTGATAATCAAAGACAAGAGAAAACTTGAACTCACCACCAATCCCAGTGTCACGTGTCATTGTGTCTTTGACAACGTTGACTGGGCCGTACACTTTGTGCGTGTAACTAAAATCCATCGACGCACGAGCTGCACTTATGCTTGCATTTTGACGACCTGTGATATCACCTTTACCAGTTATTGCAGAGAGGTACTTCCCAATACCGACGTAATTGTTATTGACGGTCGATGTGAGATTGTTGGTAGTCCTTGATGTAGCATTGAGTGCACCTGCAACACGACCAGTTCCAGAAAGTCTTCCAAGTTGACCGATCCTGTTGACCTTTGCAGATTCTTCAAGACCTGGTTGTGATTGGGCTTGAGCATCCCATATCTGAGAAGAAACTGCCTTCCAATTGATCTTACCATTGATCTTCAAGATATCGGACAGATTGTTCTCTGTCGGTTCTCCAAAGTAAGTCACTGCTTGTGCAACTGGTCTTATGTTCTTTCTTTCAGAGAATTCAAGGTTATCATACGTCGGATATGGATAACGACGAAGTGTTATAAGTCTGTTCAAAGGAAGCATGCGATACCACTTACAATAAAGGAAGTCGTTAGCATAGTAAGGCATCTGAGTGATTTCCTCCTTGTTATTGACCTTGAAATCGACGAGAAGTTGTTCAATTGTAGGTTCGCCAGCATTCTTCTTATGACCAAAGATTCCTCGATCACCTTTTCGATCGAGGAAGTCACGTGCACCAGAAGCAAGAGGATGAATCATAATCGAATAATCATTGAAGATCGACGGAACACCTTTGGATTGGACACCACCAGTGAAATATTCATCGGCTTCGGCATTGTCATCATCGGAATCATTCTCGGCATAGACGAGCTGACTATTCTTTTCAAGACCTGCTGGTGCAGAAACTGTCACCTCGTCGATCATATGAACATCTGGATCTGATGAGTTCACTACACCATCGTCTGCAGATTTCTCCCCATTTTTCACATTTGGATTAACACCAGTTTTTATTATAGACTTCCCATCTTTCGGAGATTTTGCAGGGGAGTTCTTTGTTGTTTTTCTAACTTGTTTTTTCTTCATAAAAAACTGTATCAATGGCTAATAATTGAGAGAAGACGAGAGTCCATCATCCACGGCTTCTGTGAGTGAATCTGCACCATCTGCAGGGTCAGCATTTGGAACATAGATTCGAGCTTCATCTTCCACGAGTGGATCATTGGTCACAAGCTTCGTATTCGGAGATTTTGGAATCTTCATATCGGACGAAGCTGATCTAAACTCTGCAAGTTTCTTTATAAGTTCCGCCCTTGAGTTCGTTGAAAGTGATCCATCGTCGTGGGTAACGTCGACCACATCCACATCGAGAACATCATCTTGTGCAAAGATCTCTTCTTCACTGTCCTTCTTCAAGTTCTTGAACGAAGATTGTACAGAATCGATGTATTCACGTTGATACTTTGAAAGGTCAAGGATCATCTTCTGCAATTTCACCAATGAATCGATATTCTTCGGTGAAGGATTCTTTATTATCTCTTTATAGATCTTCTTGAGAAGTCTGTTAGAAATAACAATCTGGAGAGTGATCGAAGAGATTGATTGTTGTTCAAAGGCGAGTTTGTTGAGGATGAACTTATGCTTCTCGATCGTTGCCTTATCAAGGTAGAGTTCAGCGACAGATTTTAGGAGATCATTGGCTCTCGATAGAGCCATCGTTGTGTTCTCGTCATACTCACCATCTGCCAACTCTGCTTCTTGAAGTCTTTGAAGTCTTTCCTTTTCCTCATCTGAAGCATCATCCCCAAGAATTGTCGACGGAAGATAACCGTCCATAAGTGATGTTTCAAGCATATGAATCAGACGGTCATCTTCTTCTTCCTCCTCGTTCTTGATATGCTCTTTGTTGGAGAGAATGTTGTCTTGGAAGAATTTCTCTGCTTCTTGCTTTGTCGGAAAAACTTCGATATCTTCGAGTTCTTCCCCATCTGTCGTGCAGAAAGTAACGATCCACTTGTCGTTGAATTTTTCACGATATTTGTCGGCTTCCTTCTTGCTTTTAAACTTTTCTACTATCTTTGTAGATTTCCGTCCATCTATAAACTTGTTCACTTGATAAGGTTGATTTTTACCAAGTGTATAAGATTGTGAACATGTCACATAATAAGGCTTATTTGCGATTTTAATAGACATTTTCCGACGAAAGTTTTAGTGGAGTCATTTCTTCCAAAGGTGAGACTTCTTCGATTGAGTTGTATCTGAAAGTGCAGGTGAATTCTCTGTAACCGAACCCATTCTCATTCTTCTTCAAAGAAATCGAAGATATGCTCTCGAAGACAACGCCTTTGTAGTGCTGAGTGAATATCACATAACCGTAAGGATCGATGATGTCCAGCGTGATGTGAGGGAGCATGAAGTCAGTGTTCTTGTCACGACGATCTATGAACTCGACAAACTGAGACCTCATGAGAAAGTAAGTGAAGAAGTTGTTCCTTATCTTAAAACTAACAGTTATCGACTTTTTAATTGAAGATGTAGCAGAAAGTGAACCTGCATAATGCCTCTTTGATCCGTTCGAAGACGTTTGATCGACTACCTGCGTAGACATTTGAGGAATATCAACACCATAAATCGAATCGTTGACATACGCAATCATAGAATCAAAGACTGGTGTCTGCCGATCAAACCACCTCTCAAACTTTTTCCTCACAGAAGGTATGAGAAACTGTGGGGAAAAGTATAAGTGAAATCTATTAAAAACTGGATTAGAAAGCATTCCTAAAAGACATTTCGTTATTTACGATATCTTTTCCCGACGTATATCCGTAAATAAAGGCTGTAGATAAAAACAAAAAACGGATGAAAGACATAAACATTGATCCAAGTGCGACAAGAATGGACATAAATGACAATATCAACAAATACATCCAAGAAATTGTCATGATCCTTAACACTTCACCGCACGAGGTTATGGGATCTTTTGGAATGCCACTTGATCTTGAAAGACTGGTTTATGAGACAAATATTGACAACAAGGCGTTGGAACGTGAAATAATGACGAAGATAAGAGAATATTCTACTTATTACGACATGTTCCATACCGAGGTCGAAGTTAGCTTTATGGAAACCGAAGAGCGTGATACTTGCATAATTGACATTTCCATAAACTACACTAAAAAATTGTCGTTCGTTATACAATAAGAATCATAAAGAAGTATTCGAGTAAAAACAACTCATAACAACAAATCTTTATGACTTCGGCAAGAATAGATGGGCGACAATTCACCACAAGCTCAAAACAGCGTGAACTTTTCACATTGTGCTTGAAAGTGATCAAAGGTGGAATGAGACTTCAAGATGTTCCACAGAAGAAGTACTATGGTGTGAAAAACATCGTCGAGAGATACTACCAAGGAAAGATCACTCTTGACCACATCCTCGAAAAGTCAACATCTGCAATTGTTAGGGGTGACAATGGTAATCAGACGATTATCACCAACGGTTACAAGATAGAGAAGAACCCAAACTACGAAGATGAAGGGGGAGAGACGATTTTCTACATGTATCTCCCAAAAAGAGCTATCGACGAAATCCCGAGAATCTTCAACTATGGAATCCGAGCGATGAATTACGGATCAATGACAGAGACGAACGAATTCTGTAGATTCCAAGACAACGTTGTAGTTGTGATATCGACAAACATAAAGACGAGAAAGGTGGTAGACGAGTTCAAAAGGAAAGCGGTCTATTACGGTCTTGATGTTGTAAGACCCGAAGATATCAGAGAAATACAGTACAGACTTTAGAAAAATGTCCAACAGAAGCGAGATAATTCATAGAGACCTTTTTGGTGAACTCAAGGAAATGATGGCGTGCAGTCATCTTGGAGAAATCGTCTCTCTTGAGGGAACAGATCGAGACCCAGGCAGGGTAAAAATTAGGGTCTTTGGGGTGTTTGATTCCAAAGACCTCGGAAGTATACCAGATGAAGATCTTCCATACGCTTATCCAATCGAACAATTATCGTTTGGTAGCAAAAGTGGTGCAGGTGCGTATTCTGCACCAAAGGTAGGAAGCATTGTAAGAGTGGTGTTCAAGGACGACATTTATCACCCTCGTTACTTCTCTATTGAATGGTTAGATGAAGAGTTGAGAAACGAGATCAAGAACGATCCCGAGAACTTCCATTCACTTCTGTTCGATACTGATGAGAAGATGAAGATCTTTTACAGTAAGAAGAAAGGTATGATGATCGATTACAACGAATCAAACGTAAACATCAAGCCAGATGGATCGATTGTAATAACGCATCGTGGAGGTTCATCAGTCATCGAACTGAGAGGTGACGATATCGACATTGTCTCCAAAAATCAGATCAACATTTCTTCAGAAAATAGCGTCACAGTGAACTCACAGAAGATTCACGACAATGGTTCTGAGTACATGGCAGGTGCGAATCCTTCCTACAAAATGGTAAATGGTGAACCACTGATGATTCTCTTGAAAGGTCTTGCACAGATAATAGGAACTAAACTGCCGATCGATCCAAGCGCATCGACACTGGTGCAATCTATGGAACAGTCCGTTCTTAGTGCAACTTGTAAAGTTTCTCCTTAAAAAGGAAATAGAAATAAGAAAAAACCGATTGGGGTCATCTGAAACAACATCAGATGACCCCAATCGGTTTTCGAATATATCTTCGGATAAAGACGAGGTACTTTCCTTGCGCTCTGAATATCAAAGAGCTATGAGAACAACACCAAACTTTTCAGAGCGCAAGGAAAGTACCTTCCTTGAAGTTGGTTATCAACCATAGATCATCGTGTACAGCTTTGATCTTAGTCTGTTGATAAACGTTTGTGGGAAGAGGTCAGAAATCTTGAAGTTTCCATTCTGTCCATTTATAACAGATCCCCAACCTTTACTTTTCCCAATCTGACGTGAAGCAAGGATGACGTTATGTCTGTAATACTGAAGCTGTTGGATGATTCTTGTTTGATATGGTCTCAGTTTGATATGTTTGATGCCATCATCAGTTTTTACCTTGGCCAGATTTTCTGAGAAGTATAAGACAGAATCTTGAACCTTTGCAAGTTCAAGAAGTTCGTCCTCTGTGTATGAGAAGTTGATACGTGGTTTCCTCAAGCGAACATCACCACTATAAAACGGATTCTTCTTGGGAAGTACACCCTTGTCGTTAAACTCTTGTATGAGCTTCTCTACACGTTCTGTAGACCACAGCATGTTCTCTACAACCTTCTTCGCCATATGTCTCTCGGTTTTTTCTTTATATTTTCAAAAGAAAAGTGTCGGAGATACCTTTTTGTAGATACCTCCGACATTTTTTGTAGTTTATCTTTCGGTTTTTAGTTCTCCCAAAGTGGAGAATAGTCGTGCTTGTCGAGTTCTTGTTTAACTCTTTCCCAATATCTTCCAGCATCGGGATCTGTCCCACTGATGTCGTGACGTGACCAGATTCTACAAGCCATTTCGTAAGACATCTTCTTATTGTACTTCTTCTGAGTTATGAGGAACATCTGCACCGCCTTCTTGGGATTCTTTCGATCTTCGTACTTGAACGCAGAGTTCGTCGATTGGTTACAATCATCAACGTTAATTGTTGATTGTTGAAGAAGACCGTGATACTTTCCACTCTTGGAGACCATGTTTGGAATCCCACGAGATTCAACATGAGCGATTGCCGAAAGAAGTGGTTTGAACTTCTCATAGACTTCGATATATTCATAAGAATAAACGTAGTCGGGGAACTTTGAAGAATCGACCTTTACTGGAGCTTCGATCTCTTGTTCGATCACTTTCACAGATTCTAATGAATCTTGTGGTAGAGAATCGACAATTGTGGATTCGACAGCGACAGTGTCACCGATCGA
>ERZ773018.586-NODE-586-length-21028-cov-2.696372_pt1 | contig 21028 bp, 19 predicted proteins | sample MGYA00580840_ERZ773018 | MGnify/ENA primary metagenome ERZ773018 (study PRJEB29015, sample SAMEA2738125) | human oral metagenome | biome: human oral; feature: human-associated habitat; material: saliva | place: China | collected 2256 ... | reverse complement strand
GGCGATCTCTTCTTCATCGCCTAACTTATATTCAAACCAATCACCATGGACGTCTTCGGTACGTTCTGGGGTTTTGAGAATAACTTTAGTATCGACTAATTCTTTGGCGTAGAGTTTAGGGAAGTTGGCGGATTTGACGAGAGAAACTAATTTTTCATCATCGGAGTGTTTAGAGAGCCAATTCTCTTTATCTACACCATAGAAATCATTAATTTGGCGATAGACTTTAGCGAGGATTTCAGCGTTAAGTTTTGGGAAGCTGAGAGCTGTAGTATTATCACGTCTGTTATAATCTGCATCATCAAGATTGAGAGTATTGCTCATCTTGGAGATGCCATCGAAGGCATAGACCTTGAACCAGAGAGGATAAGGGCAGTTTTTGTCTCCTAGGTAGTTAGCCCAAGAAGTAATAGATTGACGCTGTTTATCAATGAGGTCTTCGGCGAGTATTTCCTTTTCATATTCACTTAATTTCCTACCTTGGCCGTTGTCTCTTAGGATTTGTTCTTGTTGTTTCCAATAGGCGTCTGGAATATCTTCGTATTCCATGACGACATTTTCAGCAGAGGCTTCCCAGAGTTTTTGTTCAGCTTTATCGCCATACTTCTCAACCATATTATTGAGGCGGGAGAGATATGCGAAGTTTCTACGTTCGTTATTTTTACCTGGGAGTTTTTCTTTTTTATTGCGTGCTTTATCGAAAGAGGATTCGACAATGTCTTTATGTTTAGATTCGAAGTTAACTAGAGCGAGAACTTTGGAGCCGATTTCGTTTTGAAGGCGAGAATCGGCCCTTTTTTCCATTTGTTGATTTACGTTTTCTGCAGTATTTTCATTATCACTGAACTGATTCAAATTGTTTGCGAATTGATTTTGATTATGCTCCGGCATACTCTTCCTATTACCCCAATATTAGCTCTTTATTGTCTATATTTTAGCATATGCATTTTAAAAATGACCAAACTTGGCGGTATCTTCAAAGTGCTTATCCAAAAGCCCGAGATCTTTAATCATTTGTTTTGGCGTACATTCGGCATACAAGGATTTTTCTGGCTCAAGACTTTTACCGTCGCCTAGAATATAGATAGCTAAAGGTTCAGCAATACCGATGGCATATGAGAGCTGAACCTCACAGCGAGATAACTGATGTTCTTTGAGATAGCGAATGGCAATTTCGCGAGCTTTATAAGCGCCCGAACGATCTACCTTGGATGGATCTTTACCTGAGAAAGCACCGCCGCCGACCGGAGCAAATGATTGATAACTATCAACCACGATCTTACGACCAGTGAGACCGGCGTCACCTTGGAAACCACCAATAAGAAACTTGCCCGTCGGATTAACCCAGAATTTTTCAATCTTCAGACCGAATTGAGCAGCTAATTCTTTTGCTTTGTCGATCAAGATTTGATCAGTTTCAGTACGATCTTCTTCGGTGTTTTGATAGCTAATGGTCCAGTCTTTAATCTTCTTAAGGTGCATTTTGCGATCATAAATACCAGTAATTTGAGTCTTGCCATCAGGTAAAAATCTCTGGTCTTTTTGACGTAGTTCATCATAGAACTTTGAAAACTCCTGCAATAAATGCATGGCGACTGGCTTATATTCTGGTGTGTCATTACAGGCGAAGCCGAACATCATACCTTGATCTCCAGCACCCCCAACCTCATCATTAGTGCCGAGTGCAATATCATGACTCTGCTTGCCTAGATTATTGATAATTTCAATGTCCTTTGGATCTCCTGATTCGACAACATTGATTGCACGATTATTTTGGTCAATATAGCCAACATCTTTTAATACGCGCATAACAATTTCTTCGACGTTAACCTCAGAGTTTGAGGTTACTTCTCCAGTAATAAAGATTTTACCTTTACCGCCCATAACTTCAATCCCACAACGCGAATGTTTATCTCCTTGCAAAAAAGCGTCAAGTAAGGCGTCGCTAATTTGATCGCAGACCTTGTCAGGATGACCACGAAAAACAGTTTCATTAGTATATAATTTCATACAATGCTTTCTTGTGGTCCCTAATTTTTACTCCTTAATAATAGCACAAAAAGCTCAAGGTTAGAATCCTTATATTAAGTAGGTCACCTTGAGCTTTATTAGATTGATAATGGCTCTAATTACTCTAAAAGTCTTATTGTAGCTTCTTGCGAAGAATCTCTTGCGCCATGCTTGGATTAGCCTTACCGCGAGAGGCTTTCATGACCTGTCCGACTAGAAAACCGAGCACTTTTTCAGAGCCAGCCTTAAAGTCAGCCACAGCCTGTGCGTTGTTTGGATCGGCGAGAACTTCATCAACAATTTTTTCAACGGCACCGAGATCATTTTCTTGAATAAGATTGAGTTCTTTGGCAATAACCCTAGCTTCTTTGAAATGCATCTCTGACGTAAAGAAGCGTAGGAAGACTTCCTTGACGCTGGTGCTTGAGAGTTCATTTTTTGCAATCATAGAGCTTAGATCCATTAATTGCTTAACGCTTGGCATTGGATCGTTTAAGAGGCTGCTATTTTCTTCAGCTAGAAGCACGGAAGTAAAGAGGTTGGAAATTTTTAGGATGGCAGCTTTACTGGTTTCTTTATCGATACCATGGATATCATATTCGGTCTTAAGGTCAGCTAGACGATCGACCAACTGTTTGTAATCAAGGAGAATTTCCAGGATATCTTGAGAAATAATCATGCCAAGAGTATTACGATAATCAGCTGGAAGAAGCGGCATAGCTTCACGTTCCTTTTTCACCTGTTCCTCTGTCAATCGGATTGGTGGAAGATCTGGCTCTGGCATATAGCGGTAATCTTGAGCCTCTTCCTTAGAGCGCTGAGAAGTAGTCTTACCTGTGGCGTCATTCCAACCACGAGTTTCTTGAGTAATGACTTCCCCAGCGTCAAGCATTTTGCTTTGTCGCTCGTATTCATACTCAATAGCACGTTCAACCGAGCGGAAAGAGTTGAGATTTTTGATTTCAGCACGTTTGCCAAGAGTTTTACTTCCCTTCTCGGCTAGAGAAATATTGACGTCAAAACGCATATTACCGTTATAGAGGTCGCCAAAACAAACTCCAGCAAAGGTCATTAGGCGCCAAAGCTCCTTACAGTAGTCATGAGCGTCATGGGCAGTATGAATATCTGGCATGGAGACAATCTCAATGAGCGGAGTATCGGCACGGTTAAGGTCTACGAGAGAATAATTATCAAAATGATTTAGCTTACCAGCATCACCCTCAAGATGAGCATGCTCGATGCGGATCTGCTTACCGTTTGGAAGCTCAACATAGCCGGCACCGATGATTGGCTGATACATCTGGGTGATCTGATAACCCTTTGGAGAATCTGGATAGAAATAGTGTTTGCGATCAAAACGTGAAAGAAGATTAATTTCGGAATTAAGTGCAAGTCCGGCACGTACTGCCATATTAACAGCTTCACGATTTAAGCGTGGCAACATACCTGGTAAGGCATATTCTACAGGTGAAACACAAGAGTTTGGTTCTTTCCCCCTAGCATCATTATCTACCTCAGAGAAGAGTTTGGTTTTGGTAGCGAGTTGTACATGACACTCGATACCGACGGTGATTTCATATTTTTGTTCAGTCATAGTTTCTCCAATTAAATTGCTCCTAGATCTTTTAAGGCCTGACGAAAACTCGCTAAGGCATGCTTAGCTTGATTATACTCTAAATTAAAATCTTGCTCATGGGCAATTTGATTACGTTGCTTATGAGCATACCAAACAGAGTTGAGCTGAGTAAAGCGTGTGCTGGAAGCTTTTAGTCTTTCTCCCATAGTTTTTCCTGGCACCCCAAGCTCCATAAGCGCACGGTCGAGTAGTTTGTCCGCTTCAATGACGGCTGCATTATAAGATAATTTATTATCACGAGTTAGCGAGTTTTCAATTTTTAAAAACCTGGTTTGATAATCCTCAACATCAAAGCGGTGACTGCGGCGGCCAGTGGAAGAAATGGCGATAAAGACAAAGACGCCGACAATTAAAATCGCGATTAGGAGGATCAAAGTTGAGTATGGCATTAATTTAACTCCTTAGCGAGGTATTTTGCAAAATCTAGAATACTTTTATCGCTTCTTCTTTGGCCGATCAATTGCAGACCAATCGGCATCTTAGTATCCTGGCTTTCACCGGCAGGATAGGCGAGGCTTGGAAGTCCGGCAAGATTAATTGGCACGCTCATAACATCTTCAAAATACATTGCAACTGGATCACTAACTTTCTCGCCAAGTTTAAAGGCTGGAGATGGTGATACAGGGGTGAGGAGATAGTCGCACTTTTCAAAAGCTTTTTGATATTCTTCAATGATCAGAGTACGTGCCTGCTCGGCTTTTTTAAAGTAAGCATCATAGAATCCGGAACTTAAGACGAAATTACCAATCATGATACGGCGTTTATTCTCTGGCATAAATCCTTCGTTGCGTGAGAGACCGAATACTTCACTTAGATTCTTAGCATGTTCGGAGCGGTAGCCATAACGAATGCCGTCATAGCGTGAAAGATTTGAAGCAACCTCTGCTGGCACAACAATATAATAGACGGCGAGAGCATACTTAAGAGTCGGCATTTCTAGCTCAATGACCTGGTGCCCAGCTGCTTTAAGTTTTTCAACCTGAGAATCTAAAACACGTTGAACTTCGGGATTGATCGAGTCATTTTTAAAGTCTTTGATGATACCAATCTTAGCGCTTTTAGGGGCAATTTCTGGAACAAAATATTTTTGCTCTTCGTGGTTATAGAAACTAGGTAAAGTAGTGAGATCTTTTTCATCTTGGCCGGCACAGATCGACATTAAAAGATCCATATCCTCCGCGTTTTTAGTAAAGAAGCCAATACAGTCGGTACTAGAAGCCATGGCCACAACACCGTAACGAGAAATTGTACCATAGGTTGGCTTAAAGCCATAAACGCCATTAAACGAGGCTGGCTGACGAATGGAACCGCCAGTATCTGTACCCGTAGCAAATTCAACAATATCAAGAGCAACGGCTGCAGCGGAACCACCAGAAGAGCCACCAGGCACACGATCAAAATCCTTAGCGTTATGGGATGGACCAAAGTAGGAATTTTCAGTCGAAGAGCCCTGGGCAAAGGCGTCGAGATTGGTGCGACCAATCATGATGGCGCCAGCTTCTTCGAGCTTCTTGACGGTGGTAGAATCGATTGGAGAATGAAATGGCTCAAGGATTTTTGCGGAGGCAGTAGTGTTTCCCTCTTTACTTAAGAAATTATCTTTCAAGGCATAAGGTACACCAGCCAGTGGTCCGACCTCTTCGCTAGCGGCAATCTTCTTATCAATTTCTTCAGCCTTCTTCAAAGCTTTCTCTTCGTCTGCTAGTGAAACGAAGACATTATATTTTGCAAACTGGCGAGCTTTTTCAAAGGCTTCCTTCACCAGACTAACGGCAGAAATTTGCTTATTTGCAATCTTCATTTTGGTCTTCCTTTTTTTAATTTCTGAGATATTAGATATTTAAATAATTTAGAGTACTTTTGGCACTTGAATCATGTCTTGTCTTGATGCAGGAGCTAGATTTAAAAGCTGCTCCCTGGAAGCATCTTGTGGCTTAACTTCATCCTCTCGCCAGACATTTTCCATTTCAAAAACCTGATAAGTTGGTTCAACACCATCAGTGTTTAACTCATCTAACTGTGAAATATAGTTAACAATATTATCTAAATCTCGCTGCAAGCCTTCTACTTCTGTCTCTTCGAGGGATAAATTAGAAAGTTTTGCTAAATGCAAGATATCCTCGCGTGTATTTTTCATAGCTTAATTATATCAGAAAATCAGAGACATAGCCGAGCTTCTGCATGGCGCGATGTATTATGTCAAAATCGTCACAATTACTCTTAGTTAGTTTTGAATATGGGACATAGTGCCAATTTTTTGGAAGCTTTTTTATCTTTGCTGATGCAAAAATAGCATTTTTGTTTTTTGTTTGAAAAAAATATAGCCGAAACGAATTTTTGCTTTAAAAAGCTCTTCAAATTGCCGCCTTACACCTCCCTGGGAGTTGAAAGTTGGAAGTTGATTTTTATTATCCAATAAAAATACGATTTTGTTTTCTGACTGAACGTCAGAATATTTTATATTTTTTGCGAGAATTATTTTGTAATTCATGATATTAGTATAACAAAAAGCCCCTCCTATGAGGGGCTAGATGGCTGCGTTAGTCGCGGCGTAATTGCTTTTCAGAAATAATACGTTTGCTGCTGAGGTAAGTTAAGAGGAAGTAGCCACCGTAAATCAGAATGAGCATGGAAGCGGTGATTGGGATTGAAGCGAGCAATCCACCGGAACCGAATACTTCGATGATGCTGGAGGCAAATTTAATACCGAAGACAGAATGGAGAATACCGACAAGAAGCGGGAAGACGAAGAAGATGGCGATTTGAATAAAGAGAGCATGATTCAGCATTTTATTACTGGCACCGAGGCGTCGCAATGCAGCGTATTTTTCAATATTATCAGATGACTCGGAAAGCTGTTTGAGAGCAAGAATTGCGGCAGAAGAAATCAAGAAGATAATACCAAGATAAAAACCGACAAAGGTAGCGATGGCCTGCAGACCAATTGAGGAAGTATAAATAAGGATTTTAGTCATATAACTAAAGGAGACACCGCTTGGACGCTGCTCTTCTGCTTTACTCTTCTCTTTTGTTTTCTGTAAAGCCTCATCCGTAGTATGAACTTCAATTGATAGATTACCAAGATCATAGACTCTACGTATGTCATTATCGATTTGTTGGGCAGTATGATCCGCACTTGTATTATAGTTTACCAGTAAAACACGACTACCAATGGCCTGGTCGGTAGCGATTTTATCCGGCACAATTAGAATACCGGTATTAGATTTCATACCAGATGAATTCACAAAACCTTCGACGTGTTTTTTTGAGGCTGGACTTAGAGCCTGTCCTCGATAATTAATCTGAAAACCTGAAGCCAACGATTTATCAATAGAGTCGCTCATGGGTTTATAGTCTGCAAGCATTTGATATTGATTGTCAGCCAGAGAGATTTCTTCACGATGGTAGAGTTTTGCTATTTTGTTATAGTCAGAAACACGAAGTATTGGTACCGCAGTTTTTGACATAAACTCACCCACTAAACCAGTGAGATACTCCGCTTGGATTGTCTGTTTAAAAGTAAGGGCGTGGTCGGCATAGACATTAACTTCAAGATGTTCCTTAATGCTTTTAGCAATTTCTTCATCTTTCTCAGTTAATCTTTGGTAGATAGACTTTTGCATGTACCTTTGTGACTCTTTGACCTGTAAATTCCAGTCTTGGTCACTGCTGCTAGCCGAAGGTCCGTAGCCAGGACCATTTGGGCCAAAGACGGCATTGTAATCAGTGAGCTCAATGAAGGCATCAACTGGAGTATTGTAAGCTAACTCTTTTTTCATAGATTCGTTAATTGAAAAACAGAGTGAAAGGATACTGATAGTCAAAAAGAGGAGAAGACTAATTAGGGACATGGAGACCACAGCGGTATTAATCTTGCTGGAGACTTGACGAAAGATAAAAGAATTGAGACCACGATGATAAAATCTTTTACTCCTGGTGAGGATTTCCATAATTAAACCTGAAAATGACCAGAAAAGCAGAAAAGTCGTAATCACGCCAATTGCAACTGGCCAGAGGAGGTTATTTATGCGGTCCATCATTGAAACTTTGTCATTTGTAACCCACCAGTAGGCATAACTTAGACCAAAACTAGAAAGAATGAAAACAATAGCACGGAGTAGCGGGTTCTTTAGGAATGCCTTTTCAGATTTTTTACTACCATGAAGGAGATCAATAATCTTAAGACGACCAACAATAATTGTATTAAATACGATGACAACGAGATAGATGAGACCAAAATAGAGGATGGTATCAAAGAAAGCTTTTTCGGAAAATACAAACTGAAATTTGCTCATATCTGCCTCAAATAGACGTCCGATGAGAATACTGATCAGCTGCGAAGCACCGATACCGACTAGGAGACCAACGGCGAGTGAAATAATGCCGATCATTAGAGTCTCAAAAAAGAGGAGACGTGAGATTTTACGTTTACTCATTCCTAAGGTTAGATAGATGGCAAATTCTTTATTGCGACGCTTGATTAAGAAACGTGAGGCATAGATAATCAGGGCGCCAAGAATGGCCACCACGAGAATACTCATACCGGAAAGGATTTTACTAAGTAACTCGACAATCAACTTCTTGGCATTATTAAGTTCGAGGACCGCTGCTTGAGATCCGACTGAATTGAAGACATAAAAGAGAGTAACGCCGAGTACTAACGTGAAGAAATAAATCGCATAATCCTTGACGCTACGCGTGATATTTCGAAACGAAAGTTTAAATAACATCAGAGTCGCCTCCACCAAGTGTGGCCATTACACGAATAATTTCGTCAAAGAATTCTTTGCGTGTTTTGTTGTCACGATGAATTTCGTTATAGATTTTACCATCTTTGATAAAGATAATACGTGAAGCAAAGCTAGCCGAGAAGGCATCGTGGGTTACCATGATAATGGTTGCTTCAAGCTCCTGGTTAAGATAGCCAAAGCGTTCGAGTAATAACTTTGAAGATTTTGAGTCAAGTGCACCAGTTGGCTCGTCGGCTAGGACAAGTTTTGGATTGGTAACAATGGCACGAGCAGAAGCTACGCGCTGTTTTTGGCCACCAGAAAGCTGGTATGGAAACTTGTCGAGGATTTTTTCAATATCAAGGTTCTTGGCTACCGCTTTTACACGCTCATCAATTTCTTTTGCTTTTACATTCTGGATTGAGAGTGCAAGAGCAATGTTTTCATAGGCGGTTAGATTATCTAGTAGATTAAAATCCTGGAAGATAAATCCGAGAGATTCACGCCTAAAGGCATTGAGCTTCTCGCCTTTTAGTTTTGTAATATCGGTATCATCGACCAGGATCTTTCCCTCAGTTGGGCGATCAATCGTTGAGATTAAGTTTAGAGTAGTACTCTTACCAGATCCAGAGGCACCCATAATGGCAAGAAACTCACCCTTTTTGACTTTAAAAGATAGATTATCGACAGCCTTCGTGAGGCTGGCTCCCTTACCAAAAGTCTTCGTGACTTTTTCAACGGCAAGAATAGTTTCTGCTTTTGTCATTTACCTCCTTAGATAGAAAATATATTTTTTCTATTTTATCACAACAAATCGCTAGTGATTGATTTTAAATATTAATCAGATTCTTATTTTTGGCCTTCTTCAGCATCTTTAATCTGCTGAATCATATCACGAATTTCTGCCGCTTTTTCATACTCCAGATTAGCTGCGGCTATCTGCATTTGCTCGGACAGTTCTTTTACCAGGATCTTAAACTCTGATTTTGGAACTTTTTTGAGATCTAATTTATTTTCTTTGGCCTTTTCTGGAATAATTGCACGAAGCCCCAAAGAAATTTCCTTCTTGATACTGTGCGGGATTATATTGTGTTCGTGATTATATTTCATCTGAATATCGCGACGACGATCGGTTTCGGTGATGGCCCGTTCCATACTTTCAGTAATATTGTCAGCATACATAATAACGTGGCCTTCTTCATGACGAGCGGCACGACCAATGGTTTGAATTAAAGCAGATTCAGAACGCAAGAAGCCTTCTTTATCTGCATCCAAGATAGCGACTAGTGAAACCTCTGGAAGATCAAGTCCTTCACGCAGAAGATTAATACCCACTAAAACGTCATAAACACCCGTGCGTAAATCCCTTAAAATATCACCTCGCTCCAAAGTATCTATTTCGGAATGAATGTAGGCAGTTTTTATACCATGATCCTTAAGATGGTCCGAAAGATCCTCGGCCATGCGCTTGGTGAGCGTTGTGACAATGACGCGCTGATTTTTTTGAATGCGGGCTTCGATCTCTGCCATCAGATCATCAATTTGCCCATCCGTGGGACGGACTTCAATTTTAGGATCGAGTAGGCCAGTGGGGCGAATCACCTGCTCGGCTGGAGTAGGAGAAACTTCTAGTTCATATTTACCTGGTGTGGCTGAAACATAGACTGCGCGATGAATATGTTTTTCAAATTCATCAAAAGTGAGTGGTCGGTTATCTAAGGCACTTGGCAAACGAAAACCATAATCGACAAGAGTAGTCTTTCTGGCATGGTCGCCGTTATACATACCCCTTACTTGAGGCAGGGTCATATGCGACTCATCAACGAGCAGAAGAAAATCATCAGGAAAGAAATCGAGTAGCGTGGCAGGTGGCTCACCAGCCTTACGTCCGTCCAGATGTCTTGAATAATTTTCAATCCCCTTAACAAAACCGGTTTCTTTGAGCATTTCTAGGTCATACTTTGTGCGCTGAGACAAGCGTTGCGCTTCCAGGTATTTATGTTCTGCCTCAAAATATTTTAGCCTACTGTCAAATTCAGCCTCAATCGTATCAATAGCCCGAGAGAGTTGATCACGAGGGGTTGCATAATGAGTATTTGGGAAAATGTGAACCTGTTCAGGTTTTTCAAGGACTTCAGCAGTGAGCGGGTCAATAATTTTAACGGATTCTAGGTTATCGAAATCGAACTCAAAACGATAGGCCACTTCGCCAGAGGCAGGAAAGAGATCAATAGTATCCCCTTTAACCCGAAAATTACCACGTTCGAAGGCGAGGTCATTTCGGTGATACTGCATAGCAATGAGGTAGATAATAAAATTAGTTTGATTGAGAGAACCTGCACTTTGCGTGGCGGTATTAACAAGTGATGGCGAATGAAGACGACCGAGAGAAGCCTTAGCAAGCTCACTAAGTTCCATGATTTGCCAAATACCCTGTTTTTTAATCAAGGGGAGTGACATTTCAACATAGTGATCGGGAGAGCCGATACCATAAATACAAGAAACCGAGGCCACAATAATAGTGTCGGGTCGAGTCAAGAGAGCAACCGTGGCAGCATGACGAAGACGATCAATTTCATCATTGATTGCCGAATCCTTTTCAATATAGGTATCCGTACTAGCGATGTAGGCTTCAGGCTGGTAATAGTCGAAATAAGAAACAAAATAATGTACCTCGTTTTTCGGGAAGAATTCTCTAAATTCAGAGTAGAGCTGTGCCGCTAGAGTCTTGTTGTGAGCCAAGATCAAAGTTGGCTTCTGGAGATTCTGGATAATATTTGCCATAGTGAAGGTTTTACCAGAACCGGTCACGCCAAGTAAGGTCTGCTCGCGAATGCCTTTTTTAAGACCATCAGTAAGCTGCCGGATTGCAGTCGGCTGATCACCCGTAGGGGCATATTTACTCTGTAACTCAAATGCGGGCATGATTTTATTATATCACTAGTTACAGTTCGATTCTGATTCCGAGAACACCGTAATGACGCTGTTTTTCTGCTGGATAAAAATCGTTAAGGACGTTTAATAGTTCAGTTTTAGACATTGAAGCATCTGAAAGAAGTTCGATAGGAAAATCTTGAAATAGAGATACAAAATCCTGATAGTGCAATAAGCCAGTTATTTTGGTTGAAAGTGATTCCCCTTCGGAGTTAGTGAAAACTAGCGTATCGCCAAGTTGGAGTTGTCTACGCTTTTCATCATTAAGTCGAAGCTCGATACGTTTGGTGCCACTCTTAATATAATTAAAATAGCGAGTTTGAAGATTCATATAGTGAGTTGTCATGTATATATTATAATTTAAATTTTCTATTTAAAATAAAAGACCCAGGGGTTTTACCCTGGGCATGAAAATTAGTCAAAGACAAGAGTTTGGTTTTTACACTTGACCTCGATGAGGTGCACGTCACTACCCAAGCTTTCTTCAACTTTTCTAAAGTCTGCCTCCTTTCCGATAGTAACCACCGATTGGACATCAGCCAAAGTGTTTTGGCACTCAGATTTTATGAATTCTTCATCATCAGCAAGTCGCCCCGCTAATGAAAGATCATAATAACCTGGCTGGCCCACTGGTTTATCCTGTTCCTGAAAGGTTTCCAAGTCAGTAATAAACCAGGCAAGTTTCTTTGGTCTTCTTGCTTCAAAACCGGCTTGAGCAAATCCTTCTGGATAATACTCATCTGAGCCATATTTATCAGCAGAAGCGATTAAGTCACCGTTGCTAAGGATAACCTTAACGGCTTCTTTATCCTCCCTGAGAGACTCAAAGACATTCACTTCAATTGACTGCATTTGCCAATTGAATTTTACATCTACACTCTCGTGCCAGGCCCAGTATCCATAGGTACACGCCTCGCATCCAGAAGGACTAGTGTCATCCTGTTCCCAAAGACTGAGAACTGAGCCGTCATCAAAGAATACATTATATCTTCGAGATGCATAGCTCTTGCCTTTTTTATTGTGGCCATAGATTTGTTTCTCTACTAAATCAATAACCATTCCTAACATTTTCTTCTTCATATTTTCTCCTTCTGCGGCTTTATACCGCCAAAAAAATTTACAGAAGAAGCTTTTTCTTCTGCGACTGATTATTTCTACTAGGATAAGTTTATTAGTAGAGATAATCCGTTACAGAAGTAAAGAAGAACAGAGACTAGACTTTTGTAAGGTACTTATTTGTATAGCTTTCAGATTATAACATAACTTTCTATTTATGCAACCAACTTAGACCGAATAGTTAAGATATCTTTTAACTTCTCTATACGTCTACTTAATCCACTTTATCAGCTCCTTGATAGCGATCTCTTGATAGACTGGCTCCTTTTGGCTATTTCTATAACTATGATCCGCATCTACAATTTCAACTACTTCAGCTAGATCACCGACCATCTTTTTGACTTCAACCGGAGATGCAAAACGATCATTTGTACCCTGAATGACTAATTTTAAGTTGTTTGAAATAGCTCTTTGCTTAATTTCTTCTGGGATGTATCCAAGAATTGCAAGTTCTATTTGACTATCCGGATATTGTTCAAGATAGTAGCTAGCAATAATGCCGCCGAGCGATTTTGCAACAATTATAATTTCATAAAACCCTTCAAGATGAGCAAAATCAACAACTTGCTTGAGCGCATCTACCTCTTCTTTTAATTTCGGGCCACTTGAAGATTCTTCTCCTCTCTCACAGTACGGAAAATTAAAACATAAGACGCTATTTTTAGTGGCTGCAATGGCATCAAATATAGACGAAATAAAATCCGTCTCCACCCCAAATGCCCCTCCACCGTGCAGGATTATATAAATTGTTTTGGTTCCATTTTTTCTATAATATTTATACGTAAGTCCTTGCATATCTATCCAAATAGTATCATATATTGAATATAAATATTTCTACTCTTGAAAAATACCTTGAGTAAGCGTACCATCTATTTTAAAGTAGGAGTAAAAAATGATAAGAGTAATGGATATCAAGGATCGAGAAAGCATAGATAAGATGCAGTTCGAACTTCAGAAATATTTTTCAGAAATCGATCAAACACACGAATCACTTCCCTATAAAGATATGGATGATGCACATCGTTATATGCAGAAAATGCTAGATGACGTCAAGAATATGAACGGTAAGGTTTTCGTTTCAGAAGAAAACGGCCAAGTTATTGGTTTTATTCAGGGCGTAATAATTGAGCATAAAAAGGGTGATGACGAGATCTATGATCTGTCACGTATGCCATCCAAGGACGGCTGGATCGGTCTATTATTCGTGAAGCCGGAATTCAGAGGATCTGGCATAGGACAAGAGTTATTAGACAGAATGAAAGATTATTTCATAGGCCAGGGATGTACCAGTATCAAGCTATTAGTTTTATCGGACAATATTAATGCTATAGACTTTTATAGAAAGAGTGGATTTATGACCCACGACTTAGAAATGGTAATGAAAATATAAGCAAGGAGATAAAATCAACAACAAGAAAATAGGGCCCCCTCAGATGAAAGAGACCCTATAAACTATCCATTAAATAATACTTGAACTAAAAAAATTCCAGTATGGTGCCCGAGACTGGACTCGAACCAGCACGCACGAGGCATATGCTCCTAAGGCATACGTGTATACCAATTTCACCACTCGGGCCTGTGTTAATTATAACACAATCTTAGGAATTTTGGAGAGCTAATTTTGCTTTGATTTCGCGATTCTTGAAGAAAAGATAACTAGCAACACCGATAAGGAGGGCGGTAGGAAGAAGATCTTCAGGACCAGTGGTAGGAAGATCAGCAGCTGAAGTATTTGAGGTATTAGTTTGCTGACTTACAGGATACTGCGCAGCAGGAGAAGTAGTACTTACGCCCGGCTTATTTGAGGTAGTACCGGTACTAGTAGAACTTGACGTATTACCAGTAGTCTTACCATTGTTTGAACTAGACTGTTCAGTAGTTTTATTGTCGGTAGTTTTTTCATCTTTCTGAGCGGTTGTGTTCTGCTCTGAGCTAGCTTGCTGTTTCTTCTCTACGCTTTTAATAGCTGAAGTAATCAGCCATGCACCAAAAATAAAAATGATGATTGCAGCAATAATAGTGATGATGATAATTTTGATACGCTGTGGGCGGTTAGCGTCTTGATTTCGCATGATAATTCTCCACAATCTTCGACACCACCTCGAGATTTTTTACAATTTATTGATTGATATTATACGATATTTAGAGATTATTGTAAAGAGGGACTAGGCTTCGTGGGGGCGAAAAATTGTAATACGTGAACCAGCGTAGGCTTTGGTCGAAAGCAACTCAGCGTCAATCGCATGAGGGTCAAAATCGGAGGGATGAGATAAGACGAAGTATTCCCTGGCGGTTTTAGCAAGACGATCAAGGACAGACAATGGCAGGTCGTGAAAATACTCATAGGGCGGATCTGCGATAACGATATCAAATGGGCTATCGAAATCAATTTTTTCCGCTTTTGTATTATAAATGCGCACCTGTTCAAAGACGCCAAGAACAATGGCGTTCTGCTTTAAGATTTCGGCAGCTTTTTTATCAGCCTCAATAAAGGTGACGTGCGAAGCGCCGCGAGAAAGAGCCTCAAGTCCAAGCGCACCGGTGCCCGCAAAAACGTCGAGAATAATCTTGTCCTTAATTTTATCGCTCAACGAATTAAAAAGGGCTAATTTCTCGCGAGAACCCATCGGATGTGTGACACCATTTTGCGGAGCCTTAAGTTCACGACCACGGAAGAGCCCGGAAGTGATCTTAACATTAGTAAATTTCCCCTGGTGGAAGATTTCGCGTGCACTTTTCATGTTTTTATTTTACCACAAAGCTATTTGGCAGAATCGGTCAATTCAGGAATGGAGGACGCCCAACAGAGAGCGATCGCACGTGCAATCTCTGGTAAAAGAATGTTTTTAGTTTCAAAGGCTAAATCTGTATTCCAACCCTGTTCAAGAAACCTAGTGTACATATTAAGAGAGGCAACACGTTCAAGAGATTGATAAAAAGCCTGTTTTAAGTCGACATTTTTTAATTCTTTTTTGTCTAACTTAGGCGTGACAACCCTCTCAGGTAGGGCCGTCATAGTAATAGCAACGCCATACTCAAAGGCGACATGCTTACTCATATAACCATTAGCCCCCCAATAAAGCCAGTTGTTACGTAAGGTCTCCAAGGAATTACGACCACGCATGATTCCCTTGACCGGAATACCAAAAATTTTAATAAATTCTTTTTCGGTCATCAATTCACCCTGCGCTTCAGTGAGCGGAAAGTGATGAGCCGGAGTTAAACCGTCAGTAATGGCGTGCGCCATCCAACCGGCTTCAAAGGCAGCACGAACCTTATTATCTGTAGCGAGTGCTTTTCTCAGATTATACTGGTGATCCAGGATCATTTGAATGAGTTTACCATCGTCTTGGCCAGGAATTATAAAGTGCATTGGTTCATCAACGCCAGGGCTTTTTCTTTTTAAACCGTCTGGGCCACCCATGCCTTCAAAAAGCAAGATTTCCTTGATATCGGGAAAATAGACACGCGGCGGTAGGCTTTTTTGTAATATTTTACGAGCAATCTTGTCGAGCTTTTGATGCGTGCCGACAATATTACCTGATCTTTTACTATTGTTAAGAGCAAGAGTTGAATACATAATAACTTTCTGATGTAAAACTAATTTAGAGTAGTCAGCTGCTGATATTTCTGGATAGACTGACTAAGCTCTTTGTATTTTAGCATATTTTGCGGATCGGAAGCAAAATTAAGTGCTTGAGCTCTTGCAGCTTTAATCATTTCCGTATCGGCAAGACTAGCGATACGTAAATCCAGTTCGCCGTGCTGCATTGCCCCATAAACCTCACCTGGTCCGCGTAATTTAAGATCAACTTCGGCTAAATAAAAACCATTATTGGACTTTTCTAGCTCCCTTAGACGAGTAGTGGGGGGATTATCACCGGTGGTAATCAAAAAACACTGGCTAGCCTTCTGCCCACGGCCAACACGTCCCCTTAACTGATGAGCCTGAGCCAAACCAAAGCGATCGGCGTTCATAATTACGATTTGTGTGGCATTGGGAACATCAACACCAACCTCAACAACGGTGGTGGAGACTAAAATATCGATCCGATGTTCTTTAAAGTCGTTCATGACCTGGTCTTTTTCCTGTGGCTTCATCTTACCATGTAAAATGGCGAGTTTATATCCAGGAAAAATTTTAGCTAAACGTTTTATCTCTTCCTTAACCGTGTGTTGGTCCTTTTCTAGTGGCTCATCTTCGTCCTGCTCGATAAGTCGGCAGATCCAGTATACCTGCTCCCCAGCCTCTAAGTGCTGCTTGATTTCTGGATATAGAAGCTCGCGAGTATTAGTTTCGCTAATAATTTTTGTAATGATCGGCTGCCTGCCTTTTGGCATTTGCTGAATGAGAGAAACGTCTAAGTCACCAAAAATAGTGAGCTGCAACGAGCGAGGGATTGGAGTTGCAGTCATTGCAAGAAAGTGCGGCGCAGTGATTTTTTGCCCATCAACAGTGTTTGGGTGAGAGTTTAGGGCAACTTTTTCTAAGAGCTTTTGACGTTGCGCCACACCAAAGCGATGTTGTTCATCAATAATACAGAGCGCGAGACGAGAAAATTGAGTGTCGTCAGTTAAAATGGCGTGCGTACCTACAATTAAGTCGATCTCGCCATCTTTGATTTGTTGTTTGAGTGGATCTTTCTGCTTAGTAGCGCCAATAAGCAGAGCTGTACGAATGCCGAAGGGAGTAAGTAGACGCTCAAGATTTTCGGCATGCTGTGAGGCCAAAATGGCGGTTGGGGCCAGTATTGCCACCTGCGCACCCTGTTTAATAGCTTGGAAGGCTGCAAGGGCGGCAACAATCGTTTTTCCTGAACCAACATCACCTTGCAGAAGGCGGTTCATTGGTGTTGTTTTGGTGAGATCTTGAAGAATTTTCCACGCAGCGCCTTTCTGAGCGTCAGTGAGAGTAAAGGGGAGCGAAGAAAGGAATTGCTTAGTGAGATTTAGGTCAAAAGCTAGAGGCTCCGCCTTTAACTTCTGATTCTCCTGTCGATTTAGCTGACTGGCAAGAATTAACTCAAATAATTCTTCGTAGCCCAGATATTGCTTAGCCTGTTCTACATCTTCAGGCTGTTTGGGGAAATGAATTTTTGTTAGTGCTTGACGACGAGCACCCTGAAAAAGATAGGTCGGCGCATATTCAAGAGGAAGTAAGTCTGGAATTTGAGGTAAAAGAGGTTGAAGTTTTTCAAAAAGCTTTTTAAACCATGTGGAGTTAAAGCTACCTTTAGCTGCATAGATCGGTTGAAATCCCTCGATTTTCTGCTCTATTTCATCGGCAGTCACGACAGACGGAGCGGTGATTTGATAGCGATTATACTTAAAATCATATTGACCGGTGAAATAATAGGTGGTTTCTTCGTCAAAGTTTTTAATGCGGTAAGGTTGATTATACCAAACAACACGTACTGCCCCAGTTTGATCATAAATCTCACCCTGAGTAATGACAAAATTGCGACGTCTGGTATGAAGATTACGGAGATTACGAATTTTTCCACGCAAAATCACACGGCCGGGTTTAATATCGGCAATATTGGTTTGAGACTGATAGTCTTCGTAACTGCGTGGAAAATAATAGAGTAGGTCCTTAATAGTGCGAAAACCTCGTTTTTGGAGCGCTTCGGCGGTTTTAGGACCAACCCCTTTTATCTCTTCCAAACCTGCTGATAAAATCATTAGGATAATTATAGCATGTGAAGATATGAGAATTATGACTGGGAGGGGCGTTGATGAGACTCGCGCCACTCTTTAATTTTGCCGTGATGACCAGATAATAGGACTTCTGGGACTTTCATACCACGAAAATCGGCAGGTTTAGTATATTGCGGATATTCAATAGTGTTTCCTTCGGAAAAGCTTTCAATAATAGCGGAACTTTCTCCACCTAAAACACCAGGAAGGAGTCGAACGATACTGTCAATCACAATAAGAGCTGGCAATTCCCCGCCTGTTAAAACAAAGTGACCAAGGCTCACCTGATAGTCTACTAATGTCAGGATACGCTCATCATAACCTTCATAATGTGGGCAAAGAATAATGAAGTGGTTTTCTTCCTGTGATTCTATTTTTTCAGCAAATTGACGGATGAGTGATTGGCACCAAATTTGGCCGGCTGGGGTGGGAAGAATGACTTTTGCTGTGGGGTCATCTTGTTTGATTTTTTCAATAGCAGCGAATACTGGCTCACAGCGGAGCAACATACCGTCACCCCCACCATAAGGGGTGTCGTCAACGGATTTATGTGGACCAAGACCAAAATCTCGTAGATCAACAAAAGAGAATTCAGCAATATTATTTTTGGTAGCCTTCCACATCATCGAGGTCGACAAATAGGGCGCTAATGCGTCTTGAAAGAGAGTAATTATTGTGAATTTTACTTTTGCCATTTCATTAATTATATCACAGTATGAATTATGCTTTTTTGACTGACTTTTCTCATATTTTATCCATAAAATCTTGACAGTTTATGGGATTTTGGATATAGTAAGCATAAGCTGATACGCTTCACGGGGTTCCGCTTCAAAAAAATAGTGGAGTGTGGAGATTTCATTAAAAACAAAAAGCGAATTAAAACAAAACAATGTGCCCCAGGGTGGGCGCGCATCAGTGAGAAAAGTACTCCTTCGGGAGTATTTTTTTGCAATGGACTAAAAAAGCGTACTGAAGTAACAAAAGCAAGTTACCAATTACCAGAGTCCACCTGGAAGTAAGAGTCCAATAATCCCCCAGAACATAAAATAGATTATTAGACCAATGACAATATTAAGCATACGAGTCTTAATCTTAACAATAACTGCAGGCTCGTTTTTGGAGGTGATATACTGATAACCACAGAAGATAAAACCACCTGTTGCGGCAATCCCGACCCCAAAAGTGAAAATATTAAGAATCATACCAAGAATCTCAAAGATAGCCTCTTTACTGTTTTCAATACAGTCCTTGCCCTTGATTTTAATGATGGCCAGCTTGATGCATTTTTCATCCGAAGAACTGGAGGAGCCAGAGGCGCCGCTTGAAGAACCGGAAGAAGAACTACCAGAAGAGCTGGAGCCAGAAGAAGAGCCACCTGAAGAACCAGAGCTAGAAGAAGAGGCTTTTTTGTCAGTATAGCTGGCGGAAGGAGACGCATTCGAAGCGCCGGATACGGATGAAGTATCAAAGGTTGGAGTACTACCAGTCGAACTACCGTCTGCCTCCTCATAGATCATACCTGTTGCGTCAGTTTTTTGCCCGTTGGGTGTGATGCCGTTTTTAAGAAGTTGCCCAGTACCATCTTCCGTATAATAATATGTTTTACTCCCGCGCTTAACTTCACCGGTCATTAATTCACCGTCCCCCTCAAAACAATAAATAGTGCCATTAATGGTGCGACATCCCTCACTTACGGGCTGACCGTTAACGTAATAAAACCAAGAGCGCCCCTCTTGAACCCAGCCAGACTGCCCCTTGTTGCCTGAGTACTCAGCGCCAACACCGGAGTCATCAGATTCATCAGATTCATCAGATTTGTCATCCGTATTCTGCTTATTCTGCTTATTCTGTTTATTCTGCTTCTTTGCCGCTTTTGAATTCCGTTTTATAACAGTCGCCGCAAAATAGTCTCTGCCTTTAGCTTCAACTATTGGCGAAACCAAGGATAATGTGAGGACGGATAAGAAAAGCGCAATAAAACTTGCAAAAAATACAGTTATAGAACGGTTTTTCATACCTAAAGTATAGCATAAACTTTTTAATGGGAATATGTTATGCTTACTTTATGAATGATTATGAGAGCGCTTTTATACAAGATGTAAGGAATCAGGTTACACAGGAGGCGCAGACTGCTGCCTCAAAAAAACCAAAGAATAAGAAAGTCCTAGTAATAGTGGTCGCGATCTCTGTTCTCACAGTTGCACTAGTCTCAGTTTTTATATGGTCAGTCTTTTTTAAACAATCCAGTCTGATCTGTAATTCTGACAAGGGCGACATTACAATTTACTATAATCACAGTAAAATTACCGATTATAAATCCAATGGAATGGAGCTTAATATTGAAGAACAAAATAAATTATTCACCAAACTCGGTAGCGAGGAGTATATTAAACAATTTAAGTCTTGGCACAAGAAAACTTCTGGGGTCGATTGTAAATAAAATATCGAAAAAAAACGCGAGCAGAAGAGCTCGTGTTTTTTCTTTTTAATTATTTCAATTAATACTGTTCAACCAAAGTGAAGGTCTTGCCAGAGATTTCGATTAAAGAATCCGGACCAGCGCCCTGATTGGTAAGTTCGGCTCGAATGCCAAGCTTCTTCATAATATCACGTAAGCGGTTGACAGATGCATAATTGGAAAGGTCAGTGCGTCGTGCAAACTTCTCAATTTTTTCTCCAGTCACATGATAAACACCATTATCGTCCAGGGTAACAGACCAAGCGTTACGGAGTTCCTGGGTACTTAGAGAAATAACTGGTAGGCTTGCTTGGCCATTTTGTATTTCAGAACGATTTTCTCCTAGATTAATTTCAGTGGTTTGAGATAAAGCTTGAGTCTCTCGGCCTTTCTGCTCTTTAGATTTTTTAATTTCCTGCCATAAGAGGCGAAGCAAATCATCAACTC
>ERZ773018.580-NODE-580-length-21285-cov-9.266510_pt1 | contig 21285 bp, 22 predicted proteins | sample MGYA00580840_ERZ773018 | MGnify/ENA primary metagenome ERZ773018 (study PRJEB29015, sample SAMEA2738125) | human oral metagenome | biome: human oral; feature: human-associated habitat; material: saliva | place: China | collected 2256 ... | reverse complement strand
TAATTCTTTCCACAATTCACCTCTTGCATTTTTACAAAATTTACTTACTGTAATATAAGTAAAAAATAAGTGAAATTGCATTCTAAATTTTAGATAAAAAATTAAAGTAAGTGAACCAAGCAAATCTCACTGTGTTTGAACGAAGTGAGTTTAGTGAATTTGCAGTGAACATTAATTTTCCATCATTAAGAAATTTAGCTAGCAATGAACTATTTTTCTAACTTAATAACTATTTTTTAATTGACTAGGTCTATCTAATAGATATCCATCTGGTCTTGTAGAAGTATTACCACCTGTATTTTTAGCTCCAACTCCTAATAATGAGTTATTAGGGAAAGTTAATAGTGTGAAGTGTACTCCTACTCTCCATTCATAATCTTTACTAGATGCTTTATATCTATTTTCATATGATACAGCCCATTCATAGAAGCCCATCTCTTTCCCAATTTCTATACCTAAGCTATCAAGAGATTTCTTTCTATATCTTGTACCAGTGGTATCATTTTTATTTTCATAGAACATTGCATAAGTTTTAACTTTCCAACCTTGACTAGGTTTTCCAATTTTTGCAAATAAACTAAATTCATGCTCTTTTGAATCTTTACCCCAATAGTAATTCCCACTTGAATTCTTCCAGCTAGCCTTTTCTGTAAATTGATATCCTATACCTACTCTATTATAAGTATAAGTAAGTCCTCCTGTAAATTTAGACATAGAGTTTCTTAAGTTTCCTGTTTGAGAATATCTTTTATTGTTTCTTTCAATATTTACATAAAAATTAAAAGCTTTTTTATAATTTCCTATTCTAAATGTCTCATCTTTTATTCTTGTTAATTCAAATTGATTATAGAAATCACTTTTTCTATCAAGAATAGCTCTTATTTGGTCTATATCGTTGGCTGTTATTTCATTTTCTGGTTTTTCATATTCCAATGTAGCATACTTCATAAGTTCTTCTTTTTCAAATCTCTTATCTCTATAAGCATAAGCAAAACTATATGTATCAGTATTTCTAATATCATCTTCTATACGAGTATTTCCATATCTATATGTTTTATATGCAGCAGTAAAATCTTGTTCTACATCTCCATAGATATTATAAGTAGCAGAGTACATTCTATTTTTTCTATTTAAATATCCACCACTATCAACTTTTAGCTTATCTCTACCTTGAGCATAAGTAAAAGCTAATCTGCTATTATCAAACTTATATCCTCCAGTAATTCTATGTTCGTTGATATCTTCTCTAAAATTATTAGTAGTATAGAAATCATCACCAACAAAGTCAATATCAGTATTGCTGAATCCTAAATCATATTTTTTAGTTTCAAATTTTACTGAATACTGTCTTGTACTTAAATCGTTAACTTTCTTTTCACTTCTAGTTTTAGTTGTATATCTCTTGTCATCAGAATATTTAAAATCTAAATTAGTATCTTCATCAAATTTAATATTTAAACCTGTATGAAGTTCTTCACCATTTTTTGATTTTGTTCCGTAAGGATTTTTAGATGTTTTATATCCTATATTGTAAGTTGTAACAGTTGATTTTCCATCAAATATTAGGGTATCATCAAATTTTACAAAGTCACTTTTATTTATTAATCTTCTTTCTTCATTATTTTTATTTCCTGAGAAACTATATTTTTGTCCTTCTATTCTAAATTTATTCGTGACATCTAAACCTATTCCTTTATATAAAAATAAGTCATTATCCAATTTTAAATTTAAAAGGTTTGTTTTATCTGATGAAGCATCAAACTCATCATGTCTAAATGTTGCATCTAAACCAAGAGTTCCTTTATCAGCTAATTCAATATTTTTTCTACCTAATTCAAGTTCATAGAATGAAGATTTATTTTCATAACTTCTGTAAGTTCCATCAAACAGTCCATCTCTTGACCATATTTCTGAATTATTTTTTCCAAAGCCAACTCTATAAATCTCATTATCATTATATAGATTTAAATCTGCTCTTCTTTCTAAAGTATTTTCATAGATAGTATTTTCAAATCTGTTAAATTCAGCTAACCTATTGTCACCCAATACAATCTTCCTATATGTATCTCTAGCTTCATCTAATTTTCTATCTAAAAAATTATAAGCAAATGTTGGAGTAAAAGTATATCTACCCATTTTATAATTTCCTAAAGAAAGCTTGATGTTTTCAAAATTGTTATAATCATATTTTGCAACAGTAGTTGGAGTATACGAAAAATCTATTCCTAAGATATTTCTCTTTTTAGCTGAGGTATTAATATCTTCTTCCCAGAAACTAAATCTTCTGTAGTCATCTCCCTTTCTCTTATCATAAGAGATACTTGCTCCATTTTCTTTTAATAATAAATCTGCTCCTATTCTTTCATTTCTAGCCATTAAGTCACTAGCAGTAGAACCTGGATCCATATCATATAAATAATCATATCTAACATTGAATTTATACTTATCATTATCCTTAGTCAATGAAAGATTCGTGTATAAATCATGGTCAATAGTAGATCCATAAGATATATCATCTATACTATCATATACTAAAAGTCCATAAGCTTTTTTATCACTTACTAAACTCATTTTCCCTGAAAAACTTATGTCTTTCTTTTCACCTAAATTATATAGATTTGAATCTAAAGTATAGAAACCTATATTCTTATCAAATTTATATCTATCTAAACCTAGAGAATTATAGACATTATTATCATCAAATTTTTCCATAACATCAGCTAAACTACCAACCATACTTCTAGTTGAATTTACTGATAGGAAATGGAAATTTCCATTCTCTCCTTCATAATCATGACTCAATTCAACTTTATATCTTTTACGTCTTTTTTCATATTCAGGTAGTTCATTTGAAGCAGTAGGTTTTTCTTTATTTTTTGCATAAATTAACCAGTCATCTATATTTAATCTAGTTTCACCAATTTTATCAAATTTATACCAGTTTTCCCATCTTCCAACTAATATACCCATCTTATCTGCAAACTTAGGAGCGAATCCTCCTCTGAATTTATCTTTTCTATTTCCATAAAGGAATCCCATTGAAGTCGCAGCTCCATAGTCATCAGAAGATTGTATAGTAACAAATAAAGGAACAGTAGAACCTGATCTTATATTCGCTCTAAACCAAGGAAAATGAAAAGGCATAACATCTTTTCCCTTTATAAATAGATCAGATTTCTTCAATGTTATTTGCTTATCTGGCTCAATTAAAACATCTGATGAAAAAATATGATATCCTGCTTTTTCAGGTTCTTTTTGGAAATTAACTATATTAAAATCCGTTGTAACCCAAGCATCTTTTGCATTTATTTTTTCATCTGAATATTTTATTAAAGGACTTCCAAAATATATCTTATCATTAGGAGCTTCTGCTCCCGTCATTTTAGCAACATTTACATAGGCAAAACTATTATAAAATTCTCCTTCTTCATTGGTTTGAGATATCTTTCCACCTTCAGTTTCTATTTTAATATTTCCTGTTGGTTGAGCAATATTCATTATTGCATTGTCTTCAAAAGATATTTCACCTGTTTCGGGATTTCTTCTAAACTTATAAAATAGCCCTTTCATATTTCCATTAGTAACAGCAACTCCATGATCTGAAGTTAAAGTATTATCATTTAAATCTATAACTACTTCATCTGAGTCAGCAGTTATAGTTTCTGAATAGGCGTTATTTACTATCATAGCTGATAGAATAAACAAAAACATGAATTTTCTTCTCATCAAAATTCTCCCTAAAATTAAATTTATGTTAAAAATTATACCATATTTCTATTATTTTTTAAAATTTAATTATCTATTATTAATTTTTATATCTCTTTTTAAATTTCTTTCTTGGTCTTTCTTAGCAATACTTTCTCTTTTATCATAAGTTTTCTTACCTTTAGCTATTGCTATCTGGACTTTCACATAACCTTTTGATAGATGAACATCTAAGGGAACAATTGTATAACCTTTTATTTTAACCTTCTCATGTATCTTTTTGATTTCTTTTCTATGTAAAAGTAATTTTCTAACTCTTCTTTCTTCAGGATTGTATATACTACCATATTCCCAAGGTACAACTGACATTCCCATTATAAATATTTCATCATTTATAATTCTTACAAATGATTCTTTTATACTAACCTTTCCAGCCTTTATTGATTTTACTTCACTCCCTTTAAGTTCTATTCCAGCCTCATATTTTTCCTCTATAAAGTAATCAAAAAAAGCTTTTTTATTATTTGCAATTATCATAATTTCCTCTCTTTTAGAATATATCTTTCAATGGAACTACTCCAATTTCTAAAGTTAATAAATCAGCCTTTTCTACCAATGCTTTTACTTTTTCACCTAAAGAAAAAACAGTTCCATTATAATAATCTTTCATACAATAATTTTCTTCATCAAAATTATAGAAATTTCCAGAAATTGTTACATCCCAACTACATTCTATATGTTCACTTGTTTCAAAAAAGACTTTTCTACTAGCAAAACCTGTAACCATAAGCTCAAGTTCTTCACCAACATATTTTTTCATATACTCTACTAATTTAATTCTAACACTTTCATCTTCAGCTTTCATAGCTACTCTTTCTGTTTTAGAAATATGATGAGCTATTTCATCTAAATCAGCTAATTTTAATTGTTTAATAGAATTATTTATACTTGAGAATAAAACTCTATGAACCATTAAATCAGCATATCTTCTTATAGGAGATGTAAAGTGAGTATAATGTGAAGATGCTAGCCCAAAGTGCCCTATATCATCCACAGTATATCTTGCTTGTTTTAAAGATGTTAAAATAGTCTTATGTACAAGCATACTTGTTTCTTGGTTTTTAGATCTTTCTATAATTTCTTGGAATTGTTTAGGATGAAGATTATCAAAATTAGGTATCTTGTATCCAAATTTTGCAAGCATTTCATTCAATTTAAAAACTTTTTCTCTATCAGGCTTTTCATGGGTTCTGTATATTGAAGCCAATTCTAACCAATATATTCTTTCTGCAACAGTTTCATTTGCAGCTATCATAAAGTCTTCTATAATTTTTTCACCTTCTCCTCTTTCTCTTAAAAGGACTTCTTCGACTTTATTATTTTCTTCATCTAATACAACTTTAAGCTCTGGAAGTTCAAAATCAATGCTTCCTCTTGTATGCTTCTTATTTCTTAATATTTTAGAGAGTTCTAACATTTCTTTTAGCATTTCATAAATATCGGAATATTTATCTATAAGTTTTTCATTACCATCTAAAATTGCATTTACATCTTTATAAGTCATTCTATGAACAGACTTTATAACAGACTTATAAACCTCATAGTTTACTACATCACCTTTAAGATCAATTTCCATTTCACAAGCAAAAGTTGCCTTGTCTTCTCTTTCGTTTAAAGAGCAAATTCCATTAGAAATTTCTTTTGGAAACATTGGTAAAACTCTATCAACTAAATAAACTGAATTCCCTCTGTTTCTTGCTTCTAAATCAAGAGTAGAATCTTTTTTCACATAATAAGAAACATCAGCAATAGCAACTATCAGTCTATAATTACCATTTTTCAATTTTTCAACATAAACAGCATCATCTAAATCCTTAGCATCTGCTCCATCTATAGTTATTATAGGAAGCTCTGTTAAATCTTTTCTGTCTGTATAATCAATTTTTTTCTTTATAACTTCTCTAACTTCTTGCATTGCTTCATCAGAAAAATGGTCACTTAGACCTTCTCTATATATAAGAGCTTCTATCATATTCTTGCTATTTGTTGATGAACCTAGAATCTTTATAATCTTTCCTTCAGGCTTTCTATTTTCATCTCCCCAAAATGTTATTTCAGCTACTACTATATCTTTATTATCAGCATTTCCCACTTGAGAATTTGGAATATAGATATCGCTTCCAAATGCACTTGTTGGTAAAACAAAAGAGAATTTTTTATTTTTTTCTAAAATACCAACAACTGTATTTTTTCTACGTTCTATTATTTTTATAATTTCTCCCTCCGCTCCTGGTTTCCCCTTACTATCATATCCTTCATTAGTAATTTTTACTAAAACTCTATCTCCATCAAGAGCAGAATTAAAATTTTCTCTAGCTATATATATTCCATTTCTTTCTTCAGAATTTTCACTATCTACAAAGCCAAACTTATTTTTTATAATTCTAAATATTCCTTTAGCATAAAGAGAAGAATCTTCAATTGCTGTTATTCTATTTTTCTTATCTAAAAGTAATTCTCCAGCATCAACCCAAGATAAGATTATAGCCTTATTATCTTTTCTTTTTTTAGGTGACCATTCTAAAAGACTTGTTATTTGGTCAAAAGATAAGTATTTCACTGTTTTTAAAATTTCTTTAATTTTCTCTAAGTCTTTTTCTAAATTCATAAATCCTCCCTCTATTATAAATATGTTTTACTCAATTCAGTCAATATATTTTCCTTCAATTGAGAGGTATTAGGATGTGACTTTTTTCCTATACTTTCCAAATATTTTTCCTTATGCTCTATTTCCATAAGTATTCCTTTATTTAAATTTTTAAAAGTTTCTTCCCTTATTTCAGTCACACTAGGGTAGTTTCTTCCATACTCTATTGCGTCTGCTATATATATTATCTTTTCAACTAAAGTCATATCTTTTGAACCTATAGTATGATACTTTATAGCATTTAAAACTTCACTATCTTCTATTCCAAACTCTTTATTAACATAATAAGCTCCAGCAAAACCATGTAAAATTTCATTATTTTCTAAATCTTCATCTGATAACTCATTTAAAAAATTATTTTTACAAATATTTTTTATATCTTCCATATCCATTTCTTTGCATATATCATGAAGTAAGGCAGCTAATTTACATTTTTCAACATCAGCCTTATATATATCAGCTAATTTCCCTGCCATTTCTACTACTCCAAGAGTATGGGTAAATCTTTTTAAAGTCATTTTAGATTTTACAATTTCTTTTAATTGATTAAAATTATATTTCATATTAATCACCTTCTAATTACTTATTATACCATATTAAATAAAAAGTCTCTCAATTATTTTAAAATTTTTATAATTTATGTTAGAATAAAATACATATGATATAGAGAAAAAATTTAAAGGAGAAAAATATGATTCAAGCACTTCATTTTAAAGATGAAAAATCTGATAAATTTTGGTTTATTGAAACTCTTGATTGTGAATTAATGGTCAATTATGGAAAAACTGGAGTAACAGGTAAATATGAAATAAAAGAATTCGATACAGTTGAAGAATGTGAAAAAGAAGCTTTAAAGTTAATAAATTCTAAAAAGAAAAAAGGCTATCAAGAATTTCCTGAATTTGATAGAGACAATCATTACTATTTTGATGATGAAGAATGTGGTTTACATATTTTAACGAGCCATATAAATTTTAGAAAATATTTCACAGATGAGTTCTATTATGATTGTAGTGATGAAGAAGCTCCTTTTGGAAGTGATGAAGGAAATGATGCATTGTATGAACTACAAGAAGCTATACAAAAGAAAAAGAAAATAAACTTTTTTGATTTTCCAAAAGTAATAATTGAAAAAATTTGGGAAATGGATTATCTATCTCCTGATGTAGAAAAAACAGATGAAGAATTAAAGGAAGAAGCTAAGACAAAATATAATGGTTTACTTGGAGATCAAGTAATCTTACAAAGTGACCAAGTTGTTCTAGCTGTTACTTTTGGTCAAGCAAAAATTACAGGAAAAATAGACAGTGACTTATTAGACTTAGCATTAAAATCTTTAAATAGAATAGATAGATTAAATAGACTTATTTGGAATTGGGATAAAGAAGAAGCAACTTACTATATTGAAACTATGAGAAAAGATTTAATAAAATTTAAAGAAGATTTTCAAAAATAAAAGAGAGTTTATACTCTCTTTTATTTTTAGTCTTCTTTTTTTTCAGTTTTTCTAAATATTAATGAACAAAGTATATATCCTATCAAGCCAGGGAATAACCAAGTTAAACCATAGTCTGAAAATGGAAGTATTTCTAAGACTGATTTTGTATAATAATTTTCAATTCCCAATGAGTCTAAACTTTCTATCAAACCAACAATTCCTGTAAAAAATACCACACCTTTATAGACATAATCATTTTTTATATATTTTCCAAATAAATTTAATAGTATCAAAGAAATTGTTACAGGATAAATAAAGATTAATATTGGCACTGAAATTCTAATTATACTTTCAACTCCCAAAACTGATAAAGCAAAACTTATTAATACTGTAAAAATAACTATCTTTTCATATTTAAAAGAAGTTATAGAACTAAAAAATTCCCCTACAGTAGCTACCAGACCTATTGCAGTTGTAAGACAAGCTCCTGCAACACAAACAGCTAATACTAAATTTCCATAACTACCTAAAAGATAAGAAGTTGTTCTTACTAATAATTCTATTTTATCTTGAGTGTTTAAAACAGAGTGCATCTTTGCTCCAACAAATGCAAAACCTCCATATATTAAAGCTAACGATATTATAGCTACAAGTCCTGATTTTATTAAAAAAGAAAATTCTTGTTTTTGAGTCAAAGTTCTTCCACTTTTTATAGCAGTCAGTATAATACCAGCATAGGCAATAGAAGCAATAGTATCCATTGTTTGATATCCTTCTAAAAAACCTCTTTTAAAAGCATGTGGATAAATATCTGGCTTTACAGATAAATCAGTAAAAAATGCCCCTTTTACAATTATTAAAAATAATAGTATTAATAATATTGGGGTTAATATTTTCCCAACTCTATCAATAACTTTATTGGCTCTCAACGAGAATAAAATAACTATTCCAAAGTAAGCAATTAAGTAAATATATTTATATATAGGACTGTCCATTCCATTATATAGAAAAGTTATTTCATAAGCAGTTGCTCCTGTTCTTGGGATTGCTAGCATTGGACCTATTGCTAAAATTGAGATAATTGCAAAAATTATTGAGAATTTTGGAGATACTCTGTTAGCAAAATTTTTTATTCCATTTCCTGCAATTGAAACAGATAAAATTCCTAAGAAAGGAAAGCCTACTCCTGTTACTGTAAATGCTAACATTGTCATTATCCAACTTGAATTAGTTTCATAACCTAACATCGGTGGAAATATCAAATTTCCAGCACCAAATAACATTGCAAAAAGAGCAAAACCAGTCAATAACACATCTTTAGTTTTATACATTTTATATTCTCCTAGTATCTAATAATAACTTATTGATTATACTATTATTTTTTTATTATGTAAACACTAAAATTATATAATATATCTATTTTTTATATATTTTGTCTATTATTTTATCTTTTTTTGTTCTTTATATTTTTTTAAAAGAAGCTCTCTTATTTTTTCACAAATTTCTTTTTTGGCAAAAGTTATATTTATAGGTTTAGAAGAAGTTTTTAATATAATATTTACATAATGTGATTTACTTCCATATCTACCAGAAATTTTTTCAACTTTTACATCATCAAGCCAGCAATAAGGAATTATATAGCCTGGATAAAGAACAAATAGAAATTTACTTCCAAATTTTATATCATTTCCTAATAATCCACTTTCAACTATTTTATTTGGAATCATAAAATCCACTTGTGCTGATTTTAAAAGTTTAGAATTTTCTAAATTATCTAGCATTTCATAAATTCTTTTATTTTCTCTTTTTTTCATCAATAAAGCAAGTAGTAAATTAGCAGAAACAACAAACCATATAAATATCGGTATTTTAAATTTATCTAATATAAATGAGATGAGATTAATTGAGGAATCAGACTCCTCTTTAAAAAGTATATATTCTTGGTATCCTTGAAATACAATAAAAATACTAAATAATAAAAAGAAAAGAAATCCAACATAGTTAATTATTTTTGAAAACTTTTCTCTTTTAAGTATGTTTAAAAAAAATTCTTTAGGTGCTAAATTTTTTAAATCTTCATCAATTTCTAAAAGCATAGCTTTTTTTATTAATCTTTTTCTAATTATAAAAACACTACACATTAAAAAAATAAACAATATAAATATAAAAAATGTTGTAAACATTAAGTCCACTTTAAACACTCCCTTTTTTAATTTAATCAATAAAAAGGCTGTTGTAAACAGCCTTTATTTTCTTTTATTAATAGTATAAGGAATATAATATTTTTTTAAAATTGGTGTTATTTTTTCTATTTCTTCTAAAACCATTTGTTCATTTACAAAAAATGCCAATTTACTTGTTTGAAAATAACGTTTAACTACCTTTGCATCTTTTTGATATACTCTTATTATTCCACTATAGCTACCACGTGAACGAAAAGTTTCAAATTCTATATTTCTAATATTAGAAAGTGGAATTTCTTTCACAAATAAAGAAGGTAAATAAAGAATTTCATTTTCTATATAGAAACATTCCCAATTTTTTCTTTTTAATAAACTTATTGTAACTACAAGCATTATAATTATGATTATTATCATTATGAAAATCATTGAAGTATACATCTTTTCTCCTCTCAATTTTTAAATATTCCATTTAGTATTCTCTTTTTCGTTTAGATTTTTATTTTTTTCTAAAATAAATTCTTTAACTTTTTCAGCAACATCTTCTTTTGCAAAATATATCTTTATATTCTGAAAAGTTCTTTTTAAAGTAATATCTAAATAATAAATGCTTCCTCCACGTCTATAAAATCTTTCAACTTCCATCTTTTGAATATAAATATAAGGAATTATATAAGCTGGGTAAACAGAAAATAAGTATCTGTCTCCTAGTTTTATATCACTCATAGAAACTACTCCTGTTGCAAGTATTCTATCTGACCTTAAGAAATCTTCTTTTGCAAATTTTAAATGCTTAATATTCTCTAAATTATCTAACATTTCAGTAATTCTTTTATTTTCTTTCTTTTTCATAATCATTGCAAATATAAATAAGAAAAATACAAGCACCCACATAATAATTGGTGCCATAAATTTTATTAAAACAGATGATAATGGACTTATGCTAAAACTTGGAAATTCTTTTATAAATTCTACTTCTTTAAGATAAGTTTTATAGCCTCCAAATAAAATAAATAAAGTATCTATTATTAAAAATATTACCTCAGCATAGTAAAATGCTTTGGCTGATCTTTCAATTTTCAATATCCTATTAAAAAAATCTCTAGCTTCTAAATCTTTTTCAGTTTCGTCAAATTCTGAAAATAAAATTTTTTCTACTTTTCTTTTTCTAAATAAATAAGCCAAAAAAAATAAAAAAAAGAATAAAAATGGCATAAACATCATATAAGCTAAATCTCCCAATTAAAACACTCTCCTTTTACATTAAAAACATTCATTATTACAGTAATTAGTATTCTATTTTTTCATTTAAGTCTTTTTTTCTTTCTAAACTAAATTCTCTAACTTTTTCAGCAACATCTTCTTTTGCAAAATCTATCTTTATCTTCTGAAAAGGTCTTTTTAAAGCAATGTCTAGGTAATAAATACGTCCATTTTTACCCCTACGAGATATTTTAACTTTCATCTTTTGAATATAAATATAAGGAATTATATAAGCTGGGTAAACAGAAAATAAGTATCTGTCTCCTAGTTTTATATCACTCATAGAAACTACTCCTGTTGCAAGTATTCTATCTGACCTTAAGAAATCTTCTTTTGCAAATTTTAAATGCTTAATATTCTCTAAATTATCTAACATTTCAGTAATTCTTTTATTTTCTTTCTTTTTCATAATCATTGCAAATATAAATAAGAAAAATACAAGCACCCACATAATAATTGGTATCATAAATTTTATTAAAGGAGGTGATAGAGGACTCATGATAATTCTTGGAAATTCTTTTACAAATTCTACTTCTTCAAGATAAGTTTTATAGCCTCCAAATAAAATAAATAGAGTATCTATTATTAAAAATATTACCTGAGCATAGAAAAATGGTTTGGATAATCTTTCAAGTTTAAATATCCTATTAAAAAATTCTCTAGCTTCTAAATCTTTTTCACCTTCGTCAAATTCTGAAAACAAAATTTTTTTTACTTTTCTTTTTCTAAATAAATAAGCCATGACAAATAAAAAAATGAATAAAAATGGCATGAGCATTATATAAACTAAAACTTCCAATTAAAATACTCCCCTTCTACATTAAAAATATTCATTATTACAGTAAGCAGTGTAATCAGTGAAAGCAATGTCACTTGCATCTTCTAGTAAATAGATAAAACAAGTCTCTATAATATCAATCCAAGCTAATAGGTATTTAGTTTGTTCAGCAGTTAATTTATTATTTCTAGTTAACATTCCTTCTTCTGATACCCAGTTTCTTGTAAAATGAATAATATTCATAATATCAGAAACTATATTTTTATCTATATTTTCTTTTTGAATTTCAGGTGCTAATACTTTTAAACATTCCATTATTTCAATGAAATTTTTTTCATTTAGCTCTCCTTGGAAAGGACGTAAAATTCCTAAAAATCCATTTTCCCATCTAGGATCATCAATATCTTCATTTCTGCAAGAATGAAATGATAATAACTCTTTTGCTAGTTCTATATTCATAATCTAATCCCTTTTAAACCTTCCTTGTTCTATAACCTTAAAATATTCTTCTGGATGAGCATAAAGATTATCTTCTCTATCTTCAAGATAGATAGTATCTATATTAATTTTATCAGTTGAGATATAAAGGACATCTCCATATTCAGACTCCCAAAAATACTGACAAGCAAAATACCACTTTTCCCCTATTGGATGAGTAAAACCATTATAATCCTTAAAAGTTTTTATAACTTTTACATAATCACCCGAATAAAGATATTTTTGAAAGTTAAAACTTTTATTAATGACATTTTGTTGACTACTTTCAAAGTCATAAGGAGAATGTTTCTCTGAAAGTTTCCCCTTTTCTTTTTTTCTTTTAACAATTGATAAAAAAAATAGGTATAGAATAATAGTAACAGTAATCATTCCAATAAACATAAATATTATAGTAATCCACAATAAGAATTTATTATCATATAAATAAGAATACATTGATTATCCTCCATCACTAAGATTTTATTTCTCAAGCTTCCAAATCAACAATCTATCTTTTAAATCTCCCTTGTTCTATAATCTCAAAATATTTTTTTAAGTTATAACAAATTTCCCTTTGAGTTTCTGGTCTGTCTTGAAGATAAATAGCCTTAATATTAATTTTATCTTTTGAAATATATAGAGTGTAGCCATCTTCATAAGGTAAAAAATATGCACAAGCAAAATAAAATTTTTCTCCTTCTTGGTGTGTAAAACCATAATAATCCTTAAATTCTTTTATAACTTTTATATAATCTCCTGAATATAAATATTCCATAAAGCTAAACCTTTTATTAACAGCATTTTTTTGAGTGCTTTCAAACTCATAAGGAGATAGAGTTTCTCTTAATTTATTCATTTCTTTATTTTTCATTTTTTTCCTTCTTTTTTCAAATATAGTCATATACATAATATAAATAACAGTAAAAACTCCGATAAATATAAATACAAATGGAAGTATTGATATAATTTTAGACATTAAAATCCTCCTCCAACTAATAAATTTACTCTACATATATATCATTGACATTTACCCTATATCTCTTAAAATAATTTTTCAGTAACCAATAATCCCTTAGTGTTAAAGGTATTTCTATTGTATCTGTTCCATAGGCATGTATTTTCACGATAGGATAACCTCCATTTCTTTTTCGTAAAAAGCCTCTTTTTTTAAAAAATACGCCACTTCCAAAAAACTTTACAAGAGATATATTCTTTATTTCAAAACTTCCAATCTCCTCATTTTTAAAGAAAATTTTAATATTTTTAGATTTTACTTCTAAAGAATAATATCTCCTTTTTATCATGTTATAAATAAAATAAGGAAGAAAAATAAGAAGTGCTATAGAAAAAATTATACCCACTATTCCACTACTTCTAGCCTTACCACTAATAATTAGGAAAATATCAAATAATAAAGCAAATGTATAAAGAAGTATATGAAGATTTTGTTTAAAAGCAAAAACTTTAAATTCATTAGGAACTTTGATTTTTTCTTTGGCTTCCATTCTTCTTTTAGTAAAATAGGTGTCACCCAATAATGCTAAATAAAAAAATGCTAAAAAACCACAGAAAATCTTATTCTTAATTTCAAAATCTCTTTCTATCTCAAATAATTTATCTCCAAATAATACAATCATAAGAGATATAAGCAATACAAATAACATTATATTTAATGCGATTTTTCTTGATTTAAAATCAGGCATATCATTATTCCCCTTAATTTTCATAGGTATCACTAATTTCTACAGCATATTTCAAAAAATATTTTTTCATCAACCAATAATTTCTTAAAGATAGTGGTATTCTTAAAATTTCTCCTTTAATATTACAAATTTCCATAATAGGATAATCACCTTTTTTTACCTTTTTTTTTCCACTTCCAAAAAAAGCAACAAAAGGTATATCTTTTATTTCAAGAACTTCTATTTCTTGATTTTTGTATAGAACTTTAATATTTCTATTCCTAACTTCCAAAGAATATTTTCTACTTTTAATCATAGCAGAAAGAAAATAAGAAAATATACCTATACCAAAAAGAGAAAAAATTATTCCAAATATTCCAATTTTAAAAACTACACTAAGCACAAGAATAAAAATAAATATTATTAAAATAACTGTATCCAAAACTATAAAATAAGTTTGCTTAAATGCATCTACTCTAAATTCATTAGGTACTTCAACTTTTTCTCTTTCTTTTATTCTTTTTATAGTAACATACATATCTGCTGTTAACATAATATATATAAATAACAAGATAAAAGCTACAAAAGAATTTATAATTGCAAGATTTCCTTGAAGATAAGATAAATTATCTATATAAAATAATTGTACTGCTAAAATAATAAGGGATATAACTAATAAAGATAATATTATTTTTAAAGCCTTTTTTCTTCTTGCAAAATCTGGAATATTGTTGTTTAAATCTTTATTCACTATTAAACTCTCCTTATTTTTATCAAAGATCATCATTTAAAAAATCAGATATATCTTCAGTTTTAACATTATATTTTAAAAAATATTTTTTCATTAACCAATAATCTTTAATAGATAAAGAAATTTTAAAAAATTCTTTACCTTCAAAATCAAATAGTCGCATAAAAGGAGAACTTCTAGACTCGTCCTCACTTCTAAAATGATATCTATCTGTAGAAAAAATAAAACGTATAATACCTAGTAAATAAACACTTACTTTGTTCTTAGCTCCAGAAAATTTGACAAAAGCTACATTTTCTACATTAAAAGAACTTATTTCTTGATTTTTAAATAAAATTCTAATATTTTTTTCCATGACATTAATAGAGTATCTTCCAGCTTTGTATATGTTATAAATTACTATAAAAATAATTATTAAAACAATAATCTCTTTAAATATATTTTTATCAAGTGGGAAAATACTTTTTGGAATAAAACACACTGAAAGAATTATAAGTATAATCAACATAAAGATACGTTTGGGAGGACTAATTTGAAATTCCTCTGGAACTACTGTATTATCTCTATATTTTATCATTCTTATAATGAAATATATGTCACTAACTAAAATAACAAAAAATAGGAATAAAATAAAAAGCAATAAAGCAATTCCAATTAGAAGAGGAAATGGAGCTTTATGATACTTTCCAAATCCTAAAAAAGCAAGGAAGAAGAAAAATAAAACTAATATCACTTTTAAAATTTCTTTTTTCTTTGTTAAAATAGGAATATTGTTGTTTAAATCTTTGTTCACTGTTAAACTCTCCTTATTTTTATCAAAGATCATCATTTAGAAAATCACATAGATCTTCAGTTTTAACATTATATTTTAAAAAATATTTTTTCATTAACCAATAATCTTTAATAGATAGCGTAATTCCAAAAAATTCTTTACCTTTAAAATCAAATAACTGCATAAGAGGATAATTTCCTGACTTATCCTTATTTCTAAAAAAACCAATAATTAGATCTCCCAGTAAAAAAAAAGTTGCTTTGGTCTCAGTTCTAGAAAATTTGACAAAAGCTATATTTTCTACATTAAAATAAGCTATTTCTTGATTTTTAAATAAAATTTTAATATTTTTTTTCATGATATTAATAGAGTATCTTCCAGCTTTGTGTATTCTATAAATTAATATAAAAATAATTATCAAACAAATAGGATATTTAAATTTTTGAAATAAATTTTCACTAGGAACCATAATACTTTCTGGAATAATATACACTGTAAGATACGCTGAAAAAATTACAAGTGTAATCAACATAAATATATGTTTAGGAGGACTAATTTGAAATTCATCTGGAACTTCTGTATTATCTCTATATTTTACTATTTTTGTAATAGAATATATATTGATAGCTGAAATAGTAAGCCATACTAATAAAATAGAAGCAAATATAGCAGTTATAGCTATAAATCCAGATAAACTTTCATAATAAATTTCAAGTCCTAAAAAAGCAAGGAATATCAGAAATAAAACTAATATTACTTTTAGACTTTCTTTTTTCTTTGTTAAAATAGGAATATTGTTATCAAAATCTTTATTCACTGTAAAACACTCCTTAAACTGTAATTTCTATTTGATTTCCTTCAATACCAACAATACAACTTTCATAATAGCCATCACCTGTTGTTCTTGGACCACTAATAACTTCATAGCCATCTATTTTTAGTATTTCCGTCAATTCATCTACTTTTTCCTTGCTTCCAACACTGAATGCGATATGGATAAAACCTGTTCTTTTTAAATCTTTTATATCATCAACCAATTCTGGTTTAGTCATAATCTCTAAACGACAACCACTGTCAAAAGTTAAAAAATAAGATTTAAAATCAGTTTTTTTATTATGATAAACATTGTTTGATTTTGCACCTAAATATTTTATAAAAAATTCCTTAGTTTTTTCTAAATCATTTACATACATTGCTATATGTTCTATATACATTTATCTTTTCTCCTTTTTATTTTCATAAAATACTTCGTAAGTAGCCATTTCTAATTCTCCTGATTCAAAAACAAGTTCCCCATCTTCTCCATAAAGTTTAAAATTTTCTTGCTTCCCATTGCCTAGGGAAGCTGTTCCATCAAGTGAATAAAGTAATGTTAGATAAGTGTCAGTTAGCACTGTGTCAACTAATTTATATAAAGTTTTTTCTTGCTCAGTTGAAAGTGCTAAGTCATTTTTTAATTTTGCTACAAGGCTTTCCTTGCCATTCATATATTCTTTTAATTGAATTTCTTTTTCTGCATAGCACATTTCTGCAAATTCTTTGGCTTTCATTTAAAAACTCCCCTTTTTGAATTAAATTTTCTTAAACTCATCTTTCAGAAGTACTTTATGTTTTTCAAAATACATTTTTAATAGAATATAGTCACTTATTTTTATATCCAACTCAGTAAATATATTTTTTTCCATATCAAAAATTTCTATAGTAGGAATATCATTTTCTCTTCTCTTAAATTTTTTAGCATAAAATTTAATAAAATTTATTTTTTCATTTTTTATAGATTTTATTTCATTCTTATTGTATAACAGAGTAATTTCTCTGCTATCTATCTTTAGAGAATATTTTTTATACTTCAACATTTTTAAGAGTTCATAAATACCAGCAACTGTGATTGCAATCAACACAAAGAGATAAAAAATTCCCTTATAGTCTTTATAGTCTATTTTAAGTAAAAAAATAGGTATTATAATAATAAATATAAGAATTAATAGGACATTTAAAGACAAATGGAAATTACTAATGAAAGCTTTAACTTCAAATTGATTTGAAAGTTCTAGATTTTTAAGTTTTTTCAATTTATTCTCTATATAGTGGATACTTAAGCTACCTAGAGGTAAAGTTATAATCAAAACTAAAATACATGAGATAGAAAATCTAAAAGTTATCATTTTTATATCTGAGCTTCTATCTAAAAATATGAACTGAATTAATGTAATAACTAGAAGTACTAGAAAAATATTTAGCATTATTTTTAGTACTTTCTTTTGCCTAGCTAAGTTTGGAACAAAAGTATTCAATTCTTCATCATAAACATAGCCAAATTTACGAGACCTTTTTTTATTAGTTTCAATGTTTTTCTTTAAAATTAACCTATCTGTATAATTTTTAGCTTCCTCTAAAGGCATATCTTTACTTTTATGAAGAAAAGCAACAGCCTCTAATTTTTTATTTTCATTAATCAGAGAAGCTAAGTATTGTTCATCTTCTTCAGAAACAGCTATATTTTTTTTATCAATATAATCTTTAGCCTCTTTTAAATTCATTCCTGTTTTGTTCTTAACAAAGGCAATAGCCTCTACTTTTTTTCCTTGCTTGAGTAAGGAAGTAATATACTCTTCATCTTCTTTTAATAATTCCATAATTTTTCACCTATTTTTTAGAATTCTTCATATTGATTATCTATTCTTATATTGTATTTTTCAAAATACTTTTTTAATAAATAATAATCATTAGCACTTATAGTCATTTCAACAAGTATTTTTTCTTCATTATCAAAGATTTGTAAAGTAGGATTTCTATCCCTTCTTCCTCTCCCAAGAACAATAGCATAAAATCTAACATAACTTATATTATCTGTTGTAATAACTTCTTTTTCATTATTTTCATAATATATTTTTATAGTTTTTCCACTTACAGTTAAGAGATACTTTCTGGATTTTAGTTCTTTTAAAAAATTATAGTAATTAAAGATTATAATTCCAATTAAAAAAATGATATAAAAAATGTATTTATATGTAAACTCTTTTAATAATATATTTATCAGAAAAAATAAGATGAAAATTAATATAATAAAAAGTATGACATATGAAAATAACAAAGTATTTTTCTTCAAAGATTTAATTTCAAATTTATCCGATAATTCTATTTTTTCAATTTCCTGTAATCTTTTCTCTAGCAAATGAACATTTATTTTTGAAAGAAGATATATAGCTAAAAAAAGAAAAACTATTACACCAGTTCCAGCTAAAAATAATATTTTTACCTCAGAAGTTTTATCAAAAAAATATATTTGTATTAAGAGAGCAACAAAAGATATTAAAGCTAAAATTAAAAATACTTTTGGTAATTTTTTTTGTCTAGGTAAATTTGGAATATACATATTTAACTCCATTCATAGTTATCAACTATTTCCACATTATATTTTTTTAAATATCTTTTTAATCTAAAATAATCTATGACTTCTATAGTCATCTCAGCAAGAATTCTTTCTTCTAAATCAAAAAGTTGTAAAGTAGGTTTTCTCTCCTTTCCTCTTTTCCCACGACGAAGAGCAAAAAAGCTGACATAATTTATATTCTCTGTTGTAATAATTTCTTTTTCATTATTTTCATAGAATATTTTAACAGTATTTCCTTTTATATATAAAGAATACTTACTATTTTGAAATTTTCTAAGGCTTCTATAGAACATAAAAGCACATATTCCAATAACTAAGATTAGCTTGAATAGATAATCAAATGAAAGCTTTTTTTGTTCAAAAGCAAACATACTAATTAAAACAATAACAGTCATTATTATTTGAGGAATTATTCTTCTTTTTAAGGCTTTAATTTCAAATTCTCTTGGAACTTCCAGCTCATTAAGCTCTTGTAATATTTTTTCTGTATAATGAGTATTTATCAATAAAAAAATCCATAAAATTAAAAAAATAAAGACTAACATTCCGTTCTGAACCTCCCACGACTGGGCATTATCTCTCCTTAACAAGTTAAGGAGCTTCGCCAAGTGTCGCGGGGTTCTAAAATCTTTAAAAACATTTAAAAATTTTCTAAGAAGTTTGATAGCTTTACACTACCCTTATTCTTTTAGGTGTGTTCAGCTCACCTCTATTGTATAGGACACTTAAGTCCACAACTTTACTTTTTCTTAGAATATTTAATGCTCCATTACAATCTGCATTTATGAGTTTACCTGCGCTTGTTTGATATAGTCCTCTTTTTATTCTTTTTCCACTGAATATATATTCTTGTAGATTTTCTTTATCATATATTGGAATTTCATCTCCATCAAAGAAACTTGCTTTTGATGTATAACTCTCTTCTTGTAGTTTAAATTCTATTCCATATAGTTTACATAGATATATTAATTTATCTCTTAATTTTCCATATGGTATATTTACAAAGTTCTGATTATTTATACTTCCAATATTTGAATTTCTTTGAAAATCTTCATTATATCCTAGAACTAGTTTTCCTATATCATTATTAAGACAATAATTTACAATTGTTCTTGCTGCTTTTGAAAGATAATCATTTATACGATTATTTCTCTTTCTAGTTATTCTCTTTTGTCTTAATGTTGTGCGCTCAATCTTTTGCTTATCTTTTATACTTTGTAATTTTGCATTTATCTTATTATAGTATTGATTAATAGATTTTAATTTTCTACCATCTATTATGAATGAAGCTCCAGTATTTGTAACACAAGTACAAAGATTGTCTATACCTAAATCAATTCCTAGTACATTTTCTTTATTTAATTCCCTTTGAACTTCTTCTACTTCATAAATGTATTGAATTTCAAAGTACCTAGAATGTTGTTTTGGTATTATTCTAATTTCTTTTATCTTCTTGTCTTTTAATACTGATGGTAGTTTTATTGCGATTTCCTTATGTGCCTTTCTAAATGAATTTGAATAAGGAACTATCAGCATATCATCTTTTAATCTAACAAAACCTATAACAAGAGTTGTAAAACCATCTTTATCAAGATAATTAGGTAATTTTATTTTACCATTATATTGACCATTCTTAGCAAGTTTTAAAAGTGCAAAGAATGATTTAAAACTTTCATCTACTTCTTTCAAAATTTGTTGAGCCATATTAGAATTTAACTTCTTGTAATTCTCACTATTTTTAAGCATTTTATAGTTTTCATTATAGCTTAAATACTTTTTATTGTTAAAATAGTGTTGTCTAACATTATATATAGCTTGATTCTTTAAATTCTTAGCTATATGGCACAAATATTTTAAATTTCTAAACTCTTTTTTGCTAAGATGTTTTACTTGTTGTTTTAATGTTAAATACATATATAATCACCTCCTTTTCATCAGAGATATTATACCATATATTCTACATTTTATCCATTAAAAAGTAATGTTTTTTATTTATTTTTAAATATTTTTAAAGTTTTTAAAACCCCACAACAGTGGGAAGCGTCGTTCACATAAGTGCGCTACTACTTATGCAGTTCTCTTATGAACTTCTTGTTATCTCTAACAAGCACAGACTATATCTTATCCATAGTGTATCT
>ERZ773018.579-NODE-579-length-21310-cov-22.750129_pt1 | contig 21310 bp, 17 predicted proteins | sample MGYA00580840_ERZ773018 | MGnify/ENA primary metagenome ERZ773018 (study PRJEB29015, sample SAMEA2738125) | human oral metagenome | biome: human oral; feature: human-associated habitat; material: saliva | place: China | collected 2256 ... | reverse complement strand
TGATAGAGATGATGGAAACAGAGGACTGAAGTCAGTGTATGGGCTAAATCTAAATGTTGCAACTATGGAGCCTGCACTTCGCTACAGTGCTATACAGTCAGGCGATATACAGATTATGGAGGTTTATTCAACAGATCTAGAAATTACAAAATATAAGCTTAAGATTTTAAAGGATGATAAGCATTTATTCCCACCTTACCAAGGAGCACCGCTTATGAAGGCGGAACTACTCAAGAAGTATCCAGAGCTTGAGGAAATACTTAACAAGCTTTCAGGTAAGATTACTGAAGGACAGATGAGTAAGATGAACTATGAAGTAGGAATAGAAGGAAAATCTGCAGAAACTGTAGCTAAAGATTTTTTAAAACAGCATGGATTTGTAAGTGAATAAATAAGAATCAGAGGAGTGGATAAATGCGTCTACTCCTCATTTTGATTAAGTTAAGGTATTGAAATTTGATAGCCACAGTGTTAGGATGTTAGTGTAAACTAACGCTTTGATAGATTACACTTTGGAGGCAAAATGAAGGCTCTCGATCTAAATTCAGAAAACAAAAGGACTGTTTTATTTATTCATCCTATGCTATCTTCAGCAGAGGGAATGAAAGTTCAACTGGCAGATAACTTAGGTAGTGATTTGAGATATATAATTCCAGATCTTTCAGCTCACGGTAAGTCGATAGATAAAACATACCATACATCAAAAGAGGAAGCTGAAGAAATTTACAAATATTTAAAATCACATGGAATAAAAGAACTCGAACTTGCGTACGGAGCATCTCTAGGAGGCGTAATACTCTTGCAACTACTTAGATACAAAGATCTTAAGATTAAAAAAGTAATATTTGAGGGATGCAGCCTCTGGCAAAATTCATGGATTCAGGAGTTTTTTGTAAAAAAAGTGTTTATAAAAAAACATAGAAAGGCAGTTGAAAATAGAGAGCTTGCAGTAAAAAAGATGACGAAGCTATACGGTGAAAAAGCATCGGTTATGGCAGATACATTCATTGCAATGAATGAAGAAAGTATTTTAAATATAATTCATGACTGTGCGTTTGTTGAACTTCCAGTTTTGACAGAAGCAGAACAGAGAAAGTGCCTCTTCACGTATGGATCAAAAGAGTTTGATTTAAAGAGTGCAAAAAAATTCCTACCGAAGAACTATCCACATGCTAATTTAAAATTATGGGATGGCTATGGTCACTGCACCAAGATTACTAGGGATAACGCAGCATATTGCGATTTTATAAGAAAGGAAATTGATTCTTAGTAGAGCTTTGATTAGCTTGATTTATCAATAAGGAGCATTTTGTGGGAACCATATATTTCTTTGATAAGCATGTAAAGAAACACCTAATGAAGGGAACAAGAGCTGTAAATCCATCAAATTCAGGAATTTTTTATGGTGGAATATCATGTATTCGGGAAGAGGATGTAAATCTCTGGTTTTATACCAAAGAAGGGATGACTATCGCGTTTGATTCTGGTCACAGGAATTTTCCAAATGTTAAGAGGGAGTTTGAAAAGATAGGCATAAACGCAAATGATATTGAACATGTATTCATAACTCATGTTGATGTCGACCACGCCGGTGGTATTGACAAAAATGGAAATAACATTTTTCCACATGCTCAAGTATATATTGGCAAGGATGAAGAACAGTACATTACTGGTAAGATGCACAGAATGACAAAGCTAGGCTTCGTAAAGCTTAGTGTTGGAGTGAGTCTAAAACAAGGCTACATTTTACTTTCAGATGGGCAAGTTACCGATGTGAATGGAATAAAGGTTGAAGCTATTCATGTGCCAGGTCACACTTTAGGTCATATGTGCTACCTTGTAGATGAAAGCATTTTGATTAGTGGAGACTGCCTTGCTATTAATAAAAATGGGGGATATCCTTTCTTTGATTTCTTTACTCAGTTTCCAGATATGAATAAGAAATCTTTGGTAAAGCTTAGAGAGACTCTTAAAAATAAGCCTGTTAAAGTTGTGTGCACAGGACATAGTGGATATAGGGAATATGGGCAAAGCACGTTTGCACATATAGATGAAACGGCTGTTTTTGATAAGAAAATCCATTTTGATGAGTATGCACCCGAGGATTACACTAAGTACTAGGAAAAAATATGAGCAATAATAAGCTTGAATTAAAAAGAAAAAGAGAGCAGAATATGGTCAATCAGATGATTAGGCTATATTGTAAGAAGAATCATAAGGATCAAAGTGCAGATGGATTATGCGAGGAATGCAAGGCTTTACTTGAGTATTCCAAGAAGCGAAGTGAAAGATGTCCTTTTATGGAAACGAAAACCTTTTGTAATAACTGCACTGTGCATTGTTATTCACCTGAAATGAAGGAAAAGATTCGTAATGTCATGAGATTTAGCGGACCACGCATGCTTATTTATCATCCGGTTACATGTATATGGCATGGGATAACAGGAATAATATACAAAAAAAATAAATAAAAAAGCAATATTTGCAAGCCTGTAAAGCATGAATTTACAAGGCTTGTTTTGTTTTATATGGGCTTAAAAATCTATATTCATACATGAGATATACACATTTTATTGCTTCTTTCTGTATGTTTACTTCACATTTTCGCCAATCCTTCTACATTTGCATGGTGCATAATGCAGGTAAGTTAAATCACAAAGTTAAATGCAGAAAGGAAGTGATGTCTTGAAAAAAGACGTATTAAATAAAAGATTAGCAGCATCGCTTTTAGCAGGTGTTCTAACTGTAACAAGTATTGGAGGAGCGTCGCTATTGACAAGCGCCTCATACGCTGATGATTCAAATAAAGAAACCACACAGGTAAGTTCATCCAAAGATGCTTCAACAAGCAAGTCAACCACTAAATCATCAAAATCAAGTAAGAGCAATAAATCCACCGAAAAATCTAAAACTACAAATGATAGATCGAAGGCTTCTAAGAATAAACAGAACGGAAGCCAAGGAGGTCAAAATGGACCAGACGGCCAGCCACCACAGGGAGGACCGGGCGGACAGAACGGACCAGGAAATTCACAGGGTCAGCCACCACAGGGAGGACCAGGCGGACAGAGTGGACCAGGAAATTCACAAGGCCAGCCACCACAGGGAGGACCGGGCGGACAGAGTGGTCCAGGAAATTCACAAGGCCAGCCACCACAGGGAGACCCGGGCGGACAGCAGGGTCCAGGAAACTCACAAAGCCAGCCACCACAGGGAGGACCAGGCGGACAGCAGGGTCCAGGAAGCTCACAGGGCCAGCCACCACAGGGAGGCCCAGGTGAGCAAAATGGATTAAGAAATTCTACCTCAAATAATGCAAACCAAGATACTAAAGCTCTTGAACAGGTATTAAAGCAGCTTGGACAGATGATTCAAAACCTGACAAAGCAGCTGAAGCAGGTAGAAGCGAAAGCTTCAAAGTAAATAAATTAGTTATTTTAAATTTTGATAAAATTTTATAGAAGGTGTAATACCACCTTTAAAATCCCCAAGATATAAGTTAAATAAATAATACCCCCTTATAGATAGTGACCATGAGCTGAGATAATCATAAGCTTAGGTCACTTTTTCAATGCTATATATATTGACAAATAAGTTAGTCTTTGCTAACCTTAATTAGCTAGTACTTATTATTAAGAATTTTGAATTTTAAGGTGGTAAAATGAGAAAAATTAAGAATGTATCAAGCGTAATTTTGATTGCAATGCTCTTAGTATTGACACCTTTCAATGCTAGTTTTATTGCAAAGGCTGAAGAAACTTCATCAGCTCAGCAAAATGCTCAGGAATTAAAGTTAAAAGATGCTTCTTTCCTAGGACAATTTGAAGTAGAGGTTGAGCCAAAGGGAACTGTGGCTAACATTGAAAAAATTAAGATAAATGATGTTGAGCAGGAAGCTAAGTCAAGTAAATGGCTAGCTTTTAATGGCGGATATTATTTAGATAAGGATAACAATAAAATAATAATGAATGAACCTATCGATGGAGCATCATTTACTGTTGTTATGAAGAGCGGAAGCATATATAACTATGAGTACAAAAGAAATGCTGCAAAAGGCAAGAAATTTGAACTAAAGACTTCAGAAAACAAAGGCTATGATTCATCAAAGCCTGACACCGGAAACAAGGATCAGGAAACAACAAATAATGATGTAAATAATCTAAAGGTAACTGACTACAGTACATTTAGTGATTTTATGCTAAATCTTGAGCCTAAGGAGGCAATAAACCAGATTAAGGAAATCCAGTTTAACCGTGCTGTCCAGGAAGCTAAGACTAGTAAGTGGCTAACTTTTAATGGTGGTTATTATTTAGATAAAGAAAAAAGTGCAATCATCATGAATGAGCCACGTGATGGCGCACTCATTTCAATCACGCTAAATAGCGGTAAGACATATAACTATAAATATGTGAGATCAAACAAAGCAGGTCAGAGGATGGTTGAGCAGACAGATGAAACTGTAAACTCAACTAAGACTCTAAAAATTAGGCTTGTAGGCTCATTTGAAGGTGCTATCCAGGGTCAGCAGAAGTACGATGCAGTATCAGGCGCAAGCATGTCTGCTTCTATAAATAAGAACAGCAATGTTAAGGTGCAGGCAGCTGAGGTTGAAAGCCCAGATTCAGTCGTACCAGAATCAGCATGGAAGCCACTTAACGAGATGCAAAATCTATATGTTGATCGCAAGCAGTTTAATATCGAGCTAGCAGCGGACTCAGGAATGACAGCTTCATATAATGTGCACGACAGTGCAATTACGTTAGCTGGAGTACCTAAGAAAGTAGGTAAGTATCCAGTAAAGGTAAATGTTAAGGATGCAGCAGGAAGAACAGTTACATCAAATATACTTTACTTTGAAGTATTTGGAACTGATGAGAAGCTTGTTGATTATCTAAAGATAGAGAACTCGAGAAAAATGCATGATGGAAAGTATATCTGGGATATGAATCCTTGGTTAATCAAGTATTTTACTCATGATTCATCACAGACTGTAACTCTACCAAAAGATATCAAAGCTTGGTATGGTTCAAATACAAGCGGAGTTTATGGTAAGCTAGGAGAAGCTCTTGAGCAGGGCATGCCAACAAAGCATACTCTAATCATACCATCAGGTGCTGATTTAACAATGGTTAATATGATTGTAAACAGCAGTGTTCGTATAGTCGTAAAGGATGGAGCAAAGTTAAATCTTAAGGACACATCCATCTACGGAGAAATCGTTGTCGAAAATGGTGGTACATTCAGCATGAACCATGAGACAGACCATAAGGGTAATTCAAAGTTCACAAATGGCGCAATGATAAATGGTCAGCTTATTCTCGAGGATGGAGCTACAATCACAAATTCTAAGGTGTATTCAAATGCCAACTTCCTAACAGACGGAACAAAGGCAAAGAAGATTGATACTCCTGTAGTTGTTGCTAAGGGTAATGTGAATGTCGTTGGAGAAGTCTATATCCGTGGCGACGAGTCAGCAACAGGAGAGTATAACGGTAAGAAGGTTGGAGGACAGCCAGCACTAAAGGTTGAGAATGGTAAGCTAAACATCACAAGTGGTTCAACTCTTGGACTATACGGTGGAGGAAGAATGGCTACCACATCAATAGGTGGGAATGCCCTTGAGTTAAGCAATGGTGAAGTAGGTGGTGAAGGCAAGCTAGTTGCAATCGGAGGAGCTTCAACATGGGGTTCTGCAGGTAATGCAGTTTCAGGAAATGGTAAAATTAGTGTTGCAAATGCAATCATAAACGGCGGTAACTCATACGGAAAGGGTTCAACACCAGGAAAAGCATATACAGATGGCATTGAAATTTCAAATAACACAATCGGAAAGGCAAACGATGGCAAGCTTTTAAATGGATCAAGCGAAAGCGACCAGCCGCTTTACTGGAATGATATCACATCTGTACCTAAGGCAGCAGATTTTGGCACAGAGAAGATAAATAATACTCAGCCGGAGCCAACAAAACCAGACCCAACAAAACCTGACCCAACAAAGCCAGAGCCAGCTAAACCAGACACTGAAAGTGCTAAAAAAGATAATAATGCAAGTGAGTATTATTTTGAATCTGGAGCAAATACTGTTTGGAATGATTCTAACAAGGATTTGTTGCTAGTTGTAAAGGCAAAAACTAACGATGATAAGACATTCGATAATTTCACAGGAGTTGAGGTTGATGGTAAGAAACTTGATCCATCAAATTATAAAGCTGTACGTGGAAGTGTAAGAATTAGCGTTCGTTCTTCATATCTAAGAAGTTTAAACAATGGAAATCACACTATTACAGTAAGCTTCAATAATGGTTCAGCAAGCACAAGCTTTAATGTTGCAATTGCATCAGGACCTGTTAATACAGGCGATACAGGAAGCACAGGATATGTATTTGTATTCCTAATTGCAGGTTCAATCTTTGTCACTATCATGGCTATAAAAAGAAGAGCATTATAAAATCTTTATAGATTAATTTAAACCCATAATTCGAGGAGAGGCAATCCATTTATTTGCTAAACTCCTCGTTTTATTTTGGTATGATATATGTAAAATTATTAGCAAAATCTTTATCAGGAATAAATTGGACGCAATATACACAATTGACCAAAAATATTGCAATTCTGACGAAAATATGATTTAATTAATTATATTGGTATACAAGACATAGTGTCAAAAACAAGGGGGAACGAATATGCAAAGGAGATATGCAAAACGTATGACTAGCTTGATGCTGCTCATCGTTTTCATTGCAATTCTAATTATTGGTAAGAGCGCTAAATCAACTTATGCTGAAACAGCGACATCATCAAATATTGACATTCCAGTAGAAGTGGATTGGAAAGGAAACTATAGAGTGCCTGTTAATGTTAATCTTATGGCAGACGGCGAACTCAAACAGACTATTACTATAACATATGATACATACTGGAAATCTAAGTTTCTAAATGTACCTAAGTATAATTCTCATGGTACAGAAATCAATTATACAATTACATATGATGCAGCAGATTATGGTGTAAAATACAAATATAGCCTAAGTGGAAATGCTACAAATGGCTTTGTAATTAAGATTGTACCACTTAGGGATATCTATGTAGGAAAGGTATGGAATGTCATGCCTAACATAGTTATTCCAGGAACACCTTCTCCTGCAGAACCACCTACAATGACTGGGATGATAGATACAAACCTAGATTCTAGAACACATGCTGAGGATCCAGAGTCTTTGTCCGAAGCTACGGCAGCGCAGGCTAGGGAAGCAACAATAACAGAAGAAGTTATAGAAGAGGATAATCCGGATTTTGATGCTTTGATATCAGCTCCAGTAGAAGTATCGAGCGTACCTATTCCAGACGCTATCACAGTACATCTGCTTGCAGATGGGGTCGTTGTCGGAACGATGCAGCTAACAAAGGATGATGACTGGGAAGGCAGATTTATTGATTATCCTAGATATGATGAGAATGATGGACACGAAATTAAATATACGACTAAAGAAGAGCCGTTAGCTGGATACGAAACTAGCTATTTTAATGGTAATATAATTTTGAATAGATCCTTAATCGATGTATCTGTCGAAAAGAAATGGATAGGCAATAGTCAATCAAAGGCTGAACTTACATTACACAGGGCATGTGACTATATGAAATTTGACTACACATTAAATAAGCATGTTAAGGTTAAAGTGGATGAGGAAGTTGCTACAGTCGAGCTTAATGCTGCAAATAACTGGAAGCATACATTTTCTAGCTTATATGAATTCTACACTCCAGAAGGAGTAGATGGGGTTAAGTATAAGTACTACGTAACAGAGAAAAGTATCCCAGGTTATGATACACAAATAACTGGTAATCAGGACAGCGGTTTTGTTGTTACAAATAAGGAAATCAATCCAAAAACTCCTGCTCCAAAGAATCCGCCACAGCCTAAGACACCAAACACTGGTGATGAAAGTAATATATACTTGTACATAGGCCTGATGCTTGCTAGCTCTGCTCTAATTGTAAGTATCAAATATAGGGTTAAGAAAGATAAATAAGTTCTGATGTACAGCTCCTTACCGTATGGTAGGGAGTTTTTTTGTACTCAATGTTATATTTTCAATAAAAAACTAAATATAAAACTATATATTATTATTGCGAAATGTGTGAATTTATGATTTAATTTACATGAAAGGGTTATTTAGATTGAACTAAAATTAGGGGAGAACTTATGAAGATTGGTAGAAAAAAACGCATACTTGGGCTGACATTTTTTGTTGTATTAATTTCAGTATTTCTCATAGGCCAAAGCTTTTCATTTGCAGAAGATCCAGCAAACAACATGAATATATCTGTAGAAACTAAGTGGATTGGGTTTATAAGCAGTAACATGGAAGTTGATCTTGTCGCGGATGGACAAGTAAAGGAAACAGTTAGAATAAGAAGCTACAAAACTGGGCATGTATTTACTAATCAGCCTAAACTCGATCCTGCAGGAAGAGAAATAAACTATACCATAGCATTTAGATTAGAAGATGATGGGATAAAATATAAAAGTAAGCTTTCTGGAAATCCTGTAGATGGATATGTAATTAGAAGCCTTGCTTTACGTGATATATATGTTGGAAAAGTATGGAATGTAATTCCAGTTACTCCATCACCTGCATCTTTAGCGTTTACACCAGTTCAGCTAAATTCATCTCCTCAGCCAGGGGAAGAAGTAGGAAAGCCATCAAGACCTCTTCCAGACTTTATCAGTGTGGAACTCTTACAAGACGGTAATGTTGTAGATATGATTCAGATTTCAAAGGCAACAAACTGGACTGGCGTGTTTGAAAATTATCCAATTTTTGATGAGAGTGATGGCCATCAATATGTTTACAAAGTTAGAGAAGTACCTGTAGAGGGGTTTGTCCCTGAATACACAGTAGGTTTTGCAAACGGTATATTTGGCGATATAATAGTAAATAAATCTTTGATAGATGTGCCAGTAGAGAAAAAATGGATAGGCAAGAAGAAGGATAGTGTAGAAGTTACTATTTACAGGACATGTGATATTGAATATTACGATGTCAATACAGGTACACTTAGACAAAGGCATATTGATGAATCTGTTGGAAATGTAATATTGAACAAGAATAATAATTGGAAATACATATTTAAAAATCTTCAAGAGTATTACGTAGCAGAATTCAGTGACCCAGTAAAGTATGAATACTATGTAAAAGAAACGGCGCTAGATGGTTATGAAACTAGAATTACTGGCAATCAGAACGAAGGTTTTGTAATTACAAATATAACAGATGAACCTGAGCCTGATCCGAAACCACAGAATCCACCAAATCCAGATCCAAAACCAAAGAAACCTAACCCAAATACAGGGGATGAAAATGATTTTATGATGTTGATAGCATTAATGTTCAGTTCTGCAGCCCTCAGGCTAAGTATAAAGTATAGATATAAAAATATATAGTTAAGACTTAACTCCTTGTCATATAGTGGCAGGGAGTTTTTTATACATAATTTTTTCATCTGAGCAAATTACAAAGTGTAATTGTGAATTTTGTTATATTTTCCAATAATTTCTGTATAAAAAATATATTGAAAATATAATTAAAGAGTGCTATCCTTTTAGTTAGTGATAACTAACTAAAGATACCGAAGACTAACTAATTTTACAATCGAAAAAGGCTATCCATGTTTGTACGCTAAAAAATACTTAATAAATGAGAAAGACTAAAGGAGTGTAAAATGTTTGACTTTACTGTGGACAATCTAAAAAATGATGATCTAAGGGTGTTTTTCGACATGATACCCTATATTTCTTCAAAGGTTAAAAGCTTTGATAAAAGTGAAAACCAGGTGACTATCTACTGCGAAGATGAGCACAATGAAGAAGTAAAAAAAGAATTATTTAGACTTGTGAGTATCATAGATACTATGCAAGGCTCAGAACTTGAAAAAGTCGTAATAGAGGACTTTACTGACAGAATGCCTTTGAACAAGGACAATGTATTTGGAGATTTGATCAAAGAAAAGATAGTAAGAGAACTATCTCCAGGTTCATTTGCATATTCAGGGCTTTTTTTGAGAATATATGAGTATTTTGATAAGAAAATTAATGAGCATGCATATAATGCATTTGATGACGTATATGAGGAAGTATATCCAGTTTTATTTCCAGTAGCTGAGTATGTAAAAGGTGGCTATTTTGAGAATTTTCCACATTACATTATGTTTCAAACCAAGCTAAACAATGATATTGATACATATGAAAAGTTTGCTTCATGCAATGCTTCAAGTGAAGGTATGGATGAGGTACTAAAGAAGACTTTTATTCCAAGGAATGTTTTGAGACATGCAACCTGTGCAGCGGTATATCCATCTATGGAGAATGATATCTTTGACGAGAATGAGGTTAGATGTTTTCTTGTATCTGGTAAATGCTTCAGAAATGAAGAATCAAATATCAAAGAGCTTAGCAGACTAAACGAATTTTATATGAAGGAGTATGTGTTCGTTGGCGAAGGAGAAAAAATACAGTCATATATTGATGAATCAAAGAAACTTGTTGAGTTTTGGATAGACAAATTTTCTCTGAATTCAAAATGTGAAACCGCAAATGATTCATTCTTTGCTAGCAACTACAAGAAACTAAAGTATTTCCAGATGATAGGAAATTCAAAACTAGAATACAAGTTTTTAATTCCAAATAATGATGAATACATATCATGCGCATCTGTGAATTATCATAGAACGCATTTTACAAAGCCATACAATATCAAAAAAGCAAATGGAGAGTATTGCTACACATCTTGCTTTGCATTTGGTGTCGAAAGACTAGTATATGCATTCCTATCACAGAAGGGACTAGATGTAAGCAAGTGGGATGAAGATACAATTGAAGAGATAAGAAAATATGTAAGCCTATAGGTATGGAGGAATATATGAAATATCAAGCAAAGATAATTGGCGCAGGACATGCGCTACCAAGCAGAATAGTTACATCTGATGAACTAGAGGCAAAGATGAACTTTGACAAGTTTAATATTAGAAAAGGAATGTCGACGCTTCTAAGTGGAGTAAGGGAGAGAAGGTTTGCAGAAGATCATGAGAACTCCTCCGACTATGCTATTAAAGCGGGTAAAATGGCGCTTAAAAAAGCAAATATTACAGCAGATGATGTAGATCTACTCCTGTTTTGTTCTATTACTCAGGATTTTATGGAACCTGCGACAGCTATGAAAATTCAAAATGAGCTAGGATGCAAAAATGCAAATTGCTATGATGTGAAAAATGCTTGCAATGGATTTTTAACTGGAATTGAAATAGCAAATATGTATATAGAGACTGAGAGAGCAAATACAGTTCTTATTGTTGCGGGGGAAGTTTTGAGCAGATTCCTTCAAACAAACTATAAGACAGCAGAAGAGATACAAAATGCTAATGCAACCTTTGCAATTGGAGATGGTGGTGGTGCAATTGTACTTAGAGCAGAAAAATGCTGCGAAGATATATATAAATCAAAATTTAAGTCAGTAGGATGCTATTGGGATGATGGTGTTCTTTGGGGTGGAGGAACAATGCATGCTCATGATGTTGATATGTTCTACTTCCAAAATGAAACAAAGGAGATGATTAAGACAAATTTTGCAAGATCAATAGAGTTTTATAGTTCTACATTTACTGAGCTAGACATTGATAAGGATAAAGTATCACTGTTTATACCTCATCAGATAACTAAGTACCTTACAGTAAAGGCTTGCGAGATGCTTGAACTACCTAAGGAAAAAATGGTTGATCAGGTTGAGTTTCTTGGCAACAATGGCTGTGCGTCAATTCCTATTGCAATATCTATGGCACTTGAAGAAAAGAGAATCTCTCTAAATAGCGGTCAACAGATTGTTTTGTTCGGTTTCGGAAACGGAATCAGTATGGCAACACTGACGATGAAATTATAAGGGTTTTACGGTGAACGAAGATGAATGTAGTAACAGAAAGACAAGTTATAAAGTTCCTAAATGAAAAAATTGTTCCTGGTGTAGAAATACCTGCAACGATACCTTTTGTTCAAAGTGGTGTACTTGACTCACTTCAGCTAGTAAATATGATCTTTGAACTCGAAAAATATTTTAATGTTAAATTTAACCTAGCTAATCTTGATTTGAAGTTAATTGAAAGTCCAATTGCCATTGCTGATACAATTAATAATTTAAGGGGTGTAGGGGATTATACACTTAGGACTTTGATAGATACCATATGTACAGAAAACAGCGTTAAAAACGCAATTTTATTCGATAAAGAGCTAATTAACTATAATCAGCTATTAAACCATATCAAAAGTATTTCAGCTAGCTTTTTGAAGATGGGAATCGGGAAGGGTACGAAGGTAGCGATACTTTTGAATAACAGAATAGAGTACATCTATTCGTATTTTACACTCTTTTATGTAGGAGCACTCCCTGTGCCGATAAATAATAGATGGAAGTCTGGCGAGATAGAAAATATTTTGAGAGATTGCCAAGCAAAAGTTTTGATAACCGAAGAACTTGTTGGAACTATAGCTCCGCATGAGGTTGTTGATGAAATAGAAGATCATGATTATAAACTTGATAAGGTAATTTATATGGGTCAAAACCATTATGGACATAAAGGTTTATGTTTTGATGAACTTCTTAAATTAGACTTTGATGGTTTAGAAAATCTTGAAGAAATAGATGCAAATGATGATGCAATGATTTCGTACACTTCTGGAACAACTGGAATGCCTAAGGGAGTAGTCCTAAAGAACAATGATATAGTTAAGATTTCACTATATAGTACGAAGCTTTGGTCAGAGGATGTGGATAGACCATTTTCCATTGCACCATTGTACTCAGCTCAGGGATTCCTTAGTCTTTTGATAAACTTCTGCACAGAGGAAAGGTTTAAGATGATTTCAAGCTTCAATCCCAACGATATTCTAAGAGAAGTATCAAAAGCTGAGGATACGATATTGCATACCCAGCCGACTATGTGGACCTTACTATTAAACTGTAGAATAATTAATTTCACAAAGTTTAGTGGATTAAAGAAACTTGTAGTTTCTGGATCCCTATGCAGTCCTGAGCTTGCGCAGAGAATTGAGGAAAAGTTAAACTGTGAACTTTTAAATGCCTATGGACTTATAGAAGGAACAAGTGTTGTAACAATGACAAGAATTGGCGACCCGTTAGATGTGAGAATGAATACGGTGGGAAGAGCTATTCCTGGTGTTGAAATAAAAATTGTAGATCAAAATACAAGAAAGAGTGTGCCACACGGCGAAATAGGTGAGCTTGCCGTAAGAGGTTATAACATGAGGGAGTATTATAATCAGCCTGAAAAAACTGCTGCCGTGATTGATGATGAAGGATGGTTATACACTGGTGATTTAGCAAGATATTATGATAGAGAAAATATTAGTATTGTTGGAAGATGCAAGGACATGATAATAAGAGGCGGTTTCAATGTATATCCTAGTGACATTGAAGAAAAAATCTTACAAATTCCGAATGTGCAGACAGTGGCAGTTGTTGGTAGAGACCACGAGGTTCTTGGAGAAGAAATTATAGCCTTTGTTGTTCCAGTAGCTGGAAAAAGTATCGAGAAGAGTGAGATCACACAGTATTTATTTAAAAATCTATCTAATTATAAACAACCAGATAAGATTGAGTTCATTTCTGAAATGCCTATAATTCTTGCAGGAAAAATAGATAAAAAACTCTTAAAGGAATGGTGCATTGAGGGAATTCCTGAAGATAAGAGAGTTTTATATAAGGAGAATAAATGATATGGAATATAAGGATAAGTTAGTAGAGTTACTTTCTGATAAATACGGATGGACAGAGGAAAAGATAATGTCTGCAGAGGACTTTCAAGAACTAGGAATGGACTCGTTAAGTGTATATTCTTTGATAACAGATATTGAAGATATGACAGGGTTTAAGTTTGAGACAAATGATATTACCGAGGTTAGTAGCCCAATGAAAATACTTGAGTATATGGATAAAAATTTCAAAAAGGATTGATTAGCATGGAAAGCAATTTTGAGATAGGAAGGGATATAGAAAACTACGATGATATTTTAGGTCTGATTTCAGAAACAAATCTCAAGGATGTATCTTGTAAGAGAATCTTTGGATTTAAAATATCCGAGTCTGAGACAACTTCGACATTGCTTTGCTGGCAGTGCAATCTTGCTGATATCAATGGTTTTGATACAAAGCTTCCTACTACAGTTATCCTTGAAATTGAAAATGCAAACAGAACTATAAAGTCAGTTGAGCTAAAGGAAAACTTTAAAGGGTCTCAAGGTATGCCTTGTGCAAGACTTTTTCTTAATAGAAAACTTAAGGAGGTTCTTATAGGAGAAGAGCTAAGCATTGAAAATAAAAAAATTCAAGATCCACTAATTTTATGTTGCAGGCATACGCATGAGTTAGTTGTAGGAGCCATAAGTTTTTATGAGAATTACATGAAGACTGGGGCGAAACTATATAATGAAAGTACATTTGCAAAGATTGATGATGATGGAATAGATCTCTTTGATGTTACTAATCTAAATGATAAAAAGCTAAGGTATAATGTAAGATTTAACTTTAAAAAAAATGACATTTGCATGAACGAAGACGGCGAAATTTACGAATTAAGTAATATTAAAGTAACAAGTCACATGTTTGAGAATGGCGAAAGAATATTGCTAAGGGAAGACTTTATTGAGAATGCGAAAGGAGCAGGTGAAATAGCTCTAATACTTATGAAAGTTTTTTCTAAGTTATGGAAACATGCTGGTAAAAGTTTTGATATAAAAAGGAACTTCTATTTTTCAAATCTATGGCCACCTTCAATATACGGTGTATTCGTACAGTCGATTGCTATAGCTATACATGGTGGAAACTATGCGTATTTTCAACATGCTCTTTCAGGCCTACAAAAGGGTTGTGGAAGTCCCAAATGCGTCGGTATTGTAAGCGACATAGATGAGGCTCTTAAGTATTTTCCTGATTTTAGAATCGAGGACATGTATGAATAAGCGCCTTTGGAAGTTGAAACTCGGAGAGAAAGAAAATAGTCATAGATACGAGCGGAAAGGAAATGCTATTGCTATGCATAAACTATATTTAAAAAATATAGATGTGAGATTTGGAGAATTTTACGACTTAAAAATGCTTAAATCGAATAATCTTGTATTTTCTGAGGAATGCAATCTTGAAAATTTCGGATATGTGGGATGCTATGTATCAAATAAGGATAAGGAATGCTATGAAAAGAGTATTCAAGATAACTTTATAGAAGAGTATGAGATTGAGAATATAGATTATATTTTGTATAACAGCACATTTATAGAATATAAGAACTTTAATTTAAACGAAAAAAGGTTCATGGAATATTTTCTGGATTATCCACTGAATAGGTGTCTTGATAAACTAAATAAATCGGTTCCGCATATAGGTATAACTCAGCAGGCTTGCAATGGATTGTTTAGCTGTATTGAACATGCAAATAGATTACTAAGGAATAACGAAAAATTAAACAATGTTCTTTGTATAAGCGATGATATACTCCCAAAGAATTGTTATTATGATAGACCAGAGCAACGCATGTTGTTTTCGGATAACATTTCAGGGGTGACAATAAGTAGGGAAAAGTCTTGTTATGAACTAGTAGACATAAAGAATATCCATATAGCAAATGATAATTATTTTTTGTTCATACATTCGGTAAATTGTCTAATTGATGATTTATGCAAGGCTAACCTAATACAAAGAAGCGAGATAAGAAACTTTTTTGTTCCAAATTTTTGGGGAGATGCTTGGTCAAGTATTATTAAAGCTGGTTCTAATGATGAAATATGTTTCTATAATAATATGAAAAAATATGCTCATGGATTATCAGCAGATTTCCTGGTAAACATAAGTGAATACAAGGATTTGAATAGGTTTGAACAGGATGGATACTACATAGGAATTAGTTATGGATATGGAGGAAATATCTCCTGTTTACTGTTTAAATACTGTAGTTAAATGAATGAAAGGAGTTAAATTCAAATGTTAATTGAGTTTGATAAGGTTTCAAAAATATACAAAATGGGAAGCGATGAAATTCGTGCTCTTGATAAGGTAGATCTTGCCATAGGAGAAGCAGAATTCACTGTAATATTAGGACCATCAGGTTCGGGAAAATCTACCTTGCTAAATTTACTCGGAGGAATGGATAGACCTACTGAAGGAAATATCATATTCAATGGTCAAAATGTAGCAGGTTTCAGTGAGAAGAAGCTTGAGTTATACAGAAGGGAATCGATAGGCTTTGTGTTTCAGTTTTATAACCTGATACCTTCATTGACAGCTAGGGAGAATGTTGCTATAGCTGCAAAGCTAAGCAAAAATCCCCTAGATGTTGATGAGGTAATTGAGGCTGTAGGTTTAACTAAGAGAAAGTCACTTTTTCCATCAAATCTTTCAGGAGGAGAACTACAGAGGCTCTCAATTGCAAGGGCACTTGTAAAAAATCCTAAGATTTTACTGTGCGATGAACCGACAGGAGCATTAGATAGTGCGACTGGAACTAAAGTTCTATCCCTTCTAAAGAATACAGCCAAGGAAAACAAGATAGCTCTTATCATAGTTACTCATAATTCCAAACTTGAGGAAATATCAGATAACCTAGTAAGGCTTAAGGATGGCAAGATTCTAAGTGTAGAAAAAAATGAGCATCCAAAGAGCATAATGGAGGTTGAGTGGTAATGGGATATCTGATAATAAAAATGTTGAGAGATATAAAGAAGTACTGGATGCAGTTCATTTCGGTTTTCTTTATGGCACTTATATCAATAATGATATTCTCTGGCATGGCTTCAGTTTGGAATGGGGCGAGTATATCGGCAAAGAATTATTCAAATAGAACAAATTTAGCAGATCAATGGATTTACACAAAAGGCTTTAATGAAAATATTAAAGATGAACTTAAAGATATTAAGGGTGTGAGAAAAGTAACTTTAGCTTCATCATTGCAAACAACGCTTTCTGGAACGGAAAATAATGTGAAATTAAATGCAATGGATAATACTGATTGCCTAAAACCTGAGCTTATTGAAGGAGAAAAGTATGATGTGAACTCAGATGGAATATGGCTTGATAGTAAGTTTGCAAAGAAAAATAAGATAAAAATAGGAGATGAGATAAGTCTAGAATTTAAGATGAAGCACCAAAGTTTCAAAGTTAAGGGTTTTGTGCTGGATTCAGAGTATATTTACTATACAGGCTCGTTTTCTGAAACTATACCTAATCATAAAAAATATGGTTATGCGTTTGTTAGCAAGGAAAATTTTAACAAATTAAGTCCGTATCCATTTTATACAGAAATAAGATTAAAAACAGATGCTAAGATAAGTGAAACCAAATTAAAGAATGTAGTAGGTGAAAGTTATATAAAGACATCTACAAGAGAGAATTTAGATTCATATAACACACTTAAGAAAGAGACAGATCAGATGAAGAAAATGTCAGTTCTGTTTTCAATGATATTTATATTACTATCTCTACTTACAATGTACACATCCATGGTAAGGCTGATTGGAAAGCAGAAAATTATTATAGGAACCATGAAGGCTATAGGTATAAATAAATCTACGATAAGACTTCACTATGCGTTCTACGGTTTCTTCATTTCGGCTCTAGGATCTGTAGTTGGACTAATCCTTGGACGAAAGGTGACATCACCATCGCTTCTAAAAGTTAAGCAGACCGTTTTGACGATGCCACACTGGGATTTAATTCAAGCACATGCTAGCTATCTACTTATTGCGCTCATGATTTTAATTTGCATGTCTGCAGCTTTATTTGCTACAAACAAAGCACTTAAAGGAATGCCAGCTGAAACTATGAGAAATGCAAACAACATGGACATAGTAGCAAAGCAACCTTTGATAGAAAAATCGAATTTTATTTGGTCAAAAATCTCATATTACTGGAGATGGGTTCTAAGAGATATTTCCAGAAATAAGATTCGTTTTGTCATGGGAATAGTTGGAGTTATGGGTGGTATGGTTCTACTAGTAGCAGGACTTGGAATAAAGCAATCAATAGATTATTCTAATGACTATGTGTTTGACAAGCAGTATAACTACGAAGTTAGAGCCGTTATAGTTGACTCTCGGAGCATATCTAAGGTGAATACAGAAAAACAGCTTAACTATGAGACAGAAATGGATTTGAAGTTCGGTGGTCAAACAAAAAAGGAAATTTTTGTTGCAGCAGAAAATAAGAATCTCATTAGATATGAGGATATGTCTGGAAAGTTAATAAACCTTGACAATGAATCTGCAGTAATAACTCATAAGCTTGCAACAAAGCTTAATATTAAAAAAGGTGATTACGTAAAGATAAGGCTATTAGGGGAGAATGACTGGGTTAATGTAAAGATCAGCAATATTACAAAGACTCTTAGCCCTCAGGGAATAGCAGTTTCAAAGAAATACTACGAAGAGAATTTTGGAGAATTTAATCCTAATGTTATTCTAGCTAACAATGTTTCAGAAGAAGAGCTCAAAGATATTGGAGGCTTTAACTCAATAATTACTAAGGCTAGGCAGAGAAGCAATCTTGATGAGCTAGTTGAGAGTGTGAACTCAATCGTTAGACTTTTGATAATGGCTTCCTTCCTTTTGACTATAATAATACTATACAACTTAGGTACACTTAACTTTATAGAAAAGACTAGAGAGTATGCTACACTTAAAGTCTTGGGCTTTATGCAAAAAGAAATAAGGGGAATAGTTATAAAAGATTGCATTCTTGTAATTGCAATTGGATGGATTATAGGAATCTTTGTATCAACAGCTTTCTTAAAGGTCTATGTAAAAATAGTTTGCTTTGACAATTTTGAATGGATTGCATTTATCAATTTCAAATTGCTTGCAATATGTTCTCTAACTGTAATTGCAACATCCTTGATAATTAATTTAATAATGAGTGCAAAGGTTAGAAAAATTGATATGGTAGAATCGTTAAAATCCGTTGAATAATCATGTTTTGCTTGTAGGAGGACCTATGAATATACTTAATTTTATGGATCAGATAATGCAATATGATGGAGTTGCAGTAGAATGTGATGACATCAAAATTGACTACAAAAAATTGATAAGAGATATATATGATAAGGCAAATATCATCTATCAAAACGATATGAATGGAAAAAATATATTCATATCTAACAAATTAAGCTATCAGTGGATAGTGGAATATCTTGCAACTATACTTGCAGGCGCAACTGTAGTTATTGCAGAAGAATATATTAGACCTAAGATAAGAGAGGAAATTGAAGTATATGATATAGATGCTATTGAAAAAGTTAGCGAAGAAACAAAGACTGACTTTAGTGATATAGAGTACAAGATTTCGACAATCATATATACATCAGGCACTACATCACTTCCAAAGCCTGTATTGCTTTCTTGCGACAGTATATTTTCTGATATTGCTCATTGCTCCAATGTCATAGATAGTGAAGTTGTTGAAAATGCAAATAATACAATTCCTATATTACCAATCTTCCATATGTTTGGAATCACTGCAAATGTTCTTACTCCGCTTTATTTGGGGATAAGGCTTTGTCTTGTTGATGATATAAAGAATCTTGATAAAGCTTTAATAAAATATAAACCTGGTATTATGTTTTTCGTGCCAATGATAGCAAAGGGAATACTGAAGAAAATTAATTTTATATCAAAGACACAGGGGTTAGACAATAAACAAGTTGCTGCAAAAATTTTCGGAGGAAATCTTAGAAATATTATCTGTGGTGGTGCAAGCTTAGGTTGTGATGTAATAGAAAGCTATAGAAACTTAGGTATAAATCTTTTAAACGGATATGGAATAACGGAATGCTCTCCTGTTGTTTCTTGTGCAAGCAAGAGAAGTCCATTAGGATCTGTGGGAAAGGTTAATGTCGATGAGTACTGCAAAGTTAAGATAGAGGACGGCTTAATTAAGATCAAAGGCAATATAGTTATGAATGGTTATGGCAGAGATGATGTGGAATCTCAGATAGATTCAGAGGGTTGGTTTAATACCATGGATAACGGATATATTGATGATGATAACAATCTTTTTATTACCGGAAGAGATAGTAATCTAATTGTGCTAGATGATGGAAATAATATTTCACCCGAAGAACTTGAATTAATGTTAGAGTCTTTTGAAGAGGTTAAAGAAGCTTTAATACACGATGAAAAATTAGGTAAGAACCAAGTTCTTGTAGCTGAACTAGTTCTAGAAGAATCATATCAAAACATCGATAAAATGAATTTGAAAGACATAATAGGACACGAAATTGAGGAACTTAACAGCAAATTACCTAACTATAAGAAAATAAGAAAATTTAACCTTAGATTAGAGGATTTTAAGAAGAATAGACTAGGTAAGATTATAAGGAAAGAGGTAGTACATGGATAAACTAATTAAATACCTCGCCGAATACACAGATATAGATGAGGGCGAGATAAAAGGAACATCAGAATTGGTTATCGATCTTGGGCTGACTTCCTATGATATTGTTGAGATACTTTGTGATATAGAGGAGTTATACGATGTAGAAATCGACAATGAACAGATAGTGCAAATGAAGACTGTAGATGATATGTATTCTGAGATAATGAGACAGAAAACTGCATAATTTAGAATGATTTATATTGTAAAACCTAAGTTTTTCAACTTAGGTTTTATTTTGTGTCGGAGTAAATAAGCAAGTTTAATTTTTAATGCTTATGAAAGTATGATAAAATATACTAAATATATAAAAGTGAATTTAATTGTGCGAAGGTGCACCTATAGGAAATAAGGTTAGGAGAAATATATGTTTAGAGAGCTTAGAAGAAAGAAAAATGCAGTCACTGATGAAACTGCAAAGGAACTTCTAAAAGAGTCTAGAAGAGGTGTTTTAGCAGTTATTGGTGATGAAGGTTATCCATATGCTGTGCCTGTCAACTACCTATACGATGAAGAAAAAAATAAGATATACTTTCATGGAGCAAGAAGTGGACATAAGTATGATTCAATCAAAGCTAATGATAAGGTGTGCTTTACAGTTTACGGTAATGAAATAGTAAAGGATGAGGAATGGGCACCTTACTTACAGAGTGTAGTTGTATTTGGAAGATGTCATTTGCTTAATCACGATGATGAATCGATGGAAATACTAAAAAAGCTTGCAAGAAAATATTACCCAAGAGAGGATATCATTACCGATGCTATAGCATCTTCCGGAAGAGCTGTGCAGATGTTCGAAATTGAAATAGAGCATATTTGTGGTAAAGAAG